>Ga0268261_10003930_pt1 | contig 11036 bp, 3 predicted proteins | sample TergutNc150P1_FD_190353 | JGI IMG/M metagenome (GOLD analysis project Ga0268261, IMG submission 190353) | Nasutitermes corniger P1 segment gut microbial community from laboratory colony in Florida, USA - Nc150 P1 (SPAdes) (version 2) | ecosystem: Host-associated > Arthropoda: Insects > Digestive...
AACGTAATTTATAATTCCAATAATCAAGAATGTCTGTAAATTTCAATACAAAAACTTTGTCGTCTTCGGTCCAAATAATGTAAATCCAGAAGACGTGATAAGGCACATAGCTGATCAGAAAAACAACAGTTAGTCCCACCACAATTTTTGCAGAATTTCTGCGTGTTTTCAGTTGGGAATTTTGTGTCCCCTCAAATATAGAACGAGAGCTTTCCACAAGATGGCGGGCGGTCATGATATAAGAGAAGGCAATCACGCACAGAGGAAGTACACAGGATACTAAGAGTTCAAAAATAACCACACGTTGATAATAATTTATACTTTCGAGAATAAATAATGCCTTACACATGTACTTTGAGAGAGCTGATGGAACGGCGAATAATGCAGCCAAAATCCATACTCCAAAAATTGTAGCCACAATAACATGCCATGTTGCCTTTGAAGAGATAAGGACTTTGAATGGATTCAATGTTGCTCTGTATCGCTGGATGCTAAACACAGCTACAGAGTACGCTGAGAGACCGACTGACAGACGACGGCAAAATGGAAGGAACGTACACATAAAGTCACCGTCTAGCAACGTCTCGTACATTCTATTTGCCCAAGCTTCGGAAAAAAGTATAGTTAAGAAAATGATATCACTTATAGCCAAGTTAAGGATGTACATATTGGGAAGAGTTCGCATGTCCTTGTTGCATATGATAATGATCAGAATGATGACATTGCTGATTGTACCAAATATGAAGGGAACTGCATATAATGGTATTTCGTACTGCTTGAAATAATCAACGTCATATCCGTATAAGTACGTGTGGCCGATGTCAGAGTAACTGTACCTTGTATTGTTGTAGTTCCCATAATAGTGTATTTTGTCATGTAAACATTGCCCTTTCTCTAGCACCCCGCACCAAATTCCCTTTACTTTGCTCGGTGTGTCACATTTCGGCGCTGTACTCCCATACTTTGTCAGCATGTTACGATCCTCACACCATCTCCACACTCCCTGCAGCTGACAGTCACACTCTAGCGGGTTATTATACAGATAGAGTTCGGACAATTTTGGCAATGCTCTCAGTATATTTATATCTACAGTCCTCAGATTATTTTGGCTCAGGTCAAGCAGTTCCATTGCACTGACGTTTGCAAATGTTTCAACTGACACTGAACTGATATTGCATTGTGATATATTAAGATACGACAAAGAATGTGAATTAATAAAATTATTGTCAGTTGGTATTTTAAGGCTGGGATTGTTTACTAAATATAACTTTTGGAGATTTCGTAACATTAAGAACGTATCTGGGTGAAGGTAATGCAGTTTGTTTCCACTTAAATCTATATATTTTAATTTAAACAGCCCAATGAACATATCTCTATTCACGTGCTCAATTCTGTTACTTTTTAAGTCAAGATTTTCCAGACTGGTAGTATTCTTAAATGTTCCTGGTATTATTTCACATATCTCGTTACTCTGTATAATCAGTCGTCTCAACTTTGTAAGCCCGTTGAATGCTCCCAACTCTATTGTTCTCAGTCCACAACTAACCACATTCAATATCTCCAGCTCAATCAGAGAAACAAAACTGTCATTCTTAAACAAACGTATTTTGTTTTTATAAAGGCAGATTCCTCGGACTTCTGGGAGTTGGATTAAAGGAACAGCAGTTAATGATGTTTCGTCGCATACGACGTAGTATCCTCCTGCCTCACACCGGCATTCCCCAGGACACACTATTGCCACTCCTGCAGGCAGGATCACCAGCCATAACCAGAACATCACAGCAGGTAATGCTAACAGCAGTGACAACAATACCACAGTCCGTCTCGATGGCTTAGCGAACTGCTCTAATCTGCACAGAGAGAGAAACTGATACTGAATGTTACTGTGTTTTTGCGAGTGTCTGTTGGAGGGCAATGTAGAGACTTTATGGGTGGTTGTACTAAATTATGAAAATAACCCACACTCTTAACAAAAAATGAGGGCATTTTACACGACATATGTATAATATTTCTTTCAACTATAGAGGTTTTTCCAACTCCCGACTAATTAAAATATTACCGTAGTTGTGTGTTGATGGTTAATTGTCTGCTGTGTGACAGCTGGGGGTTTTGTTTGTCTTTGTCTTTATTAAACTTCCATGTTTTAACATATTATCTCTTTTTAATCATATTTTCAATACTTTATTATGTGTACGATATTCTATTTATAATGGAGGGTTGTGTCATATATTTCCGCTGTATAAATTAAGCAAACTACTGAGTTGAAGACACTATTGTCCATATCACAATTTCACAACAGTCGCCCTGTCATGTCTCAGACGGTCAGTAACAGCAGAGGCTGGTGTAGGATCACGGATCATTCCATTTGACATTCGTGGTGCTACCAAACTTGCAGTGTGGAGGGATTCTTCCTGGTACTCTCCATTCCCTTGTCAGTATCCTTACACTAAAGCTACGTACTCACACTATGACCATCGTCGACACTATATACTTTTACGATTCTTCAGCGTCTTTAACTAAAACTTCTGTCTGTGTCTCCCTTAAAAAAATCTCAGCAGGTTGGTGTTTTGTATGGAGAAAGTTCTGGATATGTATCTGGTTTTGAATATCTGTACGTCGTTACTTGGTCAGAGAAGAAACTGGTACATGATTATAACTTTCTAAACTTTCACAGGAATTACCCGTCGTCTTATTGGTGAAGTTAGTTTGAAACGTGGTAGGAGGAAGTGAAAAAGTTTTAATCTTTCAAATTTATATAATTTGTGAGGCAAATAATTTGTAGCGGTCGTGCTTGTGAACACTGTGAACAAATAAGGAGGGGAGTAGATGTATAGCTCCACTCATTCTTAACCTGGCCTGCTTACCTTCGCAGAAAAACCCTCTCAACTCGACACTTAAACGCTGTATGACAATTCAGTTTGCACTTTACACTCAGCTCTGTGTGCAGAGTAGAAACAAATGGATTGGTGTTGTTTAGAGAAATAATGGCTGTGTGCTGTGGCAATTGTAGAAAACACATGAGTGCACATTTTGTGGTAATACGGTGTTTAATATTGACTGCTGGGGACATAACTATTTATGACCACTATACTTCGTAGAGATAAGCGAGACAGGCTTGTGAGTATGGCTATAATTGTGTTAATGTGACTGTTGTAACACATAAGTACACATTTTGTGGCACTATGCTGTTTAATGTTGACTGGAATAGGCACATAAAGTTTAATAACGACTGTTCTTCGTAGAGATAAGCGAGACAACCTTCTGCTGTACCGCAAGTTACGTGAGTGTGGTGAGTGTGGCTATAATTGTGAGTGTTAATGTGAATGTTGTTGTAACATGAAACATGTGGATATGAAATTAGGATCATTATTTATACCGTGCTAATTAATTAATACAGTTATATTTGGCAGTATGCTGTGCCACACAATTAGTTGCAAGTACAGTTGTGTGCAGTTCTGATGTGTTAGCGTTAATATTATTTAAATCACGTGGACTGTGGACTGTGTATTGGACTGATTATGGACTGTGTATTGGATTGATTACAGCAGACTGGAGAGGGCGCAGTTCATAATGTGGCTCATAAAATTACCGAAGTTCTAAAATAAAAAAAAAATCTTTCACAAATCATTCGCTATAATTTGATTTAAAATTTTACTACGTGTTTCGACCCTATTTTCGGGCATCATCAAGTATATTTTCTTTAAAAATATTACTGTTGTTCAGTGAACATGCAAACATAAAAATTCTAACCCATTCTTTACAAGTAACATCCACATTAACAGCAGTTATCCACCTATTTGTGCTGAGAATAAGAATAAATTGTGTGCAATAGCTTATTAGTATATAGTTTATTGAAATATTTATTGTTACAAAAACTTTGTTATGGCGTGATTAATTGTAGAGTGGGAAGAAATTTCTTGTCTTTTGTACAACCAAATATACATTACCGTGTTCACAGAGGCCTGCCATTAGCCTTTGTGTAACGGTCGATGTCTGCATGTCATATAAAAACATATAGATTCTTTAAGATCCATATTAGTACTATCTTCCCACCTACGCATATTTCCTCCAAGTGGTGTCTTCGTTTCAGGTATTCCGGCTATATTTTTGCGCTTATTTCTTATCCGACATGCATGTCACATTTCTATCCCATCTTGTCCTCGAAAAACTAACTGTTCATTTACACCCTCTCTTCATTGGCTAATGTTTTCTAGAATCTTTCAGCAAAAAATTTTGTTTATATCAACAAATTACGAAATTTTTTTCGACTTTTTGTCTTTTGCAAATCAGACCCTCACTGTCTGCTGAAACGTATGTAACCTCTTGCCTTGCAACGTGGCTTCTTATAATGGAAGAAAGGTTAGGATAATTATACCGCTGTGAAAACATAAAAAATCGCGTAAATGTAAAAATCTTATTGCTAATTGAATAGCTTATAAACTGTTACACTTTTCAAATACAGTGCCACTGTACCTGTAATGTCCCATTGACACAATTTCACGTAACAATCCAAAGATCGATCTACGTTAATGACGATTCAGGTTTTGTTGTTGAAATTTATGAAGGAATACAAAGCATTTATTTTGATATAAAGGGAGAAGCATTCTCATACAGTGCGGAGTGAAAGGCTGTACTTTCTGTGAATTGGAGGTAAACGACGAACTAACCAAATATGTTAGAACAGTATATTGGCTACATTAACAGGTTGTGTTTTGCAGCGGACGTTAAGAAATGGACAGAGATTAACCATAGTTATGATCTTGCATATGACACAGTGGGGTGGTACAGAATATTGAGAGAGTGTTACTGGGCTTAACGGACTGCAAATATGGTGGACAGCGAGTGAAAAGGAGAGTGTTTAATGTTTTGTGTAAAGTTTTTAAACCGTCACTGGGTCGTGTAGGGAGACACGAGTTTCTTCAGAAGCAGGAGCAACTGCATATACACAAGCATTGAAATTTTAGCAATAAGCCCCGCAGAAGTGCTGCTAAATTTTTCAAATCAAGCAATACAAAAGAAGTGGATTCAGGTGGTCACTAAAACTCGAGTTTGCTGAATCGCAAATGCAAGTTAAATTGAGTTTCATATAGAAATTTTGTAAAACAGGGAGGTCTTTATAGAGAATTTACAGAGTTGTATTTCATTGTAAAATGAGTTGTAGCGCGGGCACAGGTACGTTGTAATTTGGTGTTCTTCCTACAGTTATCTTTAGTGCACAATGACAAAGTGTCCAAAGACAGTGAAAGTTACACTGACAGTTACACGTGACGTAGGAACAGTACTGAGGGTGACGGAACGAATATTTGTATTTATTAGACAACAATACATTCTGCATTGTAATTCTGTACATATACTGCAGCGAGAAAACACGGCGTCGCTGATCCACCTTCTTCAATAAAAGATGTCAGTCCAAGTTGGAGGTCGGTGTACCAAGAGCTGGCTCTCCCTTAGCTAAGGCAGTCAGCATATCCACGTTCAAGATTTTATTTGAATTCAAATAATTAACAAATTCTTTGTCTTCATCTCCGTAGTCTTAATTTCTCCCCCTAACCACTAACTGAACTCAAACCTTCAGTCACACATCTTCCATAAACTTGATGGTCTCGAGCAAACCGAGATACAACATTATTTAGTGACGTGGCGAATTGCGAAGCTCGGCAGACAGCAGACTGAGAGTGTGGTCTGGTTTGTGTAATGGCGATGTTCACAGGGAGCACTGAGAATGTGGTCTGGTTTGTGTAATGGCGATGTGCACAGGGAGCACTGAGAGTGTGGTCTGGTTTGTGTAATGGCGATGTGCACAGGGAGCACTGAGAGTGTGGTGCACAGGGAGCACTGAGAGTGTGGTCTGGTTTGTGTATTGGCGATGTGCACAGGGAGCACTGAGAAATTATCTGTTAAAACTGCACGCACATAAAATCTTTTCTCGTGCGTCTGTGCAGAACAGAACACCTTGATATGTTTTAACTAATTTTGTAATCTAAAAATTAGCTTCGACTTTTGAAACACGCCAGTTCAGTATTGTATATTATACTTGCTAATATCTCCATTTTTAAATAAAATATATTGGGTGCTGGACCGGATTTAGCCATTTCATATTTTCGGATTTTTATATATTGTGTAATACAGAACCCAAACTTATGTCATTGTCAACACACCGGGTTGTAAATTGATACCAGAAAGTGAGAATGACAACTTCCCTAACTTTGGGAACTGAAAAGTCTGTAGTTACATTTTACGTATAAAGAATGACACAATATTACTAAATGAAATCAGTCATTGCAAATTTTTAATCCAACACCTTGCAGTTAACTTTGTGTCAATAAACGTCTGTTCTCCATTTTTAAGAATAAGTTAGCATTCCAGAAGTTTAGCAAAATTAAACAAAACAATCAAGAAAAATAATTGATTTGAATCCTCCTCAGAAAGGTTCAGTTGAAAATTTTTTGAAGATATTCATTTTTGTATGCAAAATAACTTCATTTTCTTTTCCAAAAATCCGCTTTGCACCGTGTTGTGGTGAAGAATTAAGTCTAAAAACGAAACTATCTTATCTAGTATAAATTTTAATAACATCATTGCACATTCGCATATTAATTTTCTAGTGTTCTTTCGAAACGTTTTACTTTAGTTTCTTCTGCGTCATGCGTGCCTCCAGACCTCCAGTTCCATCCTGGATGCGATCAACTGCATTCAGTATCCTTACTGTTTAGATGTGACGCCGTGTCACAGGCAATTGGTTATCGACTTTTCGGTACAAACTTGCACAAATATATTTATGGAGCGAAATATTCTTAATATTGCCCACCCTTGAATATGAAAGTAGAATGTCTCGAAAAGTCGATTGCCGATTACCAAGTGACACGGCGTCGTAAAACAAGTAACTGAAGGTCAGAAGGAAAAGATTTTATTGCCGGAAAGCAAGAACTGTAAGATGCCGGACATCACTGTGTTTTGTAATTACAGCTGTTCAGTTGATACAGATACGTTAGGTCTATATTGCAGTGTCGACAGGATATGTAGTTGGATCGTGTGTCTGTATTTTGTTACAATGAAAGGTGTAGGTTGAGGGTTAATATGGAGTCACCCAGAAATTCAGTTTCCCGTGAAATCCGGATAATTTTCAGCTAACTGTAACCATAACTTTCACCCCAGTCATTGTCCGGATCACAAGGAAAAATCTGAGAAACTCTCTGACTCTGGTGTTGTGGTTCAAGAAAAATAATCCAGCCAGTCTTTAACTGCTCAGCAGTAAGACGTGATGTGTCGATTGTCGTAGTTTTGTTTCTACTTTACTTCGATATTACAGCTAAATTACAGTGTTGAACTGCCGTTATTATTATCATCATTATTATCATGATCATAATTATCTAATGTTAAGCGCAATATATATTTTTCAATTATTTACACTTTTAGTGTAATGTCTGCATGTTACCTACATCATGAATTCTCCCCTAGCTATCCCAATTCCCAAACAATCCCCACTACCCCACCCATACACACGCATATTTCATTTGCCTACTGACTGCTCTGTATAAGGTCAGTCAAAGTCAGTAAGCATCAACGAACAACGTTCAAATTCGTTTACAGTTTGTTTTCAACAAAAGACAAAGTATTAGAGAACGCCCCCAAAAATTGTTACACTCCTTCAGTTATTCATATTTTGTGTAGCTGAAATAATTCTGTGTGTGCTGCAGACAGCAGTTGGTTCTTTACAGTCACCGGATTGTGATACTGAGTGGATAATTTGTGTAAATGTTGGTACTGGAAAGAGTTTAAATAGAAAAGTAATTATAAGAAATTAGTGCTCCTTTGCTGTCGACACAGATAGGGTTCATAAAAATGTAAATCGGTACGTGTCTTTGTACCTTAAGTTAGCAATTAATACAGAATTATGAATACATTAAGACTGTCTTGAGGAACCGCACGACACTGACAGCTCACCACTGTACCGGTGTGCAGCTGTTAGTTACTGCTGTACTGAGATGTACAGGAAATAATAACTGAAATTTTTGACGCGGTTTGCAGTGCTTGTTAAACACTTCTATAAAAAAGATTGTAATTGTGAGTGCAGACAGTAACTGAAAATATTAGATATCCTTTTTCATTTCGAACAATATTCTTTGCTCTTTAGCAGCACTATAACAACCGTTTGAATTGCACTGTAAAAGCGAGTCCGGAACAAAACTTTTTCCCAGTATTAAAGCAAATTCAATTGTAGTCTCATCTTTTTTTCATTGCTTTGATAACAGCATTATCTCACGGTACAATCTGTACGTTCAGAGCACAAAACAACAAAGTAATGATCTGTACTTACTGATGATGGCTCATTGTAACCGGAGAACGTGATATTGAACACGACAAACGCTTGGAACCTGTCCGCAGTGTGCAGTGCGCAGTGAGCAGGAAAACACTGAAATATTCACACAGTCGTTTTTGTTTAAAACTTGTATGGCCAAGGTTCTGGTGAAGTTCAAGGTGAGTCGGTCAATGTCAAGTTACGAAATGCGGCTTCTGTACAGGATCCCTACGGAAAGTGGCGCATATTTCACTGTCATGCATTTCCACACATTATTCGTTCCCATTTCCTCCTTTTTTCCATAAACTTGCTATCATGTTTCGCCATTTGTCATCCCGGACAAAGCCGGGTACCCGTGCTAGTGTATATATATATATATATATATATATACATATATATATATATATATATATATATATATATATATATATATATATATATATATATATATATATATATAGCCTCATATTTACAGCCGGGTTAATTGGGAGGCTGCAGTACACTGGTTTCTGGTGAAGGCAAAGTGGTGTTCAGGCCTGAAGGTGGCGAAAAAGACAAGAAAATCGTGGGAGGGCAAACTGATATACTTGTTGGTTGCTATTGGTTATGAAGTTGGGCTTGAAAATATTTGGTGCTTCCGTACTTGGCAGAGATGTTTGGTGGAGGATAGCTACAGGGTGGAGAGTACAGCGGTTAGCTACAGGGTGGACAGTACAGCGGTCGTAAAGGGCGACGGAATTTAAGGGGGCAAAATGAATATTTTAAATTAAGAAATTATGTTCTGCTTTCAAAATTATTGAATTATTGCTCCAAAGAACAGGATATTCAATCAGTAAATTCAGTTTGTTAGCAGCTCACAATTTCTGTAAGCCGGTACAACTGTCGCTACTGGCGGCAGACACCGAACAGCTTAACAACAACACCAGCTGATATCATCGTGTAATTCAGTATTAATCTTCACCAATTTCTGTTTACTGCAAACACAAAGGATACTGCAGTGTTCCTAATACTGTTAACTGCTGTGATAATGTTAGGCAAGTCTGGTGACTGGGAACGTAATGCATATGTAGCAATAACTGGTTGTGTCACAGTTAGGTTTTGTGTAACTGAAGATTTTTATCATATCACTGACGGATGGCGGAAAAATATCCTGTCTGTACCATTTAGCTAGTGTCTGCACTTGTTTGCTGTGACTACATGTACAGTTTGTTTATGATTCTACAGTAAATGGCAGTATGGAAGCTGCTTGGTGTGCATTTAAATGTCCACTGTATGTGTAGCGGCAAAGAGTTTCAATAAATAAGTAAATAAATAAATAAAATATTTATGTATTTTTTAAGCAAGTTGTGTCTGATTTATTAAATTCTTAAATTTTTAGGCAATTTCATTTTAAAATACACAACAAAATTTTAACAATTTCTTTGTCTTCATTTCAATAACATTTCTTCTCACAATCTCAGCCCCAGTCTGCATTCTCATAAGCTGTGGAGATAAGCAGAAAATATTAGGTATGTAATTACTTTGCACGTTGACAAACTGAAAATATTCCCGCATTCTACTTGGACGTGGAAATTCGTCAGCGACTGAAGGAAGTGCCATTGGTATACGGAATTGTTACATTTCTTTATCGGTATTTGCATAATCAAAGTTGTCGTGTCCTTCAGGAGAGTTGCATACAGGTTTCTGTTGGCGAAACCTGAGGAAAAGAGACCACTTGTGAGACCCAGATTGAGATGGCTCCGGATGACGGGTGACGTTAAATTGTTAATGCCGTAATGAACTTTCGGGTTCCATAAAACGCGGAAACTTCATGACTAGCTGCAAACCGGTTGGCTTCTGATGAGTGACTTTGCTTCATGTAATGAGTAAGGAAGTACGTGTTTCAGATTACTAAGCAGTCGGGGGATGTCTCATATTGCAGTGTTAAGTCTTTTTTAATATTATTACAAAGGGCGTGATGATAGTTTGGTAAGTGGCTACACGTTTCCAGTTCTGTCCCATTTCGTTGTTGTGTTCAGCTGTTTTGAGTACAAACTAAACCACATGTACGTTGCGCTGTATCGACTGACAGACACAGACACACACACACACACACACACACACATCTTATTAACTTTATGTGGGAATATAGTAACTGGAAAACCTCGTCCATCCAGTCGCTGTTTATAATGTTTGCGACTTGGAAATTTCCTTGACTTCTCAATCAAAAGCCTTCTAAAGACACGTACTTCATTTGTCGTTTCATAAACAAGCCGGCTTTTGCCACTGTACGTGCAGAAATGTACAAGAGTGTCTGAAAGGAACTTAATTTTTCGAAATTGGAAGCAAATGGCACATACCATCTTCAAAATTTCACCAACTACCCCCACACATCACAACTACCCCCACACATCACAAACTACCCCCACACATCACAAACTACCCCCACACATCACAACTACCCCCACACATCACAACTACCCCCACACATCACAAACTACCACCACACATCACAAACTACCACCACACATCACAACTACCCCCACATATCAAAACTACCCCCACACATCACAACTACCTCCACACATCACAACTACCCCCACACATCACAACTACCCCCACACATCACAACTACCCCCATACATCACAACTACCCCCACACATCACAAACTACCAGCACACATCACAAACTACCCCCACACATCACAACTACCCTCACACATCACAAACTACCACCACACATCACAAACTACCCCCA
>Ga0268261_10003931_pt1 | contig 11035 bp, 11 predicted proteins | sample TergutNc150P1_FD_190353 | JGI IMG/M metagenome (GOLD analysis project Ga0268261, IMG submission 190353) | Nasutitermes corniger P1 segment gut microbial community from laboratory colony in Florida, USA - Nc150 P1 (SPAdes) (version 2) | ecosystem: Host-associated > Arthropoda: Insects >...
AGTAAGTGTCTCAAAAATTTCATCTGTGCTGCTTCTAAACGTTGTTTGTCTCTTTTTTTCAGTACCCAAACTTCGCTTCCAAATTTCAATGCTGCTTTAGCTGTAATGTTGTGTATCCTTAATTTTGTTTCTTTAGTCATTTGTTTTCTGAAATGTCTCCGTATAGTTCCATTTATTTTATTATATATTTGTAATTTATCTTCTAAATCACTTTTGTATTCTGATATACAGTATCCTAAATATTTAAATTCTGTTACTTGTTCAATAATTTTGTCATTTATCACAATTTTTACTCTCTGTATTTGGTTCCCACACATTGCCATGGATTTTGTTTTTGTGCTGGATATAATTTGTAATTAGTGTATTTGTATAATTTGTAATTAGTGTATTTGTAATTAGTCATTATTGTACAACTTTATAAGTTCCAAACATTCAGTTTTGAAGATATGGTAGCATTTATTAAGGCTAAAACTCTGTAATTTTATAGTGATATCTTTATTTCAAATGTAATAGCATGAAGTCTTGTCACACAATTTGTGTGGAACAGACATCATAAATTAATATCTGGGGGCCTGTGATATTTGTCAGAAATATGAGTTGCTTGTGGAATCAGTTTTTAACTTTAGTGTTTTAAAGCCGTTGAATTCATTTTGTATTGTCTTGGTGTGTAATTTTGCAGTGTGTTTTCATTACTTATGCTATTGAGACTACCTTTCTCCTGTACTTTGTAATTCTTATTACAGTATCAAAAGGGAGATGAGATGAGCTCATTGAATTTATATGAAGAAATTTCCAAGTAGAAAAGTGGCTTGTGATTAGCTTCAGCAATATTATATTCCCACCAAATGGCTTATGTTGATTGTTACCTTGCATGCATCTGTCTGAATACTATGTTTCAGTTATATGGAGTGGTGTAAGGAAGAATCTTGTCCATGTAAGCAACTTCTGCTTATCATGATGTTTGTGAATTGTAGCATATTACACAACATGTGTAGGCCATATGGTCTGTTTATTTAGGTTTAACATTTATTTGTTTAATATGCTAGAACTACACATGATGTAAAGTAATTGTATTAAGTGCAGCATCTGTAGCAAGAACAAAAACTTCAGTTACCAGCCATATTTAAAATGTTGCCTCTAGTGTAAATTGACTTTATGGCACTCTTTATGATCTCATGATCTTTTCCCCATTTTCTTATTTATTATTTTGAGCAACCATTTAGATGTTCTGTATCTTTGTTTCAGTTTCTAACACTTGAAGGGGAATCTTCGTACATTACTTCATGAAAGTTACCGACACCGTGTTTTTCAAAGTGAAATTACTGGCTTCAGTAGGATTTCTTGTGTACTATGTAAAATACCGCCATGGAAAAAGAAAAGACTGAAACTATATCGGAAACAAAAGAAGGATTCAACAGTGAACCTGGCATGAAGCACAGTGGTGATGATAAACCAGTTTTAGAAGCCCTGCCAGTAAATGTGTCTGCAAGGCATGAAGATGAAATAGGCAAAATTGAGGTTGTAAAGGATGAGAATGATACGAATAATCTGTCAGTAAAGGCAGAAGGTGAGGGGAAAGTGGATGAAGGTGTCAGTAGCAAAGATCATGACAAGGATCCTACAGTTGATTGTTGTGAAGTTCCTGCTGATGTTCACATTCAGCTAGAAGAGAAAAATGTGACAGTTCAGTCCACAAAGGCAACATCCATTGGCTGTATCGGATCCAAATTAGACACTCCTGGAGTTGAAAATGGGTAAGACATGTTGCTGTTTTATGTGTGTGTGTGTGTGTGTGTGTGTGTGTGTGTGCACGTGCGCATGCGTGTGTGTGCATGTGTGTGCACACAAGCATGTGCACACATACATACACACCTATGTACTTCTGCTCTGTCTCTGTCTGTCTTTTTCACCCTTTTCATGATCAGTTTCAAGGAAAGTGTTAATCTAAAAAATGTAATTCCAGTGATGCTTTATATGCCAAGAAAACAGATGGATAATTGAATAATGTGCATTTTAAGCACATGGTTGTTTGTAGTTTGCATGTTTGCATAAATCATTTTAGGCCTCAAAGTTAGATAAAAGTATAACCTGTAAACAGGTCAGAATTAATATACTTTTATAGAAGATAATCGTAATTCGGATTATTCTGCCAATGCACACGTTGAATCACACTGAAGGACATCATTCTGCTTCACTCTGTTCCATTTGTTTTGTAAGTTCTTTACTTGGCCTTTATGTGGAATAACATGTCATATTTTTTAGACATTTTAGTTATTATTGTGATCCATCAGTAGGATGGTACTTAACTTCTTATTATGCTTTAGTTTTATGCCATCTTGAGGTATGCTGATGGATGATCTGTGATTTGTATGGAAGCTACTGCAACACCTTTTGTTCAATAATTAATAGCATTGAAAGCAGTGTCTTGAGAATGGATTTTTATGTAGGCCTGTATATTTTATTTGAATAAAAGGTCAATCGTATTTTATAAATTTTGGTTAGTTGGAAGTAGTGTAACTGGTGATGTGTCCTTTCAATATAATTTTCTGACATAAGTTTTACAGTTAGTGGTGTACCGATAGTAATGATTATTCAAAGAGTGTTGTCTGTAGTTCATGGTGTGCTTGTATGATCATTGTAAAAGCAACAGACTGTGGTCATTGCCTTCTTTAACAAAGGAAGTATGGCCTGAGTGTGCCTTTCAGCACCAGGCCAAATTCCCCACTCACATACCAGCAACCAGGACAAGTTTATAATTCAAGGTCAAGCAGTCCCTAGCAGGCATGTGGCAACATTGTACGACAGCTACATGTGTATGACTGGTGGCACATCATTTTCCATCTTTGTGTGCTGTAAACATGTTTTGATGCAAATCTTGTCAAGTGATTGAAGTATATGTTGCAGCATTATGCTTTATAAGGGTTCATGCAAGGTATTGAGTTGTTTGTACTCATGGTGGGGGCCTCAGACGGTATTTTGAAGCAGGTGGAGAACATGACATATGGTTAGCTTTGACTGTTTCAGGAGTCAGTTGCATAGGGAAGGGAGATAAATTCGTGTTGCTTGTCTTGTTGCATATTTCAGAAGGTGACAGGTTTTTGTTGAATCTTTACACTTTCCTGGTATGTTGCCAGTATTAGCAGTATATTGCTATCCCTGTTATGTGTTGTCAGTCCTGAACTGCTCGTAAATGTTTAGAACTGATAATTCTTATCTTCAAAGGCACACTACTGATTTTCTTGTTAGCTTGAACATGTGGCCCTTCTTTTATAAGTATCATTTACTTTTCTTCTTCATATGATGTCATATCTATAGGTTACCATAAATAATGAATGTGATGTTGTCTGTGTTAAGGTGATGCCCGTTATAGGTGGAAACTTTCTATTGTAGGATGTCACTGACCAGATAGAATGAACAGTTCACCTATTGGTAGACTGTGAATTATTGGGATCTTTATTTCTGATGTTGGTTGGAATGTTTACCAAAACATGTTTTGCTATTAAAAAAAAAATTATGTCTCTGTTGTACGTGGGTGGTCTGAAATGTTCTCGGCCTGGACCATAGATGGCGACACTATTGGCAAGATTTTTACCCCATAGTTGGTACATCTGTAATAAGCATCCATGTGAAATTGCAAGTCATTCTATCAAGTAGTTTGTTTTATACAGCTGTCTGAAGCAGGAGTGTTGTCTGTATCCCTTAAAATGGATGAAACTGAGTATCATGCGGTTATAAAAGTCTTTGTAAAAGAAGGTTTAACGCCAAATGAAATTCATTCGAAGTTCATAAAAGTTTATGGGTACTCTTCTTCTTTGTTTTCAACAATTAAGAAATGGGCTGCCGAGTTTAAACGTGGCCATACCAACCTTGAAGATGATCCACGTGAAGGACGTCCAAAAAGTGCAACAACACCAGAAATCATTGAACAGGTGCACGATATGGTATTGGATGACAGGCGGATGAAAGGCGTGAAATTGCTGAGACTATAGGCATTTCAAAAGAATGTGTAGGATATATTTTGCATGAAGAATTGGATATGAAAAAGCTTTGTGCAAGATGGGTGCCGCGCTTGCTCACAGCAAATCAAAAACACACTTGCATGAAAATCTCTGAACAGTGCTTGGAGCATTTTAACAAAAATAAAACTGATTTTGTACATCAATTTATTACTATGGATGAGACTTGGATTCACCATTACACACCAGAATCCAAACAGCAGTCAAAACAGTGGACAGAAGCCGGTTGTTCAGCCCCAAAGAAGACAAGGTCGATTCCATCAGCAGGAAAGGTCATGGCATCGGTGTTTTGGGATGCCTAAGGCATTTTGTTTATTGATTTTTCATTGTTAGGCCAAGAACTTTTCAGACCACCCACATAATGAATTGTTTTGTTTGGGGCAAATGTTATATCACTGCATTTGTGTAAACTTATTTTTCTATAAAAGGAACTGTTAGTTTATCACTACAGGTATTAATTACTGTTTGTAGCTGTGAACGTGATGAAGTACACAGGAGATGAAAAGTGTAGTTAATGTCTGTTGTGTTTGAGGTATATCTCAGAATAGTGACAATTTTATTTTCTAGTTTTTATTGTCTTTATGGTTTTGTTGTTATTTCTGTCATCATTATTCTTAGCAGCAGCAATTGAGTTATTATTATTATTATTATTATTATTATTATTATTATTATTATTATTATTATTAGTAGTAGTAGTAGTAGTAGTAGTAGTAATAGTAGTAGTAGCACCAACAGCAGCAGCAGGACTGGTATGTAGTAGCAGTGTCAGTACTGCAGTTGTGACATCCTGTCAGCTTTAAAAGTCGAAAGAAGAAAAAGTTACAAAGCGTTGAGCACATAGAGAGTGTGATGATTTTGTAAGATTACGTTTCTCAGTTAACCCTTTAGAGATGATGTGTAAACTTTTAGTTAAAGACCCAGTTCTTACTATGCAGTATATACTTTTCATCTTGGTTTTAAAAACCAGTCAGTTGATGATGTGTTAGGCAAAAGTCGCTGTTTTTTAGGCACGTTCACAAAATTGCGAAGAGCAGTTATTAGCTTCGTCATGCCTGTCTGTCCGCCGATCCACATAGAACTACTCAGCTTCCACTGGATGGATTTTCATGAAATTTCATATTTAAGTATTTTTTGAAAATCTGTGGAGAAAATTTAAGTTTCATTAAAATCTGGCATATAACTGGTACTTTACATGAAGACCAATATACATTTTTGGTCGCATCTTGCTCGCTTCTTCTTAGAGTGAGAAATGTTTCAGAAAAATGTTGTAGACAAAATCAGAACACACATTTCATGTTCAGTAACTTTTTTAAAAAATTGTGCCTTTATGAGATGAGGTGGAAAATTATTATAGAGCCAGGCAGGCCACAGATGACAATATGGCACATGTGCACTGCATTTTGGATACCCAAGGGTACAATTACAGTGTCTGTGTATGTAATAGTTATTGCTTTTCCACTGCAACAGTTGTTGCACAAATGTGCAATGTTATGTGTACATTGCCTGTCTTGCCTGAAATCCTGTCAGGCATATACAATGACATACCTCAAGTTAGGCCGTGACTGTTCCACTTCTTCCCAATTCATTATTTACTAATCGTTTAGGTGTCATTAAATAAACCATAAAAGAATAAATGCAGTTTCTTCTACCATAGCATGTTTTGAAACAGGCTGTTAGTAAAATTGTGTTGTGTTAGTAATTTACTCATTAGTAATTTGTATGTTACTGTCAAACATGGCAATTTTTGTTATATGCAACAATGCATACTACATGTTTCGGTCCATGCGACCATCTTCAGGTATGAAAATATGTAATTTAAAACCAAGCAGAATGTGTTAAATTGTATTTTAAATTGTGAGATCATGTAAATTTCACAGTGGTCATAACATTGAGGTGTGTATTTCATCTTGTATATCTTTTTATTATTAAAAACATGTTATATTATTTCTATAATTGTTACAATGTTTTGATAAAAGTTTTTTGTACAAACTTTATTCTGTTTGACTTGCATGAATATTTAGTTTCCTGTTGTATTTTTATTTATCTGTGTGCATACATTCTTTGGAAACCGATACATTCTAGGTATATCTGTAATGAGTATTTAAGTTATTTTAATGTTTGAAATTTTAATTATGGATATTACTCAACTTATTTATATTACTCATTGTATACAATTTTTTTAAATGTTCAGTGTTTACTGGGGAGCAGGATTTTTTGTACACCAAACAATAATATCAGCAGTTAAGAGAGTAGAGTTTGTTAGCGATGGATGTCATATATAGCTCAGAGAGGTCGCTTGTATAATATCATTTTTCTGAATGTGCATGTACCAAGTGAGGAGAAAAGTGATGATTCAAAAGAAAGTTTTTATAAGGAAATAGAACAAGTTTTTTAAAATCATTTTCCTAAGTACCATATGAAAATTCTATTTTTTTTTTAGATTTTAATGCAAAAGTGGGTAGAGAGAATATTTTTAAACTGACAATTGGGAATGAGAGTCTACATCAGGATAGTAATGATAATGGTGTTAGAATAGTAAACTTTGGCACATCAAAATATCTAGTTAAGAGCATGATGTTCCTGCAGCGAAACATTCATAAGTACACCTGGACCACTCCTGATGGGAAGACTTCACAACCAGATTGATCACATACTGATAGATAGGAGATAGTCGAGTATACTAGATATACAAAGTTTCAGGGCAGCTGACTGTGATACTGATCACTATCTGGTGGTTGCAAAAGTTAGGGAAAGATTGGCAGTAAGTAAACAAGCAGCTCAGGAGTTTGATGGGGTAAGATTTAATCTCAGGAATCTAAATGAGCTGAAGGTTAGGAAACATTTTCAGATTGAGATTACAAACAGGTTTGCAGCTTTGGAGAACGTAAATGATGATGAGGACATAAATAGGGCTTGGGAGAACAGCAAAGAGAATATCCAAACCTCAGCTAAAGAGAGTCTAGGTCTGCATGAATTAAGGCAGCAAAAATCATGGTTTGATGAATAATGTTTAGATTTTTTTAGTTCAAAGGAAGCAGGCCAAAATGCAGTGGGTACAGGATCCAAGCCAAAGCAATGTAGATAATCTAAACAATGTAAGATGTGAAGCTAGCAGACATTTCAGGAACAAAAAGAAGGAATATCTGAAACCTAAAATTGAGGAACTTGAAACTAATGCAAGATAAAAAATATTAGGGACTTGTATAGGGGCATCAGTGACTTTAAGAAGGATTACCAGCCTAGAACTAATATAGTAAAGGATGAGAAAGGTGATTTGGTTGCAGATTCCCACAGTATTTTGGCAAGGTGGAGGAACCATTTCTCTCAGCTCTTGAATATACATGAGGTTAATGATGCTAGGCAGACAGAATTACACACAGCAGAACCACTAGTGCCTGAGCCAAGTGCCTTTGAGGTTGAGTTGGCTATTGAAAAGCTAAAAAGTCACAAATCACCAGGTATTGATCAGATCCTAACAGAATTGATTAAAGCAGGGGGTAGAACAATTTGCTTTGAGATCCATAAACTCATTATTTCTGTTTGGAATAAGGAGAAATTATCTGAGGAGTGAAAGGAATCGATCATTATACCTATCTATAAGAAGGGCGATAAAACAGATTGTAGTAATTACAGGGGCATATCATTTTTGCCGACTATGTACAAAATTTTATCCTACATCCTGGTGCTGGGTTAATTCCCTATGCAGATGAATTTATTGGAGATCATCATTGTGGATTTTGATGCATCAGGTAACTACTGATCATATATTCTGCATCCTCAAATACTTGAGAAAAATGGGAATACACTGAAGCAGTGCATCAGCTCTTTATGGACTTCAAGAAAGCTTATGATACAGTTAGGGGGGAGGTCTTGTATGATATTCTCATTGAGTTTGATATCCACATGAAACTGGTAAGGCTAATAAAAGTTTGTCTGACTGAAATGACAGCAGAGTCCAGATAGGCAATTTGTCTGAGATGTTTCCTATTAGGAATGGTTTGAAACAAGGAGATGCCCTATCGCCATTGCTGTTCAACTTTGCTATAGAGTACGCCATTAGGAAGGTTCAGGTAAACTAGGATGGCTTGAAATTATATGGTAACATCAGCTTCTGGTTTATGCTGATGATGTTAATATGTTGGGAGGAAGTGTACATACTATAAAGGAAAACACAGAAGCTTTGGTAGTGGCTGGTGAGGAAATTGGACTAGAAGTAAATGTGGATACAACTAAGTACATGGTCATGTCTCAAGATCAGAATGCTGGATAAAGTATCAGTATAAAGATTGATAATAATTCCTTTGAAAGGGTGGAAGAGTTCAAATATTTGGGAACAACCAAAACAAACAAAATTCTATTCAGGAAGAGATTAAGAGCAGATTGAAATCGGAATGCTTGCTATCATTTGGTGCAGAATCTTTTGTCTTCCAGTTTGCTATCCAAAAATTTAAAGATTGAGATATACAGAACTATTATTTTGCCTGTTGCTTTTATGGGTGTGGAACTTGGATGCTGATATTGAGGGAGGAACGTAGGCTGAGGATGTTGGAGAATAGGGTGTTGAGAATATTTGGGCCTAAGAGGGACAAGGTGACTTGAGTGGAGAAAACTATATAATGAGTAACTTAATGATCTGTACTTCTCACCCAGTATTGTTCAGGTGATAAAATTGAGAAGATTGAGATGGGTGGGGCATGTAGCACATATGGGGGAGAGGAAAGGAAAGAGACCACTTGGGAGACCCAGGCATAGATGGGAGGATAATATTAATATGGATATTAAGGAAGTTGGATGTGGGGTATGGACTGGATCGAGCTGGCTGAGGATAGGGACAGGTGGCGGGCACTTGTGACTACAGTAATGAACCTTCAGGTTCCATAAAATGTGGGGAATTTCTTGACTAGCTCCAAACCGGTTAGCTTCTCAAGAAGGACTCTGCTCCATGGAGTAAGTAAGTAATTTCAATGTTTATTGGGTTGTGTGTGTCTTTGATGTTGTTACACTTCAGGTATGTTTACATTTATTATTTAGTTTTTTTGTAGTATGTTGTGCAAATACAATAAATATCATGATTAGTACTTCAGGATGTAAATTTTATTTCCAAGAACCATGTTCTGTAATTTTTACCCTATGATCTGTGTTGTGCTGTTTCCTACATCATGTGGTTTACTGTACACCAGATAGCTAAGTACTGCTGGGGTGTGTATCACATCAAGACAGGATGATTGGTTCCAATGTCACTGTTGTGTTTGATGGTAATACATAATTTTTATTAATTTATTACATCAGAACTGGATGAATTCCATCAGTATAATAATTTATGCTTTACCTTTGTTTGATAGTGGATTTTAAATTATTTCAGGGAAACATCAGAAGTTACTGGCACAAATGATAATGCACTCTCCACAGAGGATAAAGTTCCTGTGTCAACAAGCCAAAGTTCACAACCTTCTCAGGCCGTAACTTCAGTCAGTGGAAGTTGTAACAACGGTACTAGTACACAATCAACTGTTTCCACTACACGATCAACTCGCTCTCAAAATCCAGAGTTCTTAGCTCGGCATCGAAGTTTCTTGCACAAACTGCACCTTGCTTCTTCAAGTAATATAACAGATGAGGAGTTATTTACTGATGATGATGAGAGTACTACATCCAAAACAACATCCAGGTCAAGTGGGAGTGTTCAGACTGAGGACACATCTAGTTTGAATGTTGATAGTTTGAGTGTGAGACGAAAACGTGAGCGTAGTGCAAGTAATGGGACCTTGTCACCTAGGATTCCTTCTCCTAGTGTTTCTAGTATGATTGGTGGAAGTGCTAGTGCCAACAATAGTGGTAGCAGTTCACCAGCTGGAAGTCAGATGCAGCCTGCAACAAAGAAGAGGAGAAATACAAGAACAGATTCTGCAGGGGTTCAGGTGAGTCCTGGTTTTATATTCTGGTTTGGTTGTGGAGAATTCTTTGAACTTCAAATGGGAAGAATCTATAGGTTTTGGAATGTATTTTTATTCATTTTGTCCTTGAGAGAGACATGTTTTTGATGTACAGAAGCCATGGATATAAAGACTCAAACATTTTTAACCTCAATATGAGTTGCAGGTGACTGTGCAGGTTCGTTAATGATAATGCTTAGGACACATGCAGGGTACCAGGTTTGAATCTTAGCCATGATATCAGCTATCTCATGGTTTTCCTCAGTCCCTTCTAACAGATTTTTTTCCACTTCACACACTGATCATTCTGCTAGTAATCACTGTATAGTCTCAGATGCTTATAGCATCGTGAAAGAAATTACAAAAACTAGATGCAGATGAGTGGTGTGTACCGTCCACTTGCATTTATATATGAGAAAATGGTGCTGTTTGGTTATTGGATAAGGGCCTGTCAGTCCAATCCAGATCCTTTCATGACTGAACAAACTGTCATAGCTTTGGCTTAAATATCTTCATTCTGTGTGTAATCTGTCCCACTATCTGAAATTTAATGGTCAGTCTTGATTTTGGATTACATTTATTGTCTTGCTGATGGTAAAGGAGGAGGAAAGCGAGGTTTGGTGGGTGGAGCGTCTGTATGAATGAAATTGCATTGTGTCTATTTCACTGCAAAATCCTTCTACCATTTTAATTCTCTGTGAACTTTAGTTAGGCAGACTGAAAATGAACCATAAGTGTAGTGTGTATGGTAGAAAACAAAAAAGGGAATCAAATGGCAAAATTTCAGACTTCTGCAAGGGTGTATATGTTGGTTGTTGGTTGCCAGCTACCAATCTCTGCTGCATAACATCCCTGAAGAGTGAAGGCCTCAAGAAATTTTAAAACTAGAATACTGTCTGAGTTAAAATTAATTGCATTGGTGACATTGTTCATAAATATCGAGAACTGTGTATCTGTTGGCCATGACTTGTGCAATTATCTGTTAGCATTTGGGTTACCTGTAGGATATATGAATTATCATTTCAGAGCATAAACCAAGCATTAAGTATTGTGGAAGTTGATAATGTTTTTTTTTTTTTTTTTTTT
>Ga0268261_10003932_pt1 | contig 11035 bp, 5 predicted proteins | sample TergutNc150P1_FD_190353 | JGI IMG/M metagenome (GOLD analysis project Ga0268261, IMG submission 190353) | Nasutitermes corniger P1 segment gut microbial community from laboratory colony in Florida, USA - Nc150 P1 (SPAdes) (version 2) | ecosystem: Host-associated > Arthropoda: Insects > Digestive...
ACATACATACATACATACATACATACATACATACATACATACATACATACATACATACATACATACATACATACATACATACATACACTGTAGACCAGAACCCGTCCAATTTGACTGCTAAAAGAAACAATCTACATCTGTAATATGAGCGATGACAACACAACAGCTTCATTCTCAAATTGGGCGAATACTTTTTCTCCTGCTTTTACAAAGACAGTTCACAACTATCTCAGCAATAAACACCACTGAACTCAAGACAGTTCCTACAAGCAGTACCTCATATCCCGGCATTAAATGTGAAATAGAGAATGCGAAATACATGTCACCAGCTGCTTCTCCTAATCTCCCTTTACCCCTCAAAGACGCTCGATGCAGCAGTTCTGTCCACAGCATTTCCTGCAAACCGGCTTCCAGATAGCGCCTCATTATGATATTAAATCTGTCCAGAAGTGGATTTCCCTTCTTAAAAAGTACCGTTAGACTTGAAGAAACTGCAACCTGTTCAAGGGAGCAAATAATGTTTCCAACATCTACAGTCCCCAATTCCCTAGCTACATAAGTAGCAAATAGTGGAGGAATAAAAGAAGCAATGTCTCTTTTTGTTATCATTCGTTCAACACATTTCCGGGCATCAGTACAGTCTTCTTTAATTCCCTTATATTCCAGGAACTTCACAAATTCGGGAAAAGTTATTGTGTCCTGAATGTAATTGATACCTGAATAGTAGCCATAAACCACGTTTGAATTCAGGATTTCTTCCAATGTTTCTAACTTTTTTTCATAATTCGGTTCCACCAGATAAGAAACGAAGAATGCTTGGAATACAGTGCTAATGGCGAAACAAAAACAGACGTACAGAAAGAAGAAAACTCTGAGGCTAGAAGCTGTGGGCTGCTGTGGAACAGACACTCCCACAAAAACAGCCCAAACATTGTGGAAACAGTTGGACAGTGACTGATATGTGTGTGTCTCATTACACACAGACCGGTAGGGACCATTACCGGCACACCAGAACACAGCTGTGGTTAGCAGCAGCACAAGGCCAATTGCCATCCAGACAGATGGCGAGAAAGTTGTCAGTACCTTTTCCGTTCCAAGAATAGCTTTTGAACAAGGAACTAGCATCTTCACATTCAAATGTAAGTAGGGTATTGTTGCTTCAAATGATGACGTCACAACAGCAGGAATCAGAGGAAATGTGCCAGTTAGAACGTCGGATAAACTTTCGTCCAATTCGACACCCTTCTTTATACCACAATCTAGATCTATGTTTAGCGATGGTGGAAGGAAAACAGCTGTCAAGTTCATTTTATTGCAGACAAATTTCAGTATGTCAACAGCCTTGTCTGTAAATTTGTACTCAGTACTGCCATCATTCTGTGTGTAATTTTCTGTCATAATTACATTGGGGTCGATTCCTATTATTCCTACTTTAATGGGACAACCCATGCAATTCTTTGGAACTTTTGTTGGGTACAGATGTGTATTTTCCAAAAATTTGCCATTATTTTCATAGAACCATTCATCTAGCAGAATGACGTCATGTACCTCCCCACACCTTCCCAAATTAAAAGGGAACAAAGTGTACAAGTTCACTCTGTCAGCTGCTGTTGCCTTTGTGGTGCTCATAGCAAGCATTGGACGATATGCAATTTGGTTTGGGATCAAGACCACCACGTTGACAATTCTGGCCAACTGCCACAATATGGAACAAATGTGAGCAGCCAGTAAGTGTGCTGGTTCATTGCTGCTGTCAGTTGCCACCACAAGAAATCTTCCTCGAGGGTTCCACGATGTGCTGTATTTCAGAACCTCCAACTGATTTTCAATCGTCTCGTTTAAGCTGCTCGCGTCTTCGTTCCACACAAACAGAATGTAACTGTGGTGTTAAACTGATGTGTCTGCAGTGTCATCTCCGCTTGGTCGGTACAGTTCAATAGGCCATCTTGTTCCCTCGTGTAACTTTCCCAATATAACGTTCACCGTCTGCAGATCGTCCCTCTGTGGCAGGGGATTAATGAGAGCTCTGTGGGCTACGTCCGTTTTTGTGTGTGGCAACAAGACAACGAGAGGTCTTCCTGGTGCGAAGTATCTGTGTGCGACGGTCCACACACACAGGACTGTGTGCAGCTGGTCTGTGGTCAGAGTGCTGTCTGTCATCGCTACGAGAGCTTGAGTGACTGCAGTCAGCAGCAGCAGCATGCTGACTGCCGTGTTGGCTACTGACATCTGCAAAAAATATGCATTATTTTGTAGAAGAGTCAGCTATTCATTCATCTGTCTTCCAAACTTAATAATGCTTTGAATAATAAACTGAAGTTACTGTTAATTTAAACGTGACACCTTGTAGTTTGGTAAAACAATCAGAGAACGTACTATTACTGTTTTTGTTTATTTAGCCAGACTTTGGATTTAGAAGTGTTCGTCGCCAGTGAAGTAAATATCTGCAAGTTTCACGACGTCACAACCCAGCTACAAATATCAACGCTGTTGGGATTTGTCAAATTTAGGTATCTGTATATTACGAAGTTAGTTTTATTTCGGTTAGGTATATTGTTGCTTGTAACCATTAGAAATTTAAATGTTAAAACGAATTGTACCTTAGCAGTGTGCGAATTGAGGTAATTTTTGGTAGCACTTCATGAAATTACTGACAGTATGCAAGCAGTCCACAGTGCCACTGTACTGCAGCAAGTTACGTAATAACATTGCTGCAGCAGCTAGCTGATCTGTTTTGTGTATCGCATTTTGTTGCTGTCTGTACTACATTCACACTGCATTGTTTAATTCCGCTGCTTACTTTATTTTATTTACTCAAACGACTAACCACGTATCCACGCCCGGCAACGAGATTTGTAAGCAGCTGATGACGAGAAAATAAATCGAAAGCTTTGGAAAATTCTATTGTAATCGCATCTATAACGCCCCCTTTTCCAAATGGTTCGCTGTGTCCTGGAACACCGTAATGACATGACTTTCACATGATTATCCCTTTGTAAACATATGCTGTCCCTCGTATAACCAATTATTCATATTTCAGACTTGCCTCAAATCCTGCTCTAACTGGTTCCATTTGCTTGCAGACCACAGAGTTTAAGCTAATGCGTCTATATTTTAATAATGCCGATTGATCACACCTTTGTAAAAAGCAACCACTGTAGCTATTTTCCAGTCACTTGGGTTGGTAGCATATTTAATTATATTTGAAATAAGAATTCCATCCGGCTCTACTGACTTTTTCTCTCGAATTTTTTTTTAAACTTTCCTTAAAACATTAGTGTTAATAATAAAGGTTTCACAAGATTTGGCTAATTTTATTTCCGGAATGTTACGATCGCAGCAAAAACGGATGCATAATAGGAATTTAAGATGACGGCTTTTAGAGTAAAGTCCGTAATGATCGTTCCGTTGTGGTCTTTGATAACAGGAATAATTTCCCTATTTTCTTTTTGCCTTTTCACGTACTTGTAGAACTCAGACCAACAGTTGCCTTCATTTCGCATTACTGATCACATAAGTGCCGCCTGTTCATTTTTTTGGCTTTCAGCACTACTTTAGATAGTTTCTTCAGTTCCACTTAATATCGCTGTCCTAATTTTCTCTTGTTGTGTACTGTTCTAACCTTTACGTTAAGCCGTTTGACTTCCTTATTTTATTACTGAAGATCAGGACTTTTTCTCAGAATTTTATTTGAGACAAAACGATCGATATTTTCGAAGATTATTTCCTTAAAACTTTTCCAAATTTCCTCCACACAACTGCAATTATTTGCCTATGATGTGAATCTGCCTCTGAGAAAACTTTGTAGATTTTTACTTTTGTTTCGTGGTACATAGAAATCTTCATTCACTAAATAACCAATTAACGAACTCCATGGAGAAAAGTCCTTCTTGAAAAAGCTAACAGTTTCCCAGCTTGTCAAGAAATTCTTCTTATTGTTAGCACCCGAAAGTTCAACTAAATAGTTTAAAGAGCCCACCACATTTTCTTGTCCTGAGACAGATCGAGGGTTTGCCATCCTATTTCATAAAGATCCACTTTAATATTATCCATTCCTCAAACCCACGCGCCCTTTATGCCTTTCAAACGCCAAATCTCATGTCCAATTCCCATTCCTTATTTGGTTCCAAATGATTATCCCCAGTCCGAAGTTATGTGAAATATTCCGTAACGCAGTAAACTGTTATGCGATTGAGATTTTAGCACTTCGCCCATCCTCCAAAGTGTAGGACTCCCCATGTCGAATGTCCGCTACTGCTTATTCAGTGTATTAACATCTACCTTCCTTACCAAGACACCTCCTCCATCGCAATCTAAGGGCTTGTCGCACCTTGATGACAGGGACGCACTTAATAAGGTTTATGATACGCTCTAATTATCCGCATAACCATCATCATAATTATCACCATAATCTAGTATTTTCAGTAACAGTACCAAAATTACTTACGGCTTTCCTGGCATTCAGTCTATTATTGGCCACCACTGACATGCAGTACATCTTTCACTGCTTACTGACAACCCCACATGACTAAATAAAGTACATAATCCCTAAAACTGGGAGTTAAGGGTATACAAAACTGCACGAATGATTGCAACAACAATTTGTCAGTAAGTTACTAACCTTCTCAACTTGAGATTTCATGAAGAAAATCGCGCAGTCGACGAGATACGAGGATGGACGATCCCAGGGTTCGAATTTCGATAAGGGCGAGTTTTCTCTGTATCTTTTGAAACGTCCAGAATGCTTCTGGGACACATACTAATTGTTGGGCAGTATGTATTGTACCTCACTGGGGATAAACCGGCAGGGGCGTGAGCCTAACAACTTATCTGCATCAAATGCACAGGTGATGATGCTCAGTACAAGGGCTCCGTTGTTGTTACGTTTCCAGTTAAATGGACTGCAGTAGATGAAGTTTGTGCGAGTGTCTGGAACTGACAGTACGGTAAAGAGTGGGCTGGCGGCAGTGCAGATTGGTACAGCGCTGTTGGTGAAGGTTAGTGTCTTTCGGTATTTGGTGTGAATTGCTGACAGCTTGAAGTGTTGGACTGCCTGAACTGTGAAGCTGGAGGCAGCAAACTGCAGCGAAAGTTGATAATTATATAGCAGACAGCAGGGAATGATATCTGGAGAGAATTTAATGTTTAGCAGTTCTGTACAGAACACACTGGAATATTACCGAAATGTGTTATTGTCAATATTATTAAAAGGAAATTACTTTCCTTCTAATTTATTGGTCTTAATTTATGCAAACAATTTGTCGCTCAGCGATAGATACTTACATCAATATTTGTCTTCAAAATACCAGTTATATTCTCAAATCCTCTAGCAGCTTCCCTTTACTTTTCCCAACTAACCTTTCATACCCGTTTCATATTTCGTCCAAGCCAACATTCACAACTCAGTTCTTACACCACATTCTGTCTAATGTGTCCAATCTCACTTTCTACATTGCAGCTTTGTTTCAAAAACGCCAGTGCTGTCTTGTGTTTGTCGGGTCTCGTGTGAATTATTTATACATTTATCGAATTACAACATTAACACACAACATTTTTCCAAACGTCCATACACTGGCCATGTAAATTGGCAGCACGCCACGTTAACGCAAAAACCCCAAAGCAGAGCGGAACAGAAGTAATGTCCAATTGATTTTATACAATTCTGTCTAATTTTGGAAATCGTTAAAGGAATTCTTTCCCCAAAGACTAATTTTTAATAAACAGAGCTGATATATAGTGAAAGAAGCGTTTGTGTTTTACTGAGCAGAAGGCAACTGGAATTTCAAACCTTTAATTAGAGTTCATCACGTTCTCTTTAACATTCCGTCTAGAACAATATGTATTAAAGTGCCTTATTCTCTCAACGTTTCCAACTGAAATTTTGTGTGTATTTTTAATTTCTGCAGTGCATTTCTCTTATCTCATCTGTCCCACTGTCTCCCAGTTCACTCCCCACCAACATTCACTCACCAATACAAATCATGCAGCTTCTTATTGTGCAATTTTGTTCATTTCCCTGCCACTTCCTCAGTCTTCAGAACAAATATCTCCCTCAGCCCCTGGTCTAGCACAGTATTTCCGTGTTTAGTCCTGTGGAACACAAACACAAACACAAACCATCGAACACAATTCTGTGTAGTGGCTACGAGGGATGTGACTCCAACAGTGCCACAAATTTGTAGCGCCTCCTGGGGTAAGAATTCTGATAATACTTGGTCCCAACACCAAGGGCGCACTTTCTGTTAAAGTAATTTCCTAAACTGGCGTTAGAGTCGTTTTAGCCTCAACAAATTCGGTAATGCTGCTACCAGTCAATTTTGGATTTCCTAAACGGATCACTGACAGCAGATTCTTAAGGAATAGTGGTGATTCGAAAAGGCTACAAAGTAGTTATCCCTCCGCCATTGCCACTTACCACTGTAGTTGAGCGGACACGAACCGCTATACCAACTTAGCATTCGTCAAGACACGCTAACCAAACATAAACGAAAGTTCAAATTGAACTTAAATGGAATTATAGGAACAAACACAGTTATACAAACAAACAAAATTATACAAAACATAGAATTATACAAACAAACACAATTACAAAAACAAAACACAATTATACAAACAAGCACAATTCCCACACTTTACCGGTAGCTAACATAAAAAATGAGCGTTTATGAAATTGAGGGATTATCCTTTACCGGACCTATCTGCTGGGGAAACGTTTTCCGCGTGACGCAATCACTCCATTCTATCACCATTAAAACCACTATTCTTCACGGTATTTGCTATCACCATCTTTGAAAATGTTAAATCTAGCACAACCTTCTCATTTCCATATATTAACCTATTCAGTACACAATTTACCTCTCTCTAGCTGTACTAAGCTCACAGTATAATATTAAAATAATTCCCTCAAAAATACTACTCAGTTTGTTTTCACAATCTTACACGCGTTAAACAGCCGTTAGTATTAAATTTCCTACGCATTCAGTCCTTCAAATTCCCGTCATAATTTACAAATATTTTTGTAATAATTCAACCGGTTCAAGGACCTACTTGGTACTGAATTATACCTAAACTTCACCACAGTTTATGTCCCAGCGGAACACACAATACGGGTTACATCTTTCTTAGTAAAATATATATAAATGTATATTCTTAACAAATCCACACAAACACACATAAGAAGAAACTTAGTTCAACGTAACGAACATCTTGTCTACCACACTGTGGATTAGCAACATACAGGCAAATCATCTACACAAATTCAATTCTCTCGCCTTACATAAATTTGGAAAATACAAAAAATCACACAAACTCTTCTAAATCATTTCCTTTTAGTCTGGTGTTATGGATGTACCACACACCACTCACCTGGCAAGAACAGGAAAACCTGGGGAACAAGCGTCACTTTGAGGCCTTGCCCAGAGTACAGTGGTTTTGCGTCACTACATGTTGTAAGGAGGATCACAAAAACACTGCGCGTCGGTCCAACAGGCCGGTCCACTCGTCCACTCAACCCAAAACTCAGCGCTTCTAAGTTCGCTTTGCAACAGCGTATGTAAGCGTAAAGGTAACGTGCTGTTACATGATACATTTTTCCTGTTGCTAGAAAGTATAACTTGTTCAGCCATACTTGCATCTTAACTGCAAATTTAAAACATTCCACCAGGCCAACACACAAAATACAAGTTATACATATTAAATCACCAAACGCAGAGTATTATATAACTGATGAGACGGAAAATTGTAATTATGTAATTATGCCCTGTGGCATATTACATCAGCTGACGTATTGATAACACAGTTTAAAAGAATGTTTAATAAGTTAATATGGCAGTGGCACCTGTGTGTATTGATTATGAATGTGTGTTTTTGTGTGTGTGTGTGATTGTGAATGTATGTGTGGTTGTGTGTGTCAGCTTCTTATTAACCTGTTATAAAAAATGCCAAAAGCCCCACTTATTGTCTTCATGCTGTCTGTCACCCTTTTTGGTCCATCACGTGTCCCAGTGGATGGATTTTCATGAAATTATGTGTAAGTATTTTATGAATATCTTTTGAGAGAATTCAAGATTCACAAAAATATTAAAAGAATATTCAGCAAGTTACCAAAATACCGATATACACTTTTTATAATGTCTCGCTGAAAACTTCTTAAAATTAGAAAATCCACTCACAGATTCATTCATAAAATTACAATACACTTATTAAGTTTAATAGATTTTTCCCTAAATAGTGCCGATTTTGTGATAATGTGGAATATAATATACAGCAAGAGAAGCCACAGTGCGATGATATGTGGAATATATTGTACAGACAGACAGGACACAGTGCGATAATATGTGGAATATATTGCACAGCCAGACAGGACACAGTGCGCTGATATGTGGAATATATTGTAGAGCCATACAGGCCACATGGCGCTGATACGTAGAATATATTGTACAACAAGGCAGACCATAGTGCGCTGATATGTGGAATATACTGTAGAGCCAGACAGGCCACAGTTCGCTGATATGTGGAATATATTGTAGAACCAGACAGGCCACAGTTCGCTGATATGTGGAATATTTTGTAGAACCAGACAGGCCACAGTTCGCTGATATGCGGAATATATTGTAGAACCAGACAGGCCACAGTTCCCTGATATGTGGAATATATTGTAGAACCAGACAGGCCACAGTTCGCTGATATGTGGAATATATTGTAGAACCAGACAGACCACAGTTCGCTGATATGTGGTATATAATGTAGAACCAGATAGGCCACAGTTCGCTGATATGTGGAATATAATGTAGAACTAGACAGGCCACAGTTCGCTGATATATGGAATATATTGTAGAAACAGAAAGGCCACAGTTCGCTGATAAGTGGAATATATTGTAGAACCAGACAGGCCACAGTTCGCTGATATGTGGAATATATTGTAGAACCATACAGGCCACAGTTCGCTGATATGTGAAATATATTGTAGAACCAGACAGGCCACAGTTCGCTGATATGTGGAATATAATGTAGAACCAGACAGGCCACAGTTCGCTGATATGTGGAATATATTGTAGAACCAGACTGGCCACAGTTCGCTGATATGTGGAATATATTTTAGAACCAGACAGGCCACATGGCGCTGATATGTGGAATATATTGTAGAACCAGACAGGCCACAGTTCGCTGATATGTGGAATATATTGTAGAACCAGACAGGCCACATTTCGCTGATATGTGGAATATATTGTAGAACCAGACAGGCCACAGTTCGCTGATATGTGGAATATAATGTAGAGCCAGACAGGCCACAGTTCGCTGTTACGCGCTGTTGTGATTACGAAAGTTTCACGGTAACTGCAGTACCGTTTCAAATACGGTATCAGTTCCGTACACCTGCACGAGATCTCAGTATCTGTCACATGCACCACCAGGTACCGTACACACGTGCACGTGAGTATATTTTTCGTGAAAATGTTATACATTATTTTAGCAAAACGTTGGTAAAATATCTGTCTGAAAACTGTGAAACTAAAATTGACTGCAAGAAAGAAGAATAAACATAATGCAACATCATGAATAAGATAATTCGGTTTATGTGTTTTGAAATGGTAGTTTGGGAATTGAATGGATTAGTGGGTAAGACAAAGATGAGTGTGTCAACATGTAGGGAGACGTGGAGGTGGTAAATAATGTCGAAAGTAGTGTGTGTTTGTGTATGTGAGTGTTGTAGAGGCACTCCACCTGCATTTGACTGCTAAGGGTGGACACGTTTTTACGCACATATTTAAGGAAATGCACTAAAAGAGAAATTTTCTCTCAAAACAAATTTGTTAGCATCTGAACCACATTCTTGTTATTTGTCTTACAGCACAATAAAGCACGTTTATTAAAAAGTTTTTAAAAGTCACCTTCTTTATAATTTGATGATCATCATCCTAACGCACCCATATCTCTGTTTTTGGTACTAAATGAACACAACTGGTAGCTCCCATAGTTATTGCTATTACCAGCCAATAATATTCCAAAAGTCGGTGCAAAAGTATTAAAAGGAGGATCCAAAAAGGCAATTCTAACATATTTCTCAAAGAGAGTGTTATTAGGGGCATGACTCCTAATTTTGTGAGAATTAATTTTCCAAATACTTCCCTGTGACCAAATTTACTGGTGCTAGAGACCACTACGATTCTAATTATATCATCCTTTGTAAATGTTTTGCACTGAGATGCCTGAGGTTGGTCTAAGTACAGGCCGAAACATGTGACGGTAACAAATTAAAATAAGCATTACAAGTGCAGTTTATCGTCATCACTTGGACAGTCTGGCGACAGGTACATAGAATCTTCCAGAACGAGGTCTCCAGGGACTGTTTCCCCTTTCTTCTCGTTTCCTGAAGGTCAACCAGCTGTTTAACTCTCCTTCCTAATCTACTCGTCTCTGTATCTTTCCTCCAATAATGTGTCTGAAAAGGTAGTTCCTACAAAAAATGTGACCAATTCAATAATTCTTCCTTCTTTTTACTGTACGCAGGATATTCTTCTCCTCTTTAGCTCTGTACAATACTTCACTTCTTGCACAATCGATCCATCTTTCTCCAACACCACATTTCAAAACTTCCCAGGTATATTAGATTACAATCCGCAGTGATCAATGTTCCGCTATTCCCCTATGTTCAAAGTTTTTAATCAAATAAGCAGAAGATAAAGAAAAAGAATAAGTTAAGAAATTTAGGTAAAATTTATGTCAGATAAAATGTGAGTAGGAAAATGAAATGTATAAACTGAGCGAGAGGCATGAAGATGTCAGAGATTCTGTCAATTGTGTGCCATACTGCAAATTGTGTGGTAGGTTAACGTGTGGGGCAGGGAGAGGAGGGAGCCTACTGTTAGATATGGAAGGTCTACGGTTATGTGTACTGGAGACTGGCGGAAGAAATATTATATTATATTACATTATATTATATTATATTATAATATATAATATTATATTATTATATATTATATTATATTATATTATATTATATTATATTATATTATATTATATTATATTATATTAT
>Ga0268261_10003933_pt1 | contig 11035 bp, 5 predicted proteins | sample TergutNc150P1_FD_190353 | JGI IMG/M metagenome (GOLD analysis project Ga0268261, IMG submission 190353) | Nasutitermes corniger P1 segment gut microbial community from laboratory colony in Florida, USA - Nc150 P1 (SPAdes) (version 2) | ecosystem: Host-associated > Arthropoda: Insects > Digestive...
ACACACACACACACACACACACACACACACACACACACACACACACACTAAGAATCTCAATGTTCTTGATGATTAATTGGGACCATTAAGGCTGTCACATAAATCAGAATCCACTTTTAATGTCAAACAACTATCTGGATCCACAAACTTATGAAATACCATTAATGAAATAAAAAAAGAGCCCCAAAAAGCACAGCAAGCATGTAAGTTTAGTTTTAATCAAAGACAAACACTTTTGCTATATGAATTAACAAAGGAAAGTCTCACTTTATCTGTGTTTCTTTGAAGACCCACATTTATCACATCAATTTCTCAACTGGATTTAAAGGCCTCCTGTTTATTTTGTAGGAAAACAATTTTTTGGCATATCATTTTCATTCATTCTTCACTTAAACACCACACCAAGCACCAGCATTACACTTGATGGACAACCAAAGACCAGCAGACTGTTATGGGACTTCTGCCCAGTTTTCACACCAAAGTAACAGTCAAGTGCTTCAACAAAATGTAAAACAGTACTTCTACTTGTACACTGGAGTTGCAGAGCATGAAAGAAATCAACATCACTTAATGAAACACAGAGCTTGACTGGAGAAGAATGATCTGCCAGCTAAATGGTCTCGTCCTGATGCACTGGAACCAGTTATGAAAGGTTTTAAAAAACACAGCAATTATGTGATGTCAAAATTCTAAACACTAAGGTCTGTGAATATGGAGACTCTACTGGGAGCACATGCTCATGTGTATCTGGGCATGTTCATGCACACACACATGCATGCAATGTGTATATGCGTCTGTCGCTTTTATTATGTCCCAGAGCATGACGGATGACATGGAATGTCCTGGTGGATGCCAGCATTCTGTTCAATAATCTGCCATGCTCAGGGACATCATACAAGGGACACCCTGGTATGTGTATACATCATTAATCATGCATGATAAATTACATGTACACCTAACTCTATATTCATAAGAATTTAACATAAAATACATCAGTATTTTACTTTCCAATTATGAACAAAAATGAAGCAGAAAATTTAGATATTCAGACAGACAATTATTTCTATCTTAATTAAACAGAATTTGTTCAGAACTTTATACAGATAGACGATGGCACTCTCATGATTTAGACTCACTACATTAACTTCTGAATTATATAAAGTGTGGCTGAAAATTTTGTGAAATAACTCTATTGCACAACCTATCATGTAACATTACACTTGATAATGTCAAAATCACATTGGCGGCGGCGGCGGTGGTGGTGATGCGCAACATATTCATATTTCCATGCAATACAATTTTGATGTGGCCAGGAACAGACATCATAACCCAACAGGCAAAAGTCCAGGATGCTAACCCGTTTCATTGAATGTTTATAAATTTACATTTTTGAAATAAAGACACACAGCACAAGGTTTGTTGGAGTACAGGCCTGTAATATGCAAGCAGACTGCTTGCTACCTGCAAATCCTTGATTGAGTTAGTCGCTGTCAGTATGCAGTCCCTTATCTGAATGCAGTTTATCCTATGAGTGTTTTCCCCCTGATTCTGCATAGTTTTTTAAGTCTAGTGGTTAGCACACTATCTTTATGTTGAACAAATCATTGGTGTTATCTACAGCTAGTATAATGATAACCAGTCACCTTAGGTTAGTAGTACAGTCAACTCCTAACACATAATATATATAACCAAAAAACTGGACAGTGTTTAAGATACTATTATTACAATGGATCAACTACTTGTCACTAACCTTCAACCAAAACATGCACATTGCTGGTCTGACGATTATAATAAGTTAGAACAGAGGCATGCAGGGATATTCTCCTTGGTGGTGCTGTCCAGAAATTGCTTGACTCTGATTTGCCCCACTCTGTGCCACCATTGCTGCCATGGACACAGGAGGTGGTGCAGGATGATATGCTCCACTTGGATTTGGGTGATGGAACCTGGGGTCCAACATCATGGCTGCCACAGCTGCAGCTGATGATTGATGATGCTGTGATCTTGAAGATGCAACACTTGGTGGAAGCATGTGATGGTGTGATGGATTCTGATGATGATGTAAGCCATGGTGATCTGTTTTGGAAGCGGGCCGATTTAAAATCTGATGATGGTGATGGGCATGGAATTCTATGGAAGAATGATGAGCATCTGGGAAGGTTGGATAACCTGAAGTGGGATGAGGGTGAGCAGGGTTGTTTGTAGATACAGATGCAGAAGTAGGGGCATGATGTTGCATCATAATATCCAGTTCTCCACCTCCTAGAGGCTGATGCTGTGGATTTGCAGAATTTCTGTCTGGAATGTTGCTGGTGTTATTGAAATTCCCATTGTTTCCATCCTGCTGAAATGAGAGAATAATTAAATATATCTCTTTTAATTACTCCAACACTTAAATTTTGATCCAGCCCATGGAGGCCCTTTATCTGTTAAGTGCACCCTCAGTACTCTGTTATTAGAAAAGATAAAAATTTCAAATTTAGGTAGTCATCCAATTGTGTTTATCAATTTAATTATGAAGTATTAAATCCAAATAGCACAATTAATAGATGCATTGGAGTTACACTGCAACATGTTTCAGCCAATTCACTTGGCGATCATCAGGCAGTCAATAATAACACAGAGAGTAAACAAAGATATTCAAGAGATGGTAGCATCACCTACACATGGATTTGTTATACTTGTAAGGTACTGTCTATGAGCAATGGAAGACATAATTTGGTCATTTTCACTCTTTAATTAACTGCAGTTGCTATTCTCAATCAGCAATGATATTTTCTGTATGGTAATAAACTACATGCATAGTCAGCACCATAAATATGCAGTAAATGAATGAGCATCCACTACACTACAAGTCATAGAATAACTTGCCTTCCATTGGTGACGAAGGGTATTTTGAATAGCATTTGGTACCTATAGGCATAATAGGAACATTTTAACAATACACTGAAATATCAAACATTTTAACATTTTATCATTCCACTATTTGGATAAAACAAGATAATCACCGTTTGTAAAGGGGAGCCCTCTTCTTAAAACATAATTCCTTTCTATGTTGTGTATGAGTGCCTCACGATGGCCAAGCGGAATGGCTGGAACATGTAGTCTAATTATAATGAATGTACGAATATTCTTCTACTAAGTGTTGTGTCCTTTGAATTTTATACTTAATAATTAGACAAAAATTTAATTGTAAAATTAAAAAAAAAAAAAGATGCAATGACAAATAAGAACTGATAACAGGGAGAAACTGAAAATCTTAGCTAACCAAAAGCAAATTTTTGAACATGGTGCGAAGCAAACATAGAACCATCAAAATTCTCTCTGGAGTGAGTGCAAACAGGCACACTGCCACAGACAGCAGTCATCACATTTCAACTCATGTTATATCAACAGATTTTAGCTTTTCTCTTACGCAGTCATATTAGGTGTATGCATCACACTCCCCACTAAATTTAACGGCCTTATTCATGTCTCTATCACAATCATGCCATTCATCATGTTTGTTTACTTTAGGACACCTTTCTGTATGCCTTGTCAAGTCCATCTTCCTTCTGATCAATGACCACCTCTTCTACCATTTGATTTCAATGATATAAGCTATAATAGCTCACACAATTATGTTTAACAATAAACACTAATTCCTTCATATAATGTCCTAATTTAAACAAGTATGAATCTGGACAATATATGTCAGCCTTGACAGATCGGAAAACTCATGTCCCTAATTTAATTATCATTTTGCACAATTTGATCTCCTCTTATATCTCACAGTATATAAATACCGCAGTTTCAACGGAACTAAAAGAAAAGCACTGCTTTATTTGGAAAATCAAACACATTTTGAAAGGAAAGAAATTATAAACTGAATTGTGTAATCAAAAACCTCCATGCTGTTTAAATTTTACTTGAGTATTACAGGTTCAAAGTGAAATGAGAAAAATTTCTCTCTGTATTTCACCATGGCTATCCTATTAAAATTTTACAGTTAAAATTTAATTCTCAAGCTATGTGCCCAACTGAAACATGAATATGTAACATAATATTTTCTCATATTAACAAAGATTAAATATTTTAAAACACAAGACAAATATACAGATTTCAGGGGTTCAAGCAGTTCATGCCAATTAAAAGTTTACCACTTAGTTCTACTACTGCTTAATTTCAGAACAATTTAAATAAGGTATCACTTCATTGTCATGTGTAGAAAACGTGTTGGATGAAACCAATTCAGAAAAACTGTGTTTTGTAGGCCAGTGAAAGCAGTTTTTAATAAACTAGTAATTCTTTGAATTCCTACAATGTGTTACGTAAGTTTCTGTCCCACAGAGCAACATTTTGGCCTGTGTATTCACTGAAATAGAAAAACTAGCCTCTGTATTCAATAAAATATAAAAACTTACATTTTTTCACAACTAACATGTTTCATCTTCTTAAAGGCTTTCTTGAATCTAGGTCATGACATTTTTTTATGAGATCACATTACATTCAATTATACAAGAGTCTTCATACATAATTTGAAAATGGGTCATCATCATACTACTACTTCATACTACAAAACAAGTATTAAAAAAGTTTACATGTGTAATAGAATTTCATAACTATATTGCAAATTGACACTTAAACATGTATAAGAAAGGAAATAAAAATAAAAAGAGAAGAATGTTCTATCCAAGTACAAATTTTATAAAAATTACAAGTATTATGGCTTTTCAAAGTTTTATACTCAACCCTTAGGGGACGCACAAAATGGTTCATAACACAGAAAAATCGGTAAGAATTAAAATTTTTTAAAAATAAGCATGGACAAATTTCTTCTCTGAAACTCTGCAAACACAAAATTAATGCCAGATTTATACCTTCAGACCAGTTAAGCCAAGAAAATACTGAAACATACAAACTTCTCTCTTTTCATTTGCATGCTGTACAAAGCTGGGAATAATGAACATCCATGGGAAATACGTGAAAGCAGGAAAATTTACAAAATGTTGGACAGAAGTTTCTTTATTCATAAGTATCATTGCTTCTAGCTTCAAAAGTTGTCTGGAGTTCTAATGACCTAAAGTGAAAGGAGGAAAAATTATGTATAGGGTTCATTTTAATGAGGAGTATCACAACAAACACATCCCTTTCAAAATTGGAACAAGCCCTGCTAGTTTTGTATTACGCATAAATTCATAAACACTTTAACAATTTTTAATAATCCTTCATAAAATGCAATGTGTAAATTTATTACCTGACAGTTCTTACTTGCACTTCTGCTCACACTTGATGAAGAGGAATTTCCTCTCATAGGTCGAGCCTTGTATGGTACTTTGGCTGAGGCATTTTCACCGTGGTGGCGACCGAAGTGTTCCTTAAGCTTGTCCCGTCGTGAACTTGCATACTCACATTGTGTACACTTAAAGGGCTTTTCCTCAAGATGAATACGCTCATGTCTTACCTATATGGATGAAAAAATAATCTTATGTGAGCAATTTCACATTATAACAGAACAATGAATGACATTGTACCTGCAGAGTTTACGGCAGGTCCCATTAACCCCACCGTGTGAAGCATGACAAGGATAAATAGGCCCATAACTCTAAAAGTAAACTATTCAGTGTGATATTTGAAGTTCTCACAGTGGTAATGCCGTACACTCAGGTCTTCCGGGATATAACAATGTGTCATTGGGTAAGAAGTTCACTGTGTTTCAAAGGATTGTGGTGCCTACATCTTCAGTGTTAAAAAGCCCAAAAAGAAGGAAGACCCTGAAAATAAAGACAACACAGTCCTTTGAAATTTTGGGAACTACTCATCCATTGACATGTCATATCCCAGAATACTTGAATCTTAGACTATAAAAATTACAGATTATTATGTACTCTATGAAAGAACTGAATGACAAGGACTCATAATGGGCAGGTCTGTTCATCTGCCCACTCACATATTTCTTATAAAAACTGCTACCCAATTTCTAACTGAATGTTATACTGTATTTTGTCAAAGAAATTTCACTCTGGTCTCTACTGATTCAATATAACCTCTACTTTGTATACATATCAAATCAATGTCTCATACTTCTCAAAAATGTAAACCAATAAATTATCAATTGCACACAACCTACATGTTACATAAAATTGCAAGATAACGCAATTTTAATAACACATTATGAGCACAGATTTGTGACAAACTGAAATATGTAACTTGATTTTTATTCTATACAAGCTGTATGTTTAATGTTTCATCTTTTTTACATACAGCTCGTTTGTAAAAGCCAAAACCTGTTGCTGTGGTTAAAATATAAGTTGCGTCTGACTAATAATTTATTGGTTTGTAAATAATAACACGAGATGAAAAATATTATCAAAAATGACTCGTCACACAAGAAACTTGAACACAATATAAAAAAAAAATTGTTTTTACTTGGAACATTTTTCCAAATAGTTCATGTTCAATGAAATGAAATGAAAATATTATAGGACAATGCCTTAAAATAGGCCAGACACAGCTTTTCCTTTCCACACAGTCTAATTATTAACAATCATTTGATGCTCCATAAATTCAGCAATTCATTTCATGTTGCAAAATAATAGAAAATGCCATCTAATTAAGTCAACATGATGAGTAGATTACTAAAAATTCAATCTGCAACATAAAAACCTGTAAGAAACTGAAACTAACCAAATGGCTCTTCTCAAGGAAACCACGTCCGCAGATACCGCATGAATGTGGTCGAACTCCAGCATGAGTGCGGGCATGTGATCCTAGTTGAGATTTCTTTGGTGTTGAATATTTACATTGTGGATACAAACATCTGTACACATCACCTGACAAAAGCAAATTTGTAACTTCATAAATAAATTATATGCTTGACTTAATACAGACGTAATAACTGTACACTAACGAATTTCAGGACAAGTTATCCAGCAATAACTCTCCCTTTTGCATACGGAGAAATGTTCCCTAAACTGCATTCACGAAATTCAGTACACTTATATGAATTTACCATCAGCATGAAGGCGAAACTCAAAACAATACATACATAAATTACTGTACAAGAAAGTATATACACTATAACACATACATCTATGGCAAAAGCTCAAAATATATATGAATAAAAAATTGGTACTGAATATGATTCAGAACAAAAATGGGAGGGAAAAATAATGTGAGAAAGATGTTTGAAATGAAGACGGCAGTTCCAGGAAGAATGCATGATAGCTACTGCAGAGATTGAAACTGTACCAACGATACATTGTTAATCTCATATATGGATAATTTACATTCATAATACAATCCACAGAACATCACATCAGTTCAATGGCTTGCAAACTGGACTGATATGCAGGTGTTTACAAAACTGTATCCTGACAGTGTGGTGTTTTTATTGCTTGCAACAATAAGTATAGCATTGTTATTTCTGTGTCGTCGTCGTCATCATCATCAAAATTATCATCATCAACACTGGAAATTCTTATTACTTAAGAGTGGATTTGACCAGTATAAAATTTTTTTGGCGTAACTTCCTAATTTTGCACTATCATCATGTTTGTAAATGTTGACATAACACAACTTATAACTAACTCTACCAGATTTCTGTGCTCCACTAGATCATTAGTTATCACCACCAATGTAACTACATGAAAATGACATGAAAGAACAGGAGCTACTTCACTTCTTTCCACATAGTGTACATTAGGAAATAGATTCTGCTAACAAAATCTGAAAAGGGTATGTGTGTTTTTATGAAAGATAAAATATTCAACAAAACTGATATCTCACATAACTGTACACAGAAGGATTTGAAATACGTATGATTCAACTTAAAACTTCAAATACTGCCTTAAATATATACTGACTTTCCACAACTTTAATCAATCCATGAAGATATTAAGTGCCACTTAAAATGTTTACACAACTTAAAATCCAATTTTGAATTTATGGTAACAAAAATACAGACTATTTCAATGAGAACAATTAAAAAGAAACAAATGAAGAAAAACATAAAAAACTGGGATCTCATAAACTAAACTATAAACTCACTACCGTGAAAGTGTGATTTACATACACCTATCTTCAAAGTGCAAGAACATTCTTGAGCTAAAAAGAAAGAAAGTGGGACAGTGTGCAGGTTGTAAAATTTGAGGCTTTCATGGTAGTTTGAGTATCAAGATTACAGTTTTCTGGTATGTTATGCCGTGTAGTACAGTACAAAAGTATAGTGTTTTAGCGGAAACTCCTGTCTGCTTATTCCAAATACAAGAGTTTCTCCCATATGCTGTTCCCTAGCTGTCACATTTCTGGGATATGATAACACTGGTATCACTGACCAGTACACAGATTCAGACAAGGGCATTGGCCTTGCCCCTCACCATATACAAGAAATGTGGACAAAAAACAATCTATATAAGGTAGGTAGTTTACAGGTATGTTTGCAAAGTTGTGAAAGGAGACTATTATCTTCAAAATGTCAGTCCATCCCCATGGAAAAAGTCAGCTCCCACTTAGGCGGATTATCATGAAATTCTGTAACAGTGACTTCTCTTTAAGACTAATAAAAAACAGAGCCCAGTTGCAAAACATTTTCGTATATCAAGAGAAAACATTACCTACCTGAATGAATCCTTTTATGGGCTATTAGATGACTAAGATACTTTGTTGAGAAGCCACATATATCACAGAGATAAGGACGATCACTGCTATGACTTGCTAAATGTTGCTCCAATGTGCTCTTCATCGCAAATGCTCGTCCACAAGTCTTGCCTGCAACAGTCATATGCCAGAAACATAAAAATAAATACCTTATTAATACATTATAGTCATGTTATAAATACAAGATTACTGTTGTTACCAGTCAAGCACAATTTTACCATCAGATCATGCTGTCCTTGATAGGTCACAACCTGCAAAATGTACCTATGTTACCAGGCGCAGCATGCCTTTGAAAACCAGCATGAATCATTTACATTTATGTAGCAGACCAACAAATGCACACTGATAAAATATGCTTTATCATACAGTAATACTCACCGACATGTTGTGTTTACTTCTGTGCCCAGCATCAGGGTGTTTTACAATACTACAGATAATATATAACAACTGCAATTGTTATATATTATCTGCATTCTTGTAAAACACCCTGATGCATTTGTTGTATATTATCTGTATTCTTGTATAACATCCTGATGATAGTTGCAGCAGTAAATGAAACATGTCGGTGAATATTAATATATGATACAGCACATTTTATCAGAGTGCATTTGTTGGTTTGCTGCATAAGTGTACAATGTATGGATATGGAGCACATAAAAACAGCACAAAGTGATTACAGTGTATTGAATGTAAAATTAAGCTAATATAGATAATATCTTGTCACATATATGTAAACTTTATTTTATCAATGATCATCACACTTCAAGTTTAATAAATAGAAAAAGAAACGGATTTCTCAAAACAGATAAATGTAAGACACAATATAAACATTTTAGATGTATATCTGCAAGGAGAGATTGAGAATAGCTCAGTAAATACAGTGAATGGCTATCGGGTAAATGGCTGGGATTCAATTTATTGCAGGGACCATAGGTCCTCTCTTCACAGCCACATCTCGATGGACTCATACCTTCATACTCACATGAAGATGTGGAGCTTCACCATAAGAACTGTAAAAAACAAAATAAATAATAAAAACCTAAAGGATGAAATTTAAAATGAAAATATGCATGTCAATACAGTAACAGATCATACAGTATTGTCATCTACAAACAATGAAAAAGTTAAATAGTGAAAACAGTAATAGAAATAAAATAAGCATTAGAGGTGGAAAGACATTACAGACTTAAGAGTGAGGATAAAAAAAAAAAGAATACAGAAACTCAACAAACAAAATAATTCTCCTGTCCTAAAAGCACTAAAATTTTATCACAGCATGACCTATTGGTAGCTCCATACACAAAGCTGTCCCTACAATGAATTAAGCAGAATATTGTAAAAATTTCATGGGGGAGTGAAGGTTCAGAAATAAGAGTCCCTAACCTCAGCATTATAAGGAATGAAGCTGGCAGCAAAATACTCCCCCTACAGAAAGAGCCTAGAGAAGTACACAGCGTTCCTAAATTAGTTATACAAAATTAAGGTGTAATAACACAGAAAGTAGACAACTTACAGTATTATGATATATATCATAAAACACAGTATTTGTTTAAGTTTTATCTAGAGACATTCACAAGTGTTCAATTTGGTTTCCTCATGTCATGCAGCAGATGTCCCAACTGTAAGTGATTTCATCCCAAATCCTATGAATCATGTCTGCATCTATAGTCACAACCACTTCCGTTACTTGTGCCCATAGTTCTTCCAAAGTTGCAGGAAGTGGTGGAACAAAAACTGTCTTTAATGTATCCACACAAAGTAGAGTCCAGGGGTGTTAAATCAGGTGATTGTGGTGGCCAAGCTATCATTCTACCATGTCCAATCCGAGCAAAAACTGTGCGATTGAGGTAGGAAGTAACCTCGCAATGGAAGTGTGGGCATGCCCCACCTTGTTGAAAAATGAAATCTCTGTCCATATCTTGCTGTTGCTGTGGCATGAATAGTTTTCAAGCATGTCCAGATAACTAATGCCAGATACAGATGGTTTGGTGAAGAAGGAAGGACCATACACTTTCACAGAAATTACAACCCCCCAAAAAAAACGTTTCATTTTGGTGAGTCCCGCACTTGTTCTATGATCTTATGTGTATTCTCTGTACCCCATATTTTGACATTATGACAATTAACCTTACCACTCAGATGAAAAGTAGCCTCATTACTAAACACAATTTTATTCAGATAATCATCTTCATTTTCAATTTTATCAAACATTTCACCACAAAATGCCATCTGGTGATTTGAATGAAAACTTGAGGACTAGGCGCAACTTTTAATACATACCTGACCAAATTGTTACTTCTAGTTCAGAAGGTATGGCAGCAGATTTCTGTATATCTAATTTAGGAACACCCTGTATATCTGCTCCTACCAGGAACTGAACCTCTGTTGTCTAGCATAC
>Ga0268261_10003934_pt1 | contig 11033 bp, 6 predicted proteins | sample TergutNc150P1_FD_190353 | JGI IMG/M metagenome (GOLD analysis project Ga0268261, IMG submission 190353) | Nasutitermes corniger P1 segment gut microbial community from laboratory colony in Florida, USA - Nc150 P1 (SPAdes) (version 2) | ecosystem: Host-associated > Arthropoda: Insects > Digestive...
AGAAGTGCTCGGAATGCGTGTGCGTGAAAATGGAAACCTGATGAGACGGGAAGTAAGTGACTAATGATTTGCACTTGCGTGACTAATGAATTGCACTTCCAATTACATTGCATTTCTACAAATTATAGCGTCAAACCCATCAACCTTCGTCCCTCCTTCCGTTCCCTGTCTACGGACAACACATTCCTTTACCTTCTCTACCTTCCCCGTCGTTCCACCGACATGTTTCGCTAACGGGATGACAACACCGTGCTGGCAACCCTCAGAGTCACGTGTGTGTCTGTGTCGGCTGTCCCTGTGTTTATATACCTTCTTCGACCTTCTCAACCTGTTTCGTCCTTTCTTGGAAATGTTTTCTGAACGACAAGACAACACTGTGATCCATGCTTCTCACATGGGCACATATATGTTGCGTGCTCAAAAGTCGGAAACCCTACAAACATTTACATTCCCGCTCCTGTTTGGAAAACAAAAAACTTCTGCGATATTTCAAGCCGACAGTAACATTCCAATTCCGTCAGATGTCTTTCCTTGCCTATTCGTTGTCCAAGAAGACATTGTACTCATTCACGATGCTGCCTTCTTCTTCTTGCACGTGTGTCCTTTCGCGTCTCTTGTCGACCCTTTCCTACGTAACATGGCGCATATTTCACTCCCATACCTTTCCACAATTCATTCCGTCCCCCTTTTCTGTTATACAATACACAACATTTCTATCCGGTTTCGCCGTTCCCCATCCCGGGCAACGCCGGGTAACCCTGCTAGTATTATATAACCCAGAAGGAATAATTCACAAGGTACTGACTTCCTGATATGGGGAGTTCCGTATTAGGCCCTTCAGACCTCCCCATAATAGGAGAAAACAGGTGCTCAAGAAAATGGGTAAATAAAAATGGTTCCAAAATTGTATTTATGAAACAAAGCTAAGATTTCAAATTGCACTTAACAGAGAACTGAACATTAAACTGTTTAGAAAAATAGCTTAGCTTCAACGGCTAATACTTCACAGTTCAGGGATAAGCAAAAATTTTACAGCGCACCAAAACAAAGACACCCCGTTAGTAATGAAGTCTTGAGCAACTGACCATTCGTAATGTGATTACAATTAATAAACTCATCTGCTTAATGATTTACATTCTTAAGTACAGAGCGCAGCACTTCCTGGTATGAAAGCATACAATTCCCCATATGAGGAAACCTTCCCATAATAGACGATTTCCCCCATATATATATATATATATATATATATATATATATAAATATATATATATATATATATATATATATATATATGCATGAATCTATGCAGTTTCCTGTTCCTGCGGGTCGAAGCTGGCAATCTGCTAGCCAAGACCTGTTTGCATATTGGTGTTGCTACAATTAGAATGCCATTTTCACTGACTTAACCCTTCCGGCCACACTATGGCCCTGGGGTCGACTCAGCCTCTAACAGAAATGAGTAACAGGAATATTTACTGGAGGCTAAAGGTGGCCGGTGCGTACGGTTGACAAAATTTCCAACTGAATGTGCTGATTGTGGGAGCCTCAACCTCCTGGAAAATTCTGGGCCCATAAGAGGCCTGTTCAGGGATTGCCTTACTTTTGAATTTACCATTAAGATGCCTAATTGAACTATGCCGTGTTACTGCCGTATTTTTTCTTCTTACCCTCATTCTCCATGCCCCGTGCTGGCACACTCCTAAACCAACTTTTTTCCCTTTCTTGCCTTCCCTTTAGGGAGGACACTCGGTCCGCGACCGCTGACCAGTTCGGTCCTCAAAATTCCGTCTTGGCCTTACCTTTCTAAATTATGTTTCTGATCTTTTTTCGGCGCATCCGGTGTCGGCTAGATATCTCTGGCCTTGTTGGTTTCTGGTGTGTGTTTATTGGGTGTATTTTGGAAAACACTGGCCACGACCTTACGGGTATTACGCGAGTGGTGCTTTCCTCCTTGTTTATATGTTGGATTTATTCATTATGTGTATGGCTACTTGGAAATGAGTATTTGGTTTTCTATTTGTATAATAAATCAGCTATTATAGAACACCACTTCACTGTCGGCGGGCTATTTGATTTTGTTTACTGTGTGTGTACCTTGCTCCGGGCCATTCTCCTCAGCGGCCGGAGGGAGCCGAAATACGGGAATAGTGGAGCAGGGTGCAGAACTAGTCACTGTATATATGTGTTGCTCGTGAAATATCAGTTCCTAATTCCTGCTGACCGAATCACGGTAGTACGAGTATAACCGTTATGTATTGTGTGGAGGAAATTCCAGAACCATAAAATAATTTATAGAAATTTTAATTTTATTGAAGTTGCACGTACGAAGGCGTAAATTTTCTACAGAAAAATTATCTATAAATACATCTTCTCTTATACATGTGCCTAAAACGTCTGGACCAAAGGACAAATTTTCAAAAGCTTCTTATGTGAAGTAAGCCATTCATTCAGTTCTGCACAATGTGATGATGACCAAGTGAAATTACGAGACTAAAGCGAAATTATTGTAATTTAAATCAGTATTACAAAATTAGGCATTGAGATGGATGTTTGAAGAATATGTACTGCTATTTTAAACATATAAAGTTATAGCCTGTCGGCCGCGCGAAGCCTCTATTTAGGTTTCTGCCTGAGAACGAAGTCTGAAGAAGCACTGACATATACTGCATGCAGCGTAAAAATTTTGTGTGAAGCACTTTTGCATATTTAAGTCTTAAATGTGACTAATCTAAAGTTATGTCTTACAGGTGCAATGTAGTGTCAATGCAGACTGGTGAAATGATACATGTAGATGTTGTTGTTGTTGATATTAGGCCATATGTAGGAGTGGAAGCGGGTAAAAAAAGTCGTCTTGTCCCTCCTTTAGGCATTTTTAGAATTTGTGCATGACCACTTGCTGGATAACCGACGAGTTGCGCTTCAATTCTCTGCAAGGTCAAGGTATTTCCATCATCACCAAAACGTCCAGACAGGCTCTGGGGTCCACCCAGGGTCCTATAATAATGGGTATCGGTGGTGAAGCAGTCATGGTGTAAAGCTGACCACTGACCATACTTTGTCGTGGTTAAGAATGGAAAGATCGATACTTCCACACCCCGCATATGCCTTTATGGCATGCAAAGGGACAAATTTACCTGTAACTTACTAAATAACGGCCCATTCCAGTGCACTGTAGTCGATCTACACGAATTAATCTGATTGTTATGATTCAGAAAGAGCATAATTTTGTGTGAGCGTTCGTTCTTTCGCTTGTCTCATGATTCAGATACGCTTGTGACCAACTCTTGTGAACTTCGGTTTGGGCATGGCGTTGGAAGCCAACTTGCTATTTGTATATTATCATCTATGAAACGTGACACCATATAAACTGATATAAAATTACCGTTGTTTGGGACGAATGTGAGTATATTTTTACTAATTTGTACTGCGCTCTATCTCAGAATACACTCATAGCTTGAGAATCTACTGTCGCCCATCTTGGTACTTGTTACCTTAGTTTTAACAGTGCCGATATGACGGCCGTGCGAACAACACTGGCGATAGTCAATGTGGTGCCTTCGTGCTTCGTACGACAGAACCAATATGAAAATATCCGTCGAATAAATTAAGGTAGCTCTCTATGAAAATGAAAATAACGTGATTTGTGAGTGAAATATAGCGTGGTAATTGTGCTATGACTTGCTATGTTTGAGAAACGTTGTCTCTTATAGACTCATTTTATAGCAAAAACAAATGGTATCAAAATGTACAGCGTATTTTCTTCTACACCACTTTAGAAAATATTGAGCCAAATGCTAGTGATTTTTATAGCTGTTACGTACCTTATACTCGAAAGTATTACGTGATAGCAAATATTCCTGTGTTTAAATAATTATTGTTAGAGCAGCATTATTGTTTAAATTACGAGAACATTATAAAAATATGAAATGCAAACTCGTTCCCATGCTTCAAAATTACTCCTTATCGCTTGATTGTTTTGTAAACTAACTGTGTCACTAAGGACAATGTGGCTAAATTACGATCCCAATTTGAAAATAATAGGAGTTTATTCTATGCAGCCACTTATAGGATCTCTTGTCGAAGGTCAAAGGTCATTTAGTTGCTATGCGTTCAGCAATATGGCAAATGTAAAGCAATTTTCAGGGGCGGGGGGAATATAAGAAAACGATAGCAATGTAATTTTTTTTTTGAACAAATGATTCATTCCAAACATCTTGTAGGTCTACATTCCAGCTGTTATTTATATTCAGTCTTAGGTCAAAAGATCGTTTGAGTACAGACATGTGAAGGACATGTGCCTGGTAAGTTTTTAGGAATGACCAGACAAACTGCCAGACAGATACATCTAGCAGGTCTAATTTTTAGATAATTTAATTTTTAGATAACTTTTAAATTAAGTTTTTATTTTATTCATTTTTCGCAAAAGGATATGAAGTGTGGCAATAATACGAAATAATATTGTTATTTATATTTTTATTTTTGTCAAGGACTTATTATTTAAATACAATTACTTTCTACCTCACGTTTGCATCAGACATTACCTCAAAATTTCGTACTCTTACCATTTCTGTAACTGTTGACTTAAGAATATACTTTAGGCATAATATTTTGGAGTAACGTATTCAGTGTAGTAGTTAGGCGACGGTCTGGACACCGACAAATTGTAGTTAATTTCGATTCCTGCCACGATCAAAAAATTATTCTGTTGTACAAACAGTCCAGACCGGCTTTTGGGCCCATTGACCCTCATATTTAGTTATTAATGGGGGTAAAGATTACGGGACGTGAGTCTCACCGCTCATCACCTAGCGCCGAAATCTAGGTCCTACCTAAAATGTTGATTTTAAAATCTCAAATGGTACCTAGGCAGAGATGGTAGGATAAAATTATAATTTTAATGCTATTAGTTAGAAAATTATGTTGCAAAATTGTGACATGTGCTGGAGCCGACTTTCGTGTTGTCGGTGATGAAAGCTGTGGTTTCTTTTCAACTTCTGGAAAGGTAAAGTTGTCCCTGTACAGGCCACGAATATATATGACAAAGTAAAGTCAAATCTCTACTATTTCTGAATCTCAACATTAGACACGGGGGCACGGGCTGGCGCAGTTGGTTGATGCACTGCACTAAAAGCCGGAAGGTCGTGGGTTCGATTTCCCATAGTGTCATTGACATAATACTTCCGGCCGCACTACTACCCTGGAGTCGATTTAGCTTGTAACAGAATGAGCACCAAAAATATTTCTGGGGGGTAAGGTGGCCGGTGTCTTCGGGTGACAATTTTCCACTTCCATGCGCCTATTTTCTTGAAATCACGGGCCTTCAAACTCCCGAAACCCCCAGGGCCTGTCTAGGCCCGTACAGGGATTCCTTTACCTTTAACATTAGACATTCATGCCCCATCAGTTTCACACTTGGGGAAATACACATTGGATAAGAAACTGGATGGACACCAGAGGCGGTGTAAACGCTTTGGAGAAGTGACAAAACTGTTGCACTTGTCGAGATTCAAAGCACAATTCATCGGACGTCCAGTCAGTTTCAGAATTTCAACTTGTTAGAAAAGATGGCGACAACGTTTATCTCAAGAAAATGAGAGCAAAGCTAAGTTTTTGAGAAGTCTGCGCAGATTTTCAGAATTTGTGTGTGCTTGCTTCCTGAACACAAGAGCACATTTGTTATTAGGAATTTGTTTTCAGTGTCACTTTCTTTCACCCCACTACCTATAAACGTTCTATACACTAAATTCAGTTATAAGGAAATGTGGGGTGAATGTATCGACTGGATTTATTTGGCAGATGACACAGTAATGAGTTTTAGGTTCGATGCTAGGCAGGGAATTTGTTGAATAACTTAGAGAATATCAGCTTCTCAAAAACACTCTGGTCTATACAGTACATAAAAAATCGCGAAAATGAAATTTCTTGCTGGTAGTCTTTGGCAAATTGATTTTTAAGTATTACATAAATCCCATTGGAAGTCAGCGGGGCTTAATGTGTCTCTTCAGCGCTCCAACTCTTCGTTCCTTTTATTTAAACCTTTCGTACATCTTTCCGTTCTTTGCCAACTTATTTGAAAACCTGAGTCCAGGATACCGCGCTTGGACTTGTGCCTGTGTTGGGACTTTTTTCCCGATAGGTATAAATTTGAAAGGTTTCACTAGCTCTAGTGAAGAACTGGGCGCTTTGCAATCTGTATATTTCAAACCTCTGAACGAGCATTCTGTAAACAACCAGCAACGTTCCCTCTGAGTAACACGAGCACACGGCGTCTGGACGCACTTTTTATACGTTAATACAGTGCAGGAAATTCATCTCTATTGTTCAGACAGTGCGGTTTCCAGCACAGAGCTGCCAAATGTGTAAATATACGAGAATCGTATGTTTTCATGAACACAGCGCGAGAACGACAAAACATACACAGTCAATCATAAATCGTCTCCAGATATTCTTGCGCATTCAATGTAGACCCTACTAGCTTTATATGTAAAATAGATAGAAGCAGTCCATTAATATACCTTATATGCCTTAGGCTTTTCATAGAATTTCATTTGTTGCTCTAGAGGCAACTTCTGAAAATGTAGCGATGGAAATTTTCATGGCAGGTATTATAAGAATTGCTGCTGAGGCAAGCAATGTATTACAACCAGAGCCCATTTAAGACATTTTTGGGGTCAATGCAAAAATAACATTTGGAGCCGCACAGACACGTATCCTTGAAATGAAAACGCAGACAGAGAAACGTAAGAATTTACAGGTATAATATATTTGACACAAACTCTGAAATACAACCAGAATTTGGCATCCGCTCCACCCCCCTTAAACAGTGTGTCCGCATGAAGCTGCATATATTGTGACAGCCTCAAACCGTCCCTGATTACGACACGTGTGTTGGATTAAGTCATTGAAATATCTGCTGATTAATTATATATCAATAGACATGGGTCTTTCGCGCAGAGTCGAAAGTTTATCGCTAGTGTTATATAATCAGAATTATTTTTCCTTCACTCTCCATATAAAACATAAAACTGCTCTAATCACATTTGAATCTAATATGAATTAGGTGTTACCCCTTCCACATATCTGTGTCAGACGACCTAGAGTTTGAAGTTCTCGTGGCTGGGACCTTACAAAAAGATCAAGTCTGTCGAGTTTATCATGTTAGTCCGGAAAGTCATTCTTATGAAAACTTCATCCTTCCCAGGATATCCCGCTCGTCCTGACGAAAATGTTAAGCGATTTTAGCTTTAAGTAAATGGGAAAATTCAGTTCTCCACCTTCCCAGACATGGGCCTGCGATCTATCTAGAAAGGTTGGCATCAAAAGCTTGTAAGATATTATTCCAAAGTCGCCAGTGAAAATGAATAAGCTGAATGGTACTGAATGATGGCTAGATATTGTGATCATTTTACTTCATCTAAATATAGGGATAGAGCAAACTGACAACCTGAACATATTATGCAGAACTAAGCAGTTTGTGATACATGACAGTATGACAGTTGATTGGTAGTAACGTGGAATAACCCCAATGTTAATAGCTCTCAACATACAAATTAGTTTATTGTACCATAACATTCTGTCTTATATCTTTATTCTTGTGTTCATGTGTTTTATGCCACAATAGTATGAACGGTACTAATTGTATAGAGACGTGACATAAATAACAATTATTCACTGGCCCTTAATCATCAGAAGTCAGAACAAAGCTAACTGATAGGTGGGTTCCCAGACAGTTGTTATGAATCCAAACTGTTAATACAGAGGTTACATTTTCGAACCCGAATCTACCACATTTAGGAGTCCTCCTTGAGGTCGCGCTATGTCCGTTGTATCTACGTTTGTCGCCGGTTCAGTTATGGACATCATAAATTATTATAATAATTTTCGTAAAACTCAGTTTGAACAGTTTAGCAAATACGGTAATCTTAACTTGGTAAATTTTAAATCTGTGTTTTTGACATGGCGGGCTTTTAATTTGTGAGATAGAAGCAACAACGCTAACCCCCTTCGATAGACAGCCTTGAAATATTGCACTTGACGTAAGGTAACAGAAAATCATGGAACTTCTACGAGAGTACTTTTAGGGAAATGGAATATAACGACACGGCGAAAGCGCGAAATATGTTGGATTGCTGACAACAATAGTGACGAGTATTTGTAAATTCATATGTTAAAATTGTTGGCGACATGGTATAGTCCAGAACACATCTAGTAGCGCGGGTAAAGTAAAATCTGCAATTTTCATTCCTGTCGAGCCCAAAAATGCTGTGTGTGTGTGTGTGTGTGTGTGTGTGTGTGTGTGTGCGTGTGTGTATGTATGTATGTGTATATATATATATATATATATATATATATAAGGTAAAAAGGTTAAATTCACACGAGAACAGGCCATGGAAACCCAGAGGGGGAGCAGAGGTATAGTTCTATTCCGTCTTTAACCTCAGCGCTAGATGGGATGAGTGGTCAGCCTCACGCCCCGGCCGCTGTACCCCCGCGGAAAATACCCTTGTTTCCATTGTATATAAAGCTGGGTGGGCACCAGGGCCGGTCTGGACGGGTGCGTAAAGCATCTTCTTCACTGGGATTCGATCCCCGGACCATCCAGCCCGTAGCGAGTCGCCATGTGTGTATACTAGGTATAATACTTTTTTATAATTGACAATGTCCCGTTTGAAGTGAATACTCTGCTATTTTAAACTTGCACTTTCATACAAAGTTACTTGCAGCTATTCGTTATTCCACGGTGAGAAAGATTTGAACCTCTTACGGTTGTGATTATGTAGGTCGTTACCTTGTAGGGTGTGACACCGTGACCTTTACCCTGACGATGGAGGCATAATGATCCTCCGTAACGTCGGTAACTTCTACACAACTACGTGGCTTCATATATAGGATACAACACTCTTTATTATCCTATGTTGTTCATAGCTCTGCTAAATACACCAGTGATGCGAGTCGGTACGCTGACGCGCCTGACCTGATCATACAGTGTATTCCGAGGTCAAGATGTCTGTAAATAAAGACCTCCTGGTCAGCTTCGTTGATATTGTTCCGGGAAGTGGAGGAACTTATACAGATATAGTCTTTATAAGAATGACTCTATAGCAAGCAGAAGTATTATGAAATCCGGCGTTACTTTCCAGGGGCAAATGGAAGCCAAAATAGACACAGTTGATTCCTGTTAGATCTCGTGATAGGGGTTTTTAGTTCAGACATTATTTTTCGCGGTGACCCTCTAAGAATATTTCTGCTTTGTCCACAACTATTTTTTTAATTTAAAGCGCTTATCCTAACTGCATAGTTTAAGATAGAATGGCATAGCTTCTTCGAAACCATATCAAAGAGCTTCGAGTCTGCCACTCCTGTCAGTCATAGGATAATATTTCTTCAGACTTCAGTACTAGATCACAAGTACACTGAACGTGTCGAAGAATAGAGAAGTCAGGGGAATATTTCGACCTAAGAGACAGTAAGCAACAGGACAGACGAAACTGCACAATGAAGAGTCTCAAAGCTTCTACTATTAACCAAATATTATGTACCAGATTACATGGTGTTTCATTCTGAAATACTGTAACACAGCCAAAAGAATGTAAAATTTCGCATACCTAGAGTGGCAAAATTAATGCATACGATTGAGTTGGGTTAGGATAGATTCAAAATTTATCTTATGTCGTGTTCGAATGTGTGGCATGGATTCATTTACCTGTGGTTAGGAACTACTGATGAACTATTGTATATATTTTTAATTAGCCGAGTAATTACCACCTTCTCGAAAGTACCTGCTCCATCAAAGATAGTTACAGAAGTACGTCATTCTTTTTTCCGATTCATTTGGAAATTAAAGTTTCTAAACGTGTTAATTTTACATTTGTGTTTCACGTTCCTGTCACACGCCTAGATGGTTTTGTGAAATTTACTAAGTTCAAGCTAAATTAAGACCAAAAATTTACCCAACTCACAGCGTATGGGCTACTTACCATATCAAACACCAAGAATCTGTATCAAGTGGAAGGTGAAACCTCCTTACTGGCAGACAGGCTGATCCTTCATGCTCTTCATGCACTACATGAAAAGAAAATATGAATCTCTGTCAGATCTTGCATATGTTAAAAGTAACTCCACTCGGATGTGATATCCAGAAGATTGGTAGCAGCGTGAACATCTCAGAGGAACCTGCTGCCCCTGTGTTACATTTTACCACACTAGACGGCGTCACATCCAACAAGATAGTTATATGCACAGTCAACGCCATGAGATTTCATAAAATATAAGGATTTTATGATGAATAATCGGACAGCTTTTACTGTCGGGTCATGTGTAATGTAATCATTCTGCGTGAAACTGTGGGATGAGTGTCTCAACAACCACGGGGCATGTGCCGAATGACCTTGTCACCACGCCGTGCGGTGCGTATATTTCCCATATTTGTCAAGCACCGGGAGTGCGTACAAACAACCCTTAGCTTTGAATGTGCTGATACCAACAAAAACTTAAAACCGAATCACATGTAAAGAAAAATGCAATTAACGATCTCTAGTTGTGACAGTCTGGTGTTTCCGTAGCTGTGTATTTTAGGATTTCTTGTTCACGGAAAATGTCGGTATTCGATGACCCTTTGATACAGAATCGTGTCCCACAAGAACGAAATCCTCGGCTGTTAATTATATTGCCTCTTTACCCATTTTGTCTCGCGGAGCATTCCGAGGTCGTAAGCGATCCAATGTAATAAGGAAATTCTTGTGGGTATATGTAATTAGTCTAAAGGACATAAATAGCGTACAGTATCTGCACAAATAAAGCCAAAGTCCACGGAACAGAAGTCGTTTTTACAAAAACAACAAAAAATAATTCAATCCATTTATTTACAGCAATATCACATGCATTAATTATGCTGGAAATAAGAAGAGGTTCTCTAAATCTTTCTGAAGGACAGTTCTTCTTCTTCTTCTTCTTCTTCTTCTTCTTCTTCTTCTTCTTCTTCTTCTTCTTCTTCTTCTTCTTCTTCTTCTTCTTCTTCTTCTTCTTCTTCTTCT
>Ga0268261_10003935_pt1 | contig 11031 bp, 10 predicted proteins | sample TergutNc150P1_FD_190353 | JGI IMG/M metagenome (GOLD analysis project Ga0268261, IMG submission 190353) | Nasutitermes corniger P1 segment gut microbial community from laboratory colony in Florida, USA - Nc150 P1 (SPAdes) (version 2) | ecosystem: Host-associated > Arthropoda: Insects >...
ATGTGTGTGTGTGTGGGGGGGGGGTCAATCTTCAGCTGCCTAATTGCTTGAACGGTAGCTGCTGCAGAACGCAGGTGTGCTTTATCATGTAGCATAAAAACCCCTTTCGTTAAAATGCAGTGTTCACCATATTGCGTTAACATTCATGTATAAATTTGAAATGTTCTAACACTTTCTGACCACAAAAAATTCATTACAGCTCGCTGTTCTACACCACTGCAATTCAAAAGTGATGCCACCAACATTAACTACACCTGACACTAACTTGCAGTGTCAATGCCCAGTATGTAGTACTGACACAACAGCTACGTTTCACAGTGCATTGATTTATGTGCCTCTTCACGTTACTTCTAAATTCACCTTCATAAACAGAGTCAACAATGCCCACCTTTTTTATATGTGTACAGAAGCTCAAATTTTGAGTCCATCTGGAAGTGCTTTAAAAAGTCATAATTGGTTGACCAAACTACTTATTTACACAACAGTCTTTCTCTCACAAAAGCCTCAGAATTCCTCCTAAATTACTAAATGTAATGTAAAGGCAAGTTCATGGCATAATGTGCCATGAAGTACAGAGAGTTAGTAAAGGTGGTATATGGGGGTGGGTGGTCAATACCATGCCCCAGCTGCTTTACTCCTGGAAAACAAACCATGTACCCACTGCACAAGAAGATAGGCCCCAAGGCTGGTATGGACAGATGTGGAAAACCTTGCCTAAACCTGGGTTTGAAGGTCGAACCATCCAGCCCATCCAGCCTATAGCAAATCACTATACAGACTACACTAACCCAGCCCACTAGATTACTAAATATAGGGAAGCAATATTTAGTAGAATGACCCTTAGGCCTTATTATTTTGCCTCCACTGGACATTTTGTATAGTGTGCCTTAGTGAAAGTTTAGAGCAACTCAAAAATGGGACTACATTTTAAGACAATTAGTACAAAATTCAAACTATTTGGAACCATCTATATTCAAATGTAACAAATTTTAAAAAAAATGTGCTTGAACACCTGCATTATTTTGAAGCATTTTTAACCAACCATATTCAAACTCAACAAATTTAAAGAATTGGCTTTAACACCTGCATTATTTTCAAACTTTCAGGAATCTGATGATGCTGAAATCATTCCCCTAGATCAACAAGAATGTGTGATATCTCAAAATTAATGTACAATGATGGCAGAAATAATCTTTATATGTCACAACTGAGAAGAACATTAGACTAGACAAATGGCAATAGTATGTTAGACAATGATAATCAGTCAGCCCCTCTTAAAAGGCCCTTATCATTAGAATAGACAAACATTTCTCCAGTGTTCGTATCTAGAGTTTCACCTGAAAAAATTTCAAAATGCATGCTTTTCTAAAGCTTGAGCTATATTAAGAGATTTATAATATTATATTTCACAAAAATATTAACAGATAATGACGACATGTAAGGGTCCATCAGTTAAGTTCTATGGGAACTAACCACCCAGTTTCCATATATGTTAATAGATATGTTAAATCAGTACTTCTGTAAGGGTGCTAAACATGGAAGTGATTACCCAAATAACAAATTACTGTTAAAGATATTTACACTGTGCGGTGGACTCAATTAAGTGTGGCTGCTGCTCCTTTTATGGTCTCCATAACCTAGATACATGTGTGTCACATGAGTGTTCTGGATGCATCATGCAGTGCGGAATATTGTTGGTTGCAACCGTGTTCTATCTGCACAATAAACCGCTTGTGTGTTGAGTAAATTGCACTGATTACTGACTGATTTCAACAGGTTATGGGCCCAGATCACGCATGGTGTGCGTACTCGGTAAAAGTGCAATGATAAGTGAGGTTGTTTGTGAGGCTTTGTGGGCTTTAAACAAAGAAAGTTTATCGATGGGCTACAATTGCATCAGATTCTAAGTTAATGCGGTCGCCAAGAGATAATACACATCGGTAAACTATTACAATCTGCTATTATTGAAACTGGAAAAGTCGTATGTCGTGAATGTTAGAGGTGTATTCTGTATTCAGTTTATTGTAATTGAATATTGCTAAAGAAAGAAAATATGGCGTCCGATCCTAAAATAAAAGTCGAAAAGCTTCTTGGTGCAACCAATTGGGCCAAGTGCAAGTGCAAAATGAACATGCACTTGCTAACGACTGGATGGCGGCATCAATCGCGAGTGTGCTGAGTCAACCAGTTGCAGATTTGGTATTGACGTAGTGATGCCAAGGACACATGGGACAAGCTCTTCAATGTGTACGAAAAGAGCAGTATTTAATCACTGATTCTACTGATGACAGAGTTCTTCAAGCTGCAGTGCTATCCAGAAATGAACATTGCTGCTATGTCGCTGTGGTTGAGAAGTTATTCTCGGACATGTATACAGAGCTGCGTTGACGAGGGTCGCACGACATACCAATTGAACTACTGCATGGGCAGATCCTTGCAACAATGGGACCTGAGTACCAGGAGTTCAGCAACGTCTGGGAGTCATTTGATGACAACAAGCGAACGACGGTCTGCTTGAGAAACTGTGTACGATAGAAAAGCAGTTGCAGATGACGACAGCAGCAGAAACAAGTGCGTTCATGGCACATGTGTCAACCACGTAGTTTCAACCGGTGTCAATCAAAACAAGATCGAGTAAACCAGGTCAGTCAAAGAATTCAACCGAATACAACAGACAAAACCGCAACTTTTTTCACTCTGACAAGGCTGGCCATCTGAAAGAGAAATGTCGGGAACTGAAAGCTGACAAGAATAACTCAATGGTGACAGAGAGCATGGGCTTGTCGTCAGTGAACGATACTAGAGGTTCAGCGTTTTTGGCAGTAAGAGTGAATAGCATAAGAAGTTCGGATAAGTGGTAATGCGATTCTGGTGCATCGTACCACATGACTGCCAATAAACAGTACCTTGCAATGCACAAGAGGTCTTTGGCTCCAGTCAATATATCGTTGGCAAAGGAATGATACTGGCTCATGAATCTGGTCATGATAATGTCGAGATGCTGGTAGAGGACAAGTGGTGCCCCGGATACTCAGAAGACGTGTGGAACATTCCCGATATTGGAAGACACCTGTTCTCGGTGCAGAGTGCGGCAGAACATGGTACTAGAGTCGTCAAAAAACATCGACAGGTTATGTTTCAATGCGACAGTGAGTTCATGGCAACAGGTGGGTGGATGACGGACGCTTATGCCATAGACATTTGCATTGCAGTCCCAAGTAAGCCAGAAAAGTTAACATTGCAACGGCTTAAGAAACCCTTCAGCTTTGGCATGAATGTCTTGGCCATCACGACAAGCATCATGTGTGAAAGGTGCTGGAAGGGATGGAAATCAACATGAGCACAGCGGAACGGAAGGCTTCTGTGAAGGATGCGTTTTGGGTAAAGCGTATGGGAAGCTGTTCACTCCACGGTCGGATCGATCAAAGGTCGTCGGTGAGCTGATCCATGCCGATGTTAACGGACCACTGCCAGTGAAGTCGCTTTGGAGTACAAAATACTACTATGTGTTTCAAGGATGATTACAGCAAGTATCGCAGGTGTTTCTTCATCAAGGAAAAGAACGAGGTTTCCAAGTGCTTACTCGCGTTCCTGAATGAAGGGTCGACTGCAGGTCACAGAGTAAAGAAGTTCCGATGTGATGGTGGCAATGAGTTTGCATGGGAGAAAGTTCGTGTCCTCAGTGATCGTGGTATTGAGTTGTTGTTGTCGGCGCTGAATATGCCTGTAAAGAACAGAGCTACACAAGGCGAAAAACATACGGTTGTAGAGCTCGCACGGTCAGTGCTCAGTGAGCAGGCTACCAAAACCGATGTGCGCACAGGCTTGTGAAACTGCAGTATATGTGCTCAATCTCATAGGAAAAACACCAGTTATCGGAAAATCTCCAATGGAGATGTGGAATGGTCACGTGATGAAGAACTTGGATCATCTATGTGTGTTTGACATGGAGTGTTATGTATACATCCCAAATTAGTTTCATAAGAAATTCTACAACAAGAGTGTGTTTGGTCGAAGAATTTGTTACCTGAATGATAAATACAGGTACCAGCTTTATGTGCCATCTCTTAACAAGATTGTGCATTCACATATCTACTTCAAGCTAGAATGAGTTTGCACTAGTTTAATGGTTGAAACAGAGTTGGACAACGCAGCTGTGGAAGATGTGGTTGCACATCTGTGGAAGATGTAGTTGCAGAGAAAAGACTAAATGACACAATGTTGGAGTCATCACAGTCTGAGAAAACCCTCGAGGTGGAGACCAAGGAAGAGTTTTCAAGGAACACAGGAAGGCCAATATGCACGGTCAAGTGGCCAGTGTGAATAACACCAGGGAACTACATTCTTTCATTGGCACGCACTGCTATTGCTGGTGGTGAAGATCAATCGTCATTCCGGAAAGCTTTAAACTCAGCGCAGGAGGAGGGAGTTACGGCGATGAAGGAAGAAATGGATCCATTGGTGGAAAATGACACGTGGGGGTTTGTTGATTGTCCGAAGACTGTGAAGGTAACTGACAACCGTTGGGTGCTTTGCACGACAGTGAATGCTGATGGTTTGACAATCGGCTTCACGTTCGACTGGTTGCGAAAGGACATGTGCAAAAGGCAGGCATTTATTACAGTGAGATTTTCAGCCCTGTGCCGCACTATGACAAAGAACGTGCTGTGCTTGCAGTTGCTGCTCTGCAGAGGTTGCAGTTACGCCAGTTTGATGTTAAGACAGCATTTCTGTATGGCACACATTAGGAGGAAGTGTACATGTGTCAACCAGAGGGGTTCGACAATGGCAGTGGTTTGGTATGCAAGCTCAATCGAAGCCTGTACGGTTTCAAGAAAGCCCCTAGGTGTTGGAATCAGCGGTTTGTAGACTTCATAAAGAAACAGAGACTGAAAATTAGTACAGCGGACCCATGTTTATTTGTGCGCCAACGTAATGGCAGGAAGGTAATTGTCGCAATCCATTTGGACGACGACGACGAACGCGGGGAGTAAAGTGGGTGAAGTCGATGTATTTATTGATCAGCTGCATTGTAACTTCAAGATTACGACAGGCAAACTCAGAAATTTTCTGGGAATGCTGATAGAGCACCATGAGGAAAGGACCTTCATGTGCCAGAGTGTCTACATGGAAAAGGTCCTGGAGCGATTCAAGATTCATGAAGCAAATCCAGTAGTAATGCCTTGTGACCGTAGTAGTGGTGGAACTGAGGATTCAGTTGGAAGCCATGTGGCATACCGTGAAGCGGTGGGCTGCCTCACGTACCTAATGATGGGAACACGTCCAGACATACCATTGCCGTGTCACGAGCAGCTCGAGCAATGGATAGACCAACACAGGCAGACTGGATTGGTGTCAAACGTATCCTCAAGAGAACAAGCAAATATGGTTTGCTGTACGGAGCTTGTAAAATTAAGGGATGTTGAAAGCGTTCAGCGATACCAACTCTGCAGGTGACGTCAGAACAGAAAGTCAATGAGCGGCATGGTAACTGTGTACGCAGGCAGTGCAGTAGCATGGTCAAGCCAACTGCAACAGTCGGTGGCACTGTGAACAACAGAAGCAGAATTTATTGCAGCCAGTGAGGGGGCCAAAGAGCTCCTCTGGCTGAAACGTCTGCTTGGAGAACTCGGTGAAAATTGTAGTGAAGTACCAACATTATACGTTGACAATGCAAGTGCAGTGAAACTCACAAAAAACGCAAAGTTTCATAAGCAGTCGAACCACGTTGAAGCGTGGTATTACTTTGTACGTAAGTGTTATCAGGATGGTAGCATAGGGATGGAACACATCAATGGAATAAAACAGTCCACAGATTTTTTGATGAAAGCGATGGATCGAGTGCGGTTTGAGACCCTACATAATGACATGGGAGTTCGAGGTTATTAACGGCTGTGCAGCATAGCCAAAGTTCGCACAGTGTTTAGGATATAAACACAGTGCAGTGGACTCAACTAAACTGTGGCTGCTGCTACTCTTCTGGGTCCATCTAGATATGTGTCGCGTAAGTGTTCTGGATGCGCCAAGCAGTGTGGCATGTTGTTGGCTGCAACCGCGTTTCATCTGCACAGGAAACTGCTTTTGTGTCGAGTGAATTGTACGGTTTACTAACTACAATTACAGATGTTTGTTAATGAAGGTTTGTCAATAACAATGGCCATAAGATGGCATAACATAATAATACCGCCAAGCTGTGGGAAGTTACAAGCCTATAATGCTACAAACGAGAATGAGAAAATAGCAATCGATCGGTCATACTCTGGGGAAGGGGGATGAATCTATTCAGCAACAAGCATTGGAATGGAATTCACTTGGAACCAGAGTGGAAGACCAAAGCAAACCTGAAAAAGGACCGTTTTGGAGAAAGAGGCAAATGCATCAAAACATGGAGCGAGGTTAAAGAGGTTGGGGGACAAGAGTGTCAGATGGAGATGCTTCACAAATAGCCTATGTTCCCAGTGGATGAAAGGATATCATACTACTACTAACCACCAAATTATATTTCAGAAGTATAATGCCAGGTCTGGATTTTAAGACTGCCCCATTATTAAACTGCATCCATGACGGTTAGCACAAAACACCCCTACTGAATTATTATTCTACAATGAGGACATACAGAAGATTTTCAACTTTCAATTAAAATTTTATATAGATTCAAGACTTCTGAGATACAAATCTGTTTTGACTGATATAAAATATCAACAGCTACTTAACAACTGACACAGATTAATATCTCACAAGACTTAAATTTTCATCAACACTGCCATGGAAATCTCAAATCATACAGTATTTTGTGTAATAATATGTAGGAAATGGAGTGTAATGTAACTGTTATCTAGTGTATGACAGTGAAAGATATATCACTGTTTACAGCTGTATTTGGGAATATTAATGTAAAATGCATAAATAACATACCAAACGAAGAACAAGCTCCTCTGTCAGCAGACAAATAAAAAACACAATAAACAGATATAAGTATATTAAAGTTCTAAATGCTGTACCAAATTCCATTAAGGAACATGACCTACAGATAAACAAATAAATACATTTTCTTGTCTCATCACCAGAGCACAGGAAAAAATCAAAATGGTAATGAACCATGAGGTTCCTTAAAAGATGGGGAATTTTTTCAGTATGAACAGCTATTAGATTCTCACTGACACTGCTCCATGTGTGGTAAAAGCATTATCACCAAAGCAGATTTTACCAAAAAAAAAAAATCATACTACTGGTGGAAATGCACTTGTTCCAGAAAAAGTGGAATTAAATAAAAGTTACATCATTACAAATATTTCAAGATATCCATAGACTACAAACAAGTAATGAATTTGTGAGGGCACATGACCTCTAAAAAAAAATCAGGTTGATCCATAATTTAAAATTTACACTCATACTTACAAAATCTCTGATGCTGACACATCCGAAACGTTCAAGTCGCCCTTGTAATGTAACACGATGCGCATTGTCTGATGTGCACTTTCTTAGTTCAAATCTTTGTAAAAGACTGTCATAATTATTCTTCTGCAGCTGAATGTAATACATGTCACCAAATTTTATATTGTGGTTACTGGCCATTAAAAATATTTCTACAGATGCGCTGTAGGAACTGGTATATGCTTTCAATTTAAAATTTAACTTGTTAGAAAACATATGGTAAGTACTGAAGTTATTGAAAGTATACACCGTGAAATTCTTCTGCTCTGAAAAGTAAAAAGTAAAAATAAAAAAAAATAAAAAAAAGTATATATAATGTGTATTAAAAAACATGAGACATGAAGGCAGGTCGGTAGGTAGGTAAGTAGGTGGGTGGGTAGGTAGGTAGGTGGGTAGGCGAGTAGGTAGGTGGGTGGGTAGGTAGGTAGATGGGTAGGTGGGTGGGTAGGTAGGTAGATAGGTGGGTGGGTGGGTAGGTAGTAGGCAGATGGGTAGGTGGGTGGGTATATAAATGGGTGGATGGGTGGGTTGGTAGGTAGGTAGATAGGTCAGTGGGTGGGTAGGTGGGTAGGTAGTTGGATGGATGGATAAATGGATGGATGGATGGACTGATGGATCGATTAATAAATGGATAGATCGATGAATGGATGGATTGATCGATAGATGGATGGATCGATTGATGGACGGATGGATAGACAAAAGGACGGATGGATGGACGGACAGATGGATGGATGGACGGACGGATGGATGGACAGACAGACATAGGTATGTACCCCGGTATTCACAACACAAATGAGAAAATTCACAGGCTACCACAGTCAATATGTGAGAATGACCAACTTGATGCACATTTTTTTCTCATTAATTTATTTCAATTACCCTTTCCTCTACCAACCATATCGTGTTAGCTAAGGAACATCACATCTTGTATAAAGATGAATGTTTGTATGTTTGTTTGTACCTTATACAAATCCACATTTCTGAACTGATCGGAACCAAACTTTGCACACATCTCCCCCGTGGTCTGGAAGAGACCGTAGGGTATGTATAGGCCCACAATATTTTACCTTTCCCATCTTTTCGACCTATTTTGTCGGTAGTGGGTGCCGATTCGTGCACAGTAGATGGCTACCGGTGCCACACTGCACCGCTACTGATGCCACGCGTGCTGGTGTGACGTCACGCACGGTGGGTTGTACAATGAAAACGCAGAGAAGTGAACGGAATACGTGTTTGTGAAAATGGAAACCTGTTGAGATGGGAAGAAAGTGACTAATAAACTGCACTTGCAATTACATTGCATTTATACAAATGATAACGTAAAAGCTATCTAACCTTCGTCCGTCCTTCTTCCATTCCCTATCTACGGACAACACATGCTTTCACCTTCTTAACCTTTCCCATCGTTCCAGCGAGATGTTTCTCTAACGGGATGACAACACTGTGCTGCCAACCCTGACAGTCACGTGTGTGTCTGTGTTGGAAGCCTGTGTTTATATACCTTGTTCGACCTTCTCAACCTGTTTCCTCCTTTCTGGGAAATGTTTTGTAAACTGCAAGACAACACTGTGATCCCTGCTTCTCACATGGGCAAATATATGTTGCATGCTCAAGAGTCGGAAACCCTACAAACATTTACACTCCGGCTCCTGAAGGGAAAACAAAAAACTTCTGCGACATTTCAAAATTTCGTTACATGTCTTTTCTTTCCTATTAATTGTCAAGGAAAACATTGTATTCATTCATGATGCTGCCTTCTTCTTCTTGTACGTGTGTGCTTTTGCGTATGTTGTGGACCCTTTTGTAGGTAACATGGCGTATATTTCACTCCGCTACATTTCCACAATTTATTACGTCCCCCCTTTTTTGTTATATAACACACAAAACTGCTATCCGGTTTCGCCATTGGTCATCCCGGGCAACGCCGGGTACCCTTGCTAGTCTTATATATAAAGATGTATGTATGTTTGTACCTTATACAAATCCACATTTCTGAATCGATCGGAACCAAACTTCGCACACATCTCCCCCGTGGTCTGGAAGAGACCGTAGGGTACGTACGGACCCACAATATTTAACCCTTTTCGACCTCTTCTGTCGGGAGCCACTGCAGAATCCTGGGAACAATATGGCTGCTGGCCCAGGAGTCATTGCGATAGCGTTATATCCGTGATCTAGCAGACGACACTTGCGCCAAGAGTCATTTGTGATATAGCAGACGACATTTGCGCCAAGAGTCATCCGTGATATAGCAGACAACAATTATGCGTTCGTACTGCAAGTGCCTTGCGCTGTGGGTAACGCATAGACAACGCGGAGAAGGGAACGGAATGCACGCGTGTCCATACGGAAACCTGATGAGACAGGATGGAAGTGAATAATGAATTGCAATTGCAATTGCAATCTCTTATACAAAGCTTAAATGGATTTTCGTTCATTTTGCTTTGTTTGAACCTCATACAAAGCCACATTTCTGAACCGATCGGACAACACATGGCGTCACCTTCTCCGCCCTTCCAGCAACATATTTCCCTTGCCGAATGACTGCACAGACTAGCCAGCCAACACAGTCACGTGCATGTCTGCGTCGCCAACCCGCGTGTTCACATGAGACCGTCTTCTGGAAGATTCTCCACGTGTTTCATCCTCTCTGCCCGATCGCGTGTGTGTGTTCACTGCCACGTGGTCACATATTCCGGACATTTCCTTCTTCATTATTCACATGGGACCTTCTTTTGTAACGTTCTCAACGCGTGTCGGCGTCTCCGCCCACTCACGTGTGTGTGCTCAACCCCTGCGTGGTTACATCTTCCGTACATTTCAATCTTCGCTATTGCAACACATTCCTTCTCACACATCTGTACTCTCTCCAACACCCACTTCTGCTCATGCTTGCACTGTCACTATTATGAAGTTCCTTTTACTTATATCAGAAAATAATGCTGTACATCAGGTTTCGCGATTGGTAATCCCGGGCAACGCCGGGTACCCCGGCTAGTATATGCATAAAAATACTATATGCTGCATGTACAGAGATAATCTCCTGATGATGTATTAGTTCAAAACATGTAGAGAAAAAAGTATAATTGAAATAAATTAGTGAGAATAAAGTTTTCATCGATTTGGTCATTCTCACATATGCAGAGTACGGTGCACAGTTCTGAAAATGTAAAGTTTACCACAGTCAGGTTCATGTTCCCACAATAGGGGGTTTCCCACACCAGTTAACTTTGACTTGAAACCCTAATTAGTGACCTGATGTGGTCAGCAAGCAATGGAATTTCTAAACCCTTTTAAATTTGCTTGTCACTAATCTATGAGTACCAAGGTGTTTTAATCACATTATGAAGACACTTCCACTGTAACACCTGCAGATTCCTGACATGGGTGTGGATGATGGACCACCAAATAATTATACAGAGTCCACTGCTGGATGAATGTGTTGCTCATACAGCAAAACTTATTTTTTTTTTGTACAGGCCACTTCTATTATGGCAAGGGACCAGCATGCCCAGCCTCTGTGCTGCCTCCCTCCCAACCTGATTTATATAAACCGTACACCTCAGCCATGCATCAACAGTCACCCCCCCCCCCCCC
>Ga0268261_10003936_pt1 | contig 11029 bp, 5 predicted proteins | sample TergutNc150P1_FD_190353 | JGI IMG/M metagenome (GOLD analysis project Ga0268261, IMG submission 190353) | Nasutitermes corniger P1 segment gut microbial community from laboratory colony in Florida, USA - Nc150 P1 (SPAdes) (version 2) | ecosystem: Host-associated > Arthropoda: Insects > Digestive...
AGTGTCGTGTGTTGTCAGGTAGAGGTCTCTGCGACGAGCTGATCACTCGTCCAGAGGAGTCCTACCGACTGTGCTGCGTCGTCGTGTGTGATCTAGAAACATCAAGAATGGGTGCTCCATATATATATATATATGACATTAGTCGCCTAAAGGTTAATAATTTAACCCTTATCCTGCTAACGTGGAGAAAATGGTGAGCTCCTAATAATGCCAGCAAATAGCAGATGGAATTTAATTCGGGATTTAAAGGGTTAATATTAATATTTTTTTATCCATCCTTACATTATCAACAGTTTCTAGAAATTGATTTGTTCCAGCATTGTGTAATCACTTTGGAAGGCTAATTCACAGCATACAGGCATGACCATGGTGTAGTGTATGAATGGTTGAGGGCGATAAGTGGAATGAAATTGGAAACATTGTGCACTGACACTGAATTAACCTGCAAGGTAAAATACAGAGAATTGATCATCAACATAAATGTGAGCCATTTTCTGAGTTACCAAGGAAAGTGTATTGAAGTTTTCTGCACAGTATGAAAAATGAGAGTTCATTCTGGGGCATTACTCATTTATAACTTTTATGTGTTTGGTGAAAAATTACAGAGAAATTAGAATATATACAGTTGCCCTTATACTGAACTAAGCAACACAGCATGGAGATGTATAGGGATATAGAGGTTTAACTCCGCACAGTCTTAACCATGGTACTAGACTGAGTGATAAGCTTCATACTTCAGTCAAATTACCTGTTGTACATATCATATAGTAGGCTGGGTAGGACTTCGAGGTGGTCTGAATGCAGTGAAGACAGCAATCTCTGCCCTTAATGGGGACTGAACTGCGATTCTTTGGTCTAGTTTCTAGTATAATCCTATATTAGTGTGTATAAAGTATTTAAAGACGCCGGTTTTGTTGTTGAATCTTTTACACTAAGTCATAAATGCAATTAAACTTTCAGTGTGATACTGAAAAAAGAAAAAGGTATAAAGATACTGATGCAATCAATAACGATGACTGTGGACATATTGGAAACGTGTAGAAGCTTTAACACTAACCCGCCGTGCTTGTTACAATGATCAGTTTCATTTCTGCGTGTATTGTAGTAGAAACATCTAAAGTACTATTACTTTGATTTTACCGCTTGCTTCGGTCCGCTGATGTGATAGTTGAGTTACTTGTGTATAGAGGTCAGGAAATCATGGAAGCCAAGTGAAACATACGAGCATCGGTCCGCACAGCAGGTGTTTATATTTTCTGTCAAAGACGCTTATTTATGGGAAATAAAACGTAATGAGCACAACAGAACTTGAAGCAGTAAGTACCTGTGTTTCCTTTTACCAGCCTACATGCTTCACTTGTGTTTTAGAATGTGTTATTAGTGATTACATGCCGGCTCTACTAGAGGGAGTCATCGCTTAATTTCGGCACTATATTTCGAAAGAGGTCCATTGTGAACCCATCTTGTACCCCTAATGCGCGGGCCATGGACGCCCGTCGAAAAATGTATTACTGGAAATGTGGTGCACGATCGAACAATGGTACTATTATGGCATGCAAATAAAAGCGGAAAACAGGCGGGAGATAACATTATACGAGGAATCCGCGTTGCATTAGTATTTGAAATCGATTTGAGCCGCCAAAACCGACCTGAGATATTGCAGCGAAACAGAAAACATCAGGTGATAATGAAGTGTGTTTAGTTGCATAATATACCTATTAACGTTGTGATTCCTAACAATTTTGAGTGCTGGTGAATATTGACGTGGTCTGCAATGTTTGTTTCAGGTTTAGTGGTGGGGAATACTTTACAGGCGCCTCCAGTAAATTCTGCAAGGCATCTTAGAATCAGTGACGTGCAGGCATGAATTTTTCACCATTTGGGGGCCACTTCCCAGCGTCCATACCCACCATTCATCAGTTTGCCGCGAAGTTCTCTCATGATGGGAGTGGAGGGGGCCTACCTCCACAGACAGTTGGTGATGGAGGGGCAGGGACCCGTTATCACACTAGTCCTGGACCAGCTCATTTTAACCAACATCATCCCCCTATTGGGATGCCGGTAAACATGGGCAAGTACAACCGAGGAGATGGTGGGAACAATCCTGGTGGTGGAGGTCAGCCTCAGGTGAATATGATGAATCCAAACTCCAAGTACCATCCGGGATCCAACTTAACTGGAACTCATCACTATAGTGGGAATGTTGGTATTCCATATAGCCAAGCAGGAGCAGTTCAGCAACAGCAGCAGCAACAGCAGACCCGACCTACCTCATCACCATCGGTACAAGACGGTCAGCAGCAAGGCAATAAACGTGGAGTATATCATGTGGGTGACATGCAACCACAGGACTTATGTGCAGCCATGATGCGAGAGAATGCAGCTGTTGCTGCAGCAGCAGCTGCCGAGAAGGAAAAGGAAATGAAACGCGAGGAAGCAGGTGGTGAAAAGGATGATGGAGGAAGACCAGGATCCAATGAGGCTGAGTACAGTAGCTCTATGGCACTTCATCACCATCATCACCAACATCATCATGCTACACAGACTACAGCTACCATGCCTGCCACCTGGCAAAGTCTTGCTGCCCCAGGATCCACTGTAGCTGACTACCTGTCCCATTTGCCAGCCTCAACACTTCCCCTTAGCCTTCATCACTTTCTCAAGTACTCAGCAGAGAACATCAAGAAAGAAACAGAGATGGCTGTCAGTGCTGGAGGTGGTCCTGCCATTGGAGTTGCCAGCACTACAACCCCTGGTGTGGTAGGAGGTGCTCCTGGCATGCCGGGTGGTGCTAAGAAAAAGAAAAAGAAGAAGGCAAGCAAAGAAAAGAAGCCCCGACCAAAACCAGGTGAGATTCGCCTCACAACGGCTTTAGATGGTTCAACATTGTATTGTTGTCCTGAATGTCACATGGCGTATCCAGAAAAAGAGTTGCTGGAACAACATTTATTAGGACACACACTGGAGCGTCGCTTTGTGTGTGACATCTGTGGAGCAGGCCTCAAGCGAAAGGATCATTTAACGCGCCATAAGCAGAGTCACAATCCAGAGCGTCCCTATGTCTGCACGGTTTGTCTGAAAGCTTTTAAACGAAAGGAACAACTGACCTTACATTTCGTGATTCATTCTGGAGAGAAACGTCATGTGTGCACTGAGTGTGGTAAGGGATTCTACCGCAAGGATCACCTACGCAAGCATACTCGCAGTCACATTGCTCGTAGGGTCAAGGCAGAGCTGAGTCAACATGCTCCACAACCCCAACATCCCCCTAATCCACAACAGCATCAAGTGGCTACCGTCTCCGCTGAGCAACCACCACCTCCACCGTTACTCTCCTGAATGGCGGCCAATGGGAACTATGCCAATGTTCCCAGCCTGCTTAACTCGGATCTCCTGGCGTTCGTATCCGCAGCCAAGGATGCGTTCTAAACAGTTATGCTTTTCATGATGTAGCTAGTTGTAGTAGCAGACTTGGGTGTTTGAAGTTGATGCAGGATTAGATATTGTAATATAAATATGAAGGCTGGAAAGTCAGATTTCCATTTGCCAATGTCCTGTGGAACTGGTCGGAGAAGTCTGTTTCAGTCATGAATATGTCTGCAGGTAGTGAGAGACGTTAAAGTGGAATTGGAATATGCCCAAGTCAAGTGATGGGCATACTGATTGAATGGTGATGTGTAAGAGTGGTGCTGATTGTTGAAGTGTTTCTGTTGTAGTAGACATGCAGTTACCATCTTTGTGGTGAGAATGGTATATACATGTCTTATGATGGGGTGCTAGGGAGGGAGAAACTGAGTGGTTGGTTACTGTGCTGTCTGGATACTTGCCAGTGGAGGATGGAATGAGGGTAGAAGAGATTTGACCCCAGATTTTATTAACTCTTTTATCTCTTTGTGGATGATGTCTTTTGGGTGTCTGATTATTTTGGCAACTTTTATGATGAGGCGGAGATGGGACGTGAAGCTTTAATGATGAATGATTTGCTAAGTGCTGCTGTGTGCCTACTATCAGGGATGATGTGGGAACTTCTAGCCACTGGTATGCATACTGACCACAAATCAGGAGAAAATTCCTGCAGGGGATTATTGACTGTAGGTTGGTCTGGAGGGCACAATTGGTGGGAGTGATCAGTGTCAACTCATTACTTAATACAGTTCTTGTGCCTGTATATTTATCACATTGTAGCAGGGATTTTTCCTTAGATAGTGGACTGTATATGTGCATGCCACATTCCATAAATTTAGTATGTGATCTTCCCTGGCTCTGTAGTAAACCAAGAGTGGAGTCTGGTTAGACAGTTTAGCATGGAACCCTGCAGTCAGATTGCTACAGTATTTGGACAGCTGAGAACATGTAGTTATTGAATCAGAAGAACCAGCAAAAAGACAGTAATAGACAAAGGATGACAAGGTATTTTTCAGGTTAACAGATCAGACTGAAAGTAGGAAGGGTTACCACTCAACTTGATTCTGCCTTTTGGTTAAGTAGGGAGCCAGCAAGGAAGAGGTACTGAATTTATAGACTAAGATGTATATGTAACTGGCAGCTCCTCACCACATTAACCCTGATGATGAGTATGGAGCAAGTCTGTTGAAGACTAGTTTTTGATTGGGCTGTGACATGGCTGACAGCCTGGAGCATTTTAGTGATATACACTGATATTTGCCATGATTTCTATTTTGTCAGATTCATTACTATGTTTAGTCTGATTGTAAGTGGTGTCCTGTTTTGGATCAACACAAACGACATACACAAGAACCCGAGCTCTTAGAGAAAGGTGTACATAGGCCAGACTGGCTATCACATATCACAAGGATTTCTGAACACTTTACTGGCACCAGACTGAGACACCAACAATCAGCCATATCCTAGTATTTTGTTGACACAAAACATGGCAATGAGTGCAACAAAACAGGTCCTAATATCCACAAATATTGTTCCATATCATCAGGTAGCCATTGAAATAATCAGACAGCAAATAACATTTACTATGAGGATGAATATATGGTGAGTAAAATTTGGGGTTGCCGTTGTTCTCGTGTACCCATTCCAAGCTCTAGGATTCATTCCATTGGTATGAACCAAAGACTCACTTCTGTCTTCTTACATCCTTTCCTGAGATCTAGATATGTCATTGCTTTTTCCTATCCATGACATTCATCCTGAAGATGGCAACTGCACTGTTTGTTGAAATATTGGAAGGACTTCAGCATTTATTGCACCTCAAATCTGGAAGCTAATCTTACACACAAGACATTTATTGCAGAAACACACAGACAAGATTTATGGGGAAGTCTGTTAATAGCATGTTGTACATGCATATCCAGTTGTCTGGGTTACAGCAGCAAGCCAGAGACTAGCTGGCCAGTGACCATTTCTTAATCAGTGTGTGTTTCCAGTGAAGAAGAGAGGGACATAATCAATTTATAGTGTATTATGGTAACACAAACAGTTTTAAATGCATAAAAAGGGTATGATACAGTTACCCTATAAGTCGTTACATGACAGTCCAGCATATTATTAAGTGATTTTTTTTTTGTGGAATGTTGGTTGTGAAAGTTTACCTAATTAGTTTTGTAAGTGATTTTTTAAGTTACATTGTGCCATTTTTATAGTACAGTAGGCCTAGTATGGTTATATTTTTTTGTCAGTAAGCAGAAGTTGTAAATGCAGATTGCATTTTTTAAGCCAAGATAATGTATTCAGGTTACCTCATGTCTCACCTATACAGAGAAGAGGATACAAATACTCATGGAACATTTTTTAGATCTATCATGACCCTTTAAAGATAATATGTAACTTATTCTTTTCTGGAGGGTATATGCATTCTTCGTCTCCAGGTTAAAAGTATTATTTTTTAGTAAATGTTAGTAAGAAGCCATCATTTATAGAGCTTGAGATCTGTTTTTAAGCTATATAATGAACACTGTATGCATCACAATTTGGACTGGAGAGAAAGTGGACATTTTGATGGTTGAATTTTTATAGAACCAAAATATGTGAATCTTGTTAGAGTGAAAACAGAAAATGTCAGCCAAAATGAAAGTGTACAATCCTGCCATCATGGTGCCAATTTATCCTTGCCCACAATTACATCAACTTTGTCTAAAGGGAAAGGAAACAGTCCCCATGCATGCAATGCAATATAATGTATATCTGCTTTATACCAAAACTACCGAGTCTCTTTATTTACTCAGCGTGGCTGATTGGGCAGCAGATTATGGATTACAAGAGGATTGAGTCTCGGAATGTAGTCTTACCAATAATAATAATATATACAGTGAAGTATAACAAATTCCTTGAGATAGTACAAAACACTCCGACTGACATATTGTAAATGTTATTATGCTTTTCTTCTATTGTCTACAGAGTGCTTATGTTCCTGTGTGAATGTCAGTGGTATGTTTCAGCTTGTGAAATAATTTTGAAAAAAAAAATTGTTGTTTATAGGCTGCAATCTTTATGGACTACACATCCCAGTGTTGCTTATGTATTAATAATTAAAGTCTGTATTGGAAACAGTTGAATGTCTTTTTGTTTGCTGCAGTTTTTTACATTCCTATACCAGTTGCAAACATTTGTCACTAGTGATACACCAAGAGGTTAGAACTTTGTAAAAGCATTTGGTATTTAGAGAAATTTTAATTCATGAATTATTGTAACTATATTTCAGATAGCCTGTGATCCATGAATAAACAAAATTACATCATTCTTTGATTTACAAAAGATAATTTCATGTGTTTTTGTAATACAGATGACAATAATATATATGGGCGCCTTCCAGTACATTTATAAATGAAACGGGAATTGAACTCAAGCAAGTTGAATGCAGCTTAATGTGACTGAATTGGAAGAAGGAGATTTTTGTGTTTACGTATCTGAAAGTTGTAATTGTGAAATAAATAATAGCTTTATAGAGTTGACAAGTATGGAAGTGTGATTAAAATAAGTTCAAAACTACAGGGTGTCCAGCTGAACGCAGAACTGGCTGAACCATTGATAGCTTCACTGTTGCATAGTGACACGACGTTGCCAGCTGTGCTGTATGCGGACCCAAATTGACAGGGTACTGACGCCATAGGATGGATGACATCAATTGCTACATTGTGGCCAATGACAGCCCTTATTCTCTAGAACCTAGTTCTGTGTTTAAAAAGCTATTTGTATGTGTGCTTGTTACTTCTGTTACATCTGGTAAGTTTGTAGTGGAAGGAACATTTATTCAGCAGCCTCTCATTTTGTGCAGATTTTTGGACAAGAAGTTATATGACATTTTTTGTGTGAGGTGTAGCATTTGCATGTGTAATTGTGATGCCTTTCCTGTGCTATAATTTGCTGCAAACAAAGGTTTTTAACGCCCTTTGTGTTTAGGAACGAAGAAGATATTGACAGTTTAAATTTCGAGACACGTAGCTTGTACGAAAGATGCCATTTTATTGCGTGAAAATTTACTAATTCCCACTTCATCAGTCCATTACAACTATATTTTCAAGCGAAGCGCCAAGTCATGTTCGTATATGTGGCATGCGATTGGTCAATGCTTATTCAACCTCTCAAAAACGTGATGTGTGCATAAACTTATATGTACGTAGTCGTGGCTGTATTATATTGGCAGTTCATATTAAAAAGAGAACAGCCCTAACGTATAGCGTTTTAACAATATTGACTTTATCGTTCAAGGTTTTCCAGTGTGTTGTCATTTGTTTAAACCCTTTTCAAGATGGCGGGAACAAGAAAACAAAAACACCGTAGAAAGCGGTACACGAGCTTTAGGATATCTTGTCAAACTGGGTGTGTGTATATACCAGCAGATATTAACACTCCTCGGTTGACGTGAGAACTATACAATTTGAAGAGTTATTTTTAAATTTAGACGCAGTCAAACTTCCGGAAATAAACTGTCATAATATGGAACATACAAACAATATTTTCCAGCATGAATTTCCTTTATTATATTTTGAAATAAACCAATTGAATATACGAATATTGTTACCAAAAATGAAATTGCTTTGCTTTATGCATGTTCCTAAAACGGTGGTTCGGGAAGTATGAATGTACCACAGTATGTAGGTGGAACGCTACAATCTTTCCATCATCAGGAAGTTGCCCCTGTCTATCATCAACAGCAACAACAGCAGCAGTATGTTACCAGCAACGGTGGTGAAGGTGTGGTTGTCATGGGCAGTGCCAGTATGCATTTTCATTGCACAGGTGCAAATTTTCACTCTTGTAATTTTAAGACCTCTCGAGGTATGAAGGTGCAAACAAATGACATGAGGGCAACAGATGGACAACAGGAGTCATGTGTGCTACCATACTCTGCAGGCACATCACACAGGAACAGTGAAGTTGGGCAGCCCTGTAACATCCACACTTCCATACCTCAGAAAGTTGATGCCTCAACCATGACAGAAAAAGAAATCCAGACCAATGACGGGCTATTTAGTAGCAACATGCAACAATTAGATTGCAAACCATCATATTCCATTGCAGCAATGATACCTTCACCTGCCACTTGGCAAAGTTTGGCTGGTCCACCAGGATCAACAGTTGCAGAGTACCTGTCACGGTTACCTGCTTCAACTCTTCCTTTAACACTACACCATTTCCTTAAGTTTTCAACAGCTGCTACTGCTGAGGGGCCTGCCATTTCAGCCCCTACCTCATGTTCAGGGATCAAGAAGGAAGACGTATTGTTGACAAAGAAGAAGAAAAAGAGGAAATACAAGAAAAAGCCATATATCCCACGTCCTCTGCGGCCCAGGCCTGGTGAGATCCGTCTTACAACAGCACTAGATGGCTCAACCTTATACTGTTGCCCAGAATGCCACATGGCATATCCAGAGAGGGAGCTGCTGGATCAGCATCTGGTAGTTCATCGTCTTGAGCGTCGTTTTGTGTGTGACATCTGTGGAGCAGGCCTCAAACGCAAAGAGCATCTTGACAGGCACAAACAAGGACATAACCCAGAGCGTCCATATGCGTGCTCTGTCTGCCTCAAGGCATTCAAGCGCAATGAACACCTATCACGGCACTTTGTGATCCATTCAGGTGACAAAACTCAGGTCTGTACAGAGTGTGGAAAAGGTTTCTATCGTAAAGATCATTTACGCAAACATGTCCAAAGCCACATCGCAAAACGTCTGCGTGCAGAGCTTATGGGTCAGAAACCACCACAGAATGGAGGTAGTAGTCAACAAGGCATAGGGTCATTGGCAGCTGTGGCTCCACCCTCTAGTATCACAGCTGCTACACTTATTCCTGGAGCTGCTGGCCTTCCTATCCTGTCATCCTAAAGAGAATAATGAGCCACAAACTTCTCCATTTTGATGACTTCTACTTGAGTATATTTTCCAGGTTAGCAATCCCATAAAAATTAGATCATTAAATAAGTACCAAAACATTTTGCATTTAGCATCGCATTATTTCCCTTGTAATTTATGTTGCAGATTATCTTTAATGGTCATAAACTTTGGAAGACTTCCAAAATTTTCAGTATGGTGAATATGTAAATAATGATATTTAAATAGAAATTATCGATTGTGACATACATGTATTGATTTCATTTGGTTATTGTCAAAGTGTCTGGTGGGAGTCTGTGTGCAAGGGAAGCTATATATGTATATGTCTCAGTGTCATAACACTTGGTTCAGGAAAAAATAGTATTTTATACACCACATCCTTTTGTGATGTCAGTCAGTATGTGGTAAGTGAAGGCATGCTTCAGATTTGCTTAAGTTGTTTGTCCCTGAAGAGGAATATGCTTTATAGCGGACATGTTTCATACAAAATAAGGTGAGGAACAGGATAATAACTTATTTCTGTCAAGATAGAGTTTGTTTTGAGCCAATAGCTTGGTGGATATTTTGTTTTCTTTTCTTGCCATATCTTGTATGGTGGGTTATGTTTAAAATTGTAATCAAACATACAACAGAATTTATCAAGCTGAATGGCAACAGACGGTGCAAGTCTTGCCAGTAACACTTATGATACAAGTTGATAAAATCTTTGGCCATTAATCATAAAAATCAAATTTAATGGGAATTTGACTTTCAGAGGACCATGCATCATGATATATTCTTATAATGAAAGCCATTGAAATGCACTATTTCTCAGATTTATTTGATAAAGTACTCTACATGTTTCGGACATGTCCACTGTCCATCATCAGGAGTATTTCAACACTGTATACACAGCAATAGGTATTTGTCATGCTAGTTATGTTGACTGCTAGCGTTGTCCTGACCACGCTAGCAGACACCAACAGAACTAGCATGACAAATACCAATTGCGTGCATACAGTGTCGAGATACTCCTGATGATGAACAGTGGACATGTCCGAAACATGCGGAGTACTTTATCAAATAAATTTGAGAAATAGTGCATCTCACTGACTTTCATTATAAGAACAAATCTGATGGGATTTATTCCATGCATGTCACAAAATCAGACTTTCAGAATGTATTATACAAATTATGTAAACTGTTACAACAGCTTACAACTGGACAGAATAGCATGTGCATGTTTAATATGACCTGTGTAATCATACATTTATTACTGTTTATCTTGGAATACATTGTAATGTGTTAATAATTGCATGTAAAATTAAGATACTGGAGGAGAACCTTAGTATAATGTGTAGGAGGACAAGAAGCCAGTGTAATTCTAATGAATGATAGAAATTATCTCAGATTCATGTTTCATTATGAAGTGTTACTATGTTTTAAAAACTGTAATATATTTTTTACATGTGCATATTTCATTAGGCTAATGTTTCATGCATCGCCCTGATTTCGTATTGTAGCGTTGTGGAATCCCTGAAAGATTATGAGCCCAAAAACAAATGTATGTAACTCAAAAATGTAAGTAACATGATTTGAAAGGAATCCAAAGACAGGTTTCTGAGCGGGGAATGGGACAGAAGGCAGAATCTCCCTTATCTTCCTAACATAAAGTTTTAAATCAAATTAATATTATTACATTACTATATATATATATATATATATATATATATATATATATATATATA
>Ga0268261_10003937_pt1 | contig 11029 bp, 11 predicted proteins | sample TergutNc150P1_FD_190353 | JGI IMG/M metagenome (GOLD analysis project Ga0268261, IMG submission 190353) | Nasutitermes corniger P1 segment gut microbial community from laboratory colony in Florida, USA - Nc150 P1 (SPAdes) (version 2) | ecosystem: Host-associated > Arthropoda: Insects >...
AATTCTGAGCAGTTTATGGCCTCCTTATCTTGCACGTTAGGGGCATCAGTTTTGTGTGAACTGTCGGTGCCACATGGCACTGCAAGTGTGAAATCATAATTGATTGTGAGTGTTATCTACTGACGGCAAGAGCTGCTGCTGTTGGTTTGTTTAGTTGGAACACAAAATGGCCGAGTTATTTGCTGTGCTGTGGGATTACTGGAAAATGTTGCTTTTGTGAGTGTTTGTGTTTTTGAGGGATTTCAGTCTTCCGCTCCGTTGTAAATAAATTCTTCACTCTTCTGGCATGTTACATGGCTTATGTAGTTAGTTAGTTAGTTAGTTAGTTAGTTAGTAAGTTAGTTACATGTAGTCTTTCCCGAAACCTCGGTACCTAACTAGCAATTAACGTTACGTAACATTCCAAAAGGGCGGAAGTTTCATATTGGCTGCTAACGATTGACTGCTGAGAAATACAGCACAATCTGTAGCAATATTGACAGTACGTTCTGCTCATATTACTGTACTGTACCAATACAGCACAGTCTGTAGCAATATTGACAGTACGTTCTGCTCATATTACTGTACTGTACCAATATACTGTCCGTCAAGAAGTGCGGCTGAAGGATGTGGTCTGAGTCACGTGGAAGATATACATATATAGGTAACTGTCACTGAGTGCTTAAATAATACAGTACTTAAATTTGTGTTCACACAAACACACACAAATTCAGTTGGTGGCACTTTGTTGAATTTCAGCAATTTGTGTCAGCAATGTTGTGGATGTGATTGACAGATCTGTTGAGTGTAAGAGTGAAATAAAACTGTTATTGTAGGGTGAAGAATGATAATGTTATTGTGGGTGGATTTGTTTGGAGACCAGATAACATGGCTTATATATTGCTTTTATATAAGTGAATTTGTGTCGTGTCTATTTTGAGTTCAATTGCAACATCTGGGGATTCGAAGTCTGTCTCCGGTAGGTAACTGGTAACAGAAACCCGTTGACAGTGCAGCAGGGAACGAACAGCTTTGCAGTACATACGGTAGAAAGTTATTTGTTATGTTGAAATAGCGGAAATTAGAAAAGAGAGCTTGTGGTGTAGTTTGAGAAGCTGACAGTTTCTACATATTTCGATTCAAAGATAGGCAAAAATTTTACCCTTCCTCTGTCAGCTGGTAGTGAAGCTCTCTCGGGTCTTCACAGCTAAGCCAAAAGGCTCAGCAATTAGAAGATTTTTTTTCAATCATGAGAGAGTAAATGACATAATCATGGTCCAGTGGGAATTTTAAGTATTAGAGGAATCGAAAATTTAAAAATCTGAATTATTGCAAATTTGTTTGGAAAACGTAACGTGGTGGAACGGTTTTATTAAACTCCTTTTGGATTTTGGATTGTTCCAGGTTACAAATATCAGGCGGTGTGCTCCTTGCTTCAGAAATATTCACTAAAATTTTGTAACTAAAAAATTACTTACGCTATTGATAGGAAGCGAATGTCTGAACTACAGCATGCTGAGGTGGTAATGTGGTATATAATTATCAATATTGGTGAACTAAAATGTGATTTTAAAATAAAATGCGTAGGTAGAGTGAAACAAGTGTACGTGTCGAAATTGCGGTCTGTTAGAATAACCTGTTGCAGTATATCAGGATATCGTGAGCAACATGAACAGTCTGTATGTGACCTACAGTGTAGCATGTAGTGATAATTGATTGTAGGACTGCTGGTGAAATACAGAAAGTTAAATTGCCACAGCCATATTGACTTACATAATTGGCTGATTTGTTTGGTGTAATCAATCAACACACAATTCTACCAGCTAACAAATCCCTCAGCTGAGCCTAGGCATTTACAGGAACTGAGCTGCTTGTATTAACAGGTAGTTACTTCCGTGACGTCATTTATATTCCTTCCTGCCGTCTCAACCCCGCTGCAGTCCTTATCGCAACACACAGCGTTCCTGACAGATTGTACTGCCTTCAGGTACTGAACTGCGGTGGATGGGAAGGTGAGAATTCAGGTGCTTGTTGTAACTGTGATATTGGCAAGCTTGAGGTTTCCTACAAGGATGTAACTGGTTTCATTGGCGCCGTCTTCGTCAGTTCGTTTAGTCTACATTTCCCAACCCCAAAAAAAATCCAAAATCCTCCTCCGTCCTGACCGCACAAACTCTCTGAAATACGCGCACACAATTTCGCGCACTCTCCACACTTGTCACATCAGGCCATGCTCACTAAGGTAACATAGAAATAAACTTGAAGTCACGCACAAATAATCCTGCTATAAACAAGAATTTTTGTCACGTGAGTCATTATATTTTTATCGTTGATTGTATACACGCTCACAACTACGCATAAACCAACGAAGTGTAGCCTCACGACACACCGCTAGACAATTAACCCGCAACTCCGATCTGTCTGTCCTGCAAGTTCTCTGTCACATCAATAGGTACTCTAATCACCATATATAACATTTGCCCACTGTGTCTCTGACTGTCTACTGATACTGTAATTATTTACTGAGTGCTGTGTGACTACACTAAGTACCGTCTGTTGGTTCTGTGTCACTATGTACACTGCTGTCTTCTACAGTCTGCCCACTGTCTGTCAGTACTTCACACTGTACAGTATGTCCACTGTCTGTCAGTACCTCACACTGTACAGTCTGTCCACTGTCTGTCAGTACCTGAAATTGTACAGTCTGTCCACTGTCTGTCAGTACCTCACATTTTAAAGTCGGCCCACAGTCTGTAAGTACCTCACACCGTAAAATCTGTCCACTGTCTGTCAGTACCTGACATTGTACAGTCTGTCCACTGTCTGTCAGTACCTCACACTGTACAGTCTGTCTAATGTCTGTCAGTACCTCACACTGTAAAGTCTGTCCACTGTCTGTCAGAACCTCACACTGTAGAGTCTGTCGACTGTCTGTCATTACTTCACAGTGTACAGAATGTCGACTGTGTCACTACCTCACACTGTACAGTCTGTCGAATGACTGTCAGTACCTCAAATTGTAGAGTCGGTTGACTGTCTGTCAGTACATCACACTGTAGAGTATGTCAATTGTCTGTCAGTACATCACACTGTACACTATGTCCACTGACTGTCAGTATATCACACTGTACAGTCTGTCGACTCTCTGTCAGTACCTCACAAGGAAGAGTCTGTCAACAGTCTGTCAGTACATCGCAATGTACAGTCTGTCAACTGTCCGTCAGTACCACACACTGTACAGTCTGTCAACTGTCTCTCAGTACATCACAATATACAGTCTGTCCAATGTCAGTCAGTACCTCACAATGTACAGTCTGTCGAAAGTCTATCAGTATATCACATTGTACAGTCTGTCCACTGTCTTTCAGTACCTCATACTTTACAGTCTGTCGACTGTCTGTCAGTACCTCACACTGTACATTCTGTCCACTGTCTGTCAGTACCTCACAATGTACATTCTGTCCACTGTCTGTCAGTATATAACACTGTAAAGTTTGCCGACTGTCTGTTAGTACCTCACATTGTACAGTCGGTCAACTGTCTGTCAGTACATCACACTGTACGGTCTGTCCACTGTCTGTCAGTACCTCACAATGTACATTCTGTCCACTATCTGTAAGTACCTCACAATGTATGTTGTGTCGACTGTCTGTCAGTAACTCATAATGAAAAGTCTGTCGACTGTCTTTCAGTACATCACACTGTACAGTCTGTCTACTGTCCATCAGTACCTCACACTGTACAGTCAGTCCACTGGCTGTCAGTACCTCGCACTGTACATATTGTCCACTATCTGTCAGTACCTCACACTGTACACTCGGCCCACTATCTGTTAGTACCTCGCAATTTACAGTCAGTCCACTGTCTGTAAGTACCTCACACTGTAAACTCTGAACACTGTGTGTCAGTACTTCATACTGTACAGTCTGTACACTGTCAGTACCTCACATTGTACAGTCTGTCAACTGTCTGTCAGTACATCACACTGTACAGTCTGTCCACCTTCTGTTAGTAACTTATACTGCACACACCGTCCACTAACTGTCAATACCTCACACTATAAAGTTATTCCACTGCCTGTCAGTACATCACACTGTACAGACTGTCCACTCTCTATCAGTACTTCATACTGTAGAGTCTGTCCACTTTCTGTCAGTACATCACACTCTAAATTCCGTCGACTGTCTGTCAGTACATCACGTTGTACAGTCTGTGCACTGTCAGTTCATCACACTGTACAGTCTGTCCAATGTCTGCCAGTACCTCATACTGTACAGTCTGTACACTGTCTGTCAGTACTTCATACAGCACACACTGTCGACTATCCGTCAGTACCTCACACTGTAAACCCTCTCCACTGTCTGTCTTTACTTCACACTGTAAACTCTGTCCACTGTCTGTCGGTACTTCAAATTGTACATTCTGTCCACTGTCTGCCAGTACCTCACATTGTACAATCTCCCTACTCTCTGACAGTACATCACACTCTACAGTCTGTGCACTCTCTGTCAGTACCTCATATATAGAGTCTGTCCACTGTCCGTCACTACTTCATACTGCACACTCCGTCTTCTATCTGTCAATACCTCACACTGTACAGTCTGTCCACTGTCTGTCAGTACATCACTCTGTACAGTCTGTCCAGTCACTATCAGTACTTCATACTGTACAGTCTGTCAACTGTCTGTCAGTACATCACACTGTGCAGTCTGTCTACTGTCTGTCAGTACATCAAATTGTACAGTCTGTCCACTGTTTTTCAGTAGAGCACACTGTACATTCTGTCCACTCTCTGTCAGTACCCAATACTGTACAGTCGGTCCACTGTTTGTCAGTACCTAATACTGCACACTCTGTCCACTATCTATCAATATCTCACACTGTACAGCCTGTCCAGTGTCTGTCAATACCTCACACTCTTCAGCCTGTTCACTGTCTTTCGATACTTCATACTGTACAGTCTGTCCACTGTCTGTCAGTACCTCATACTGCACACTATGTCCACTATCTGCCAGTTCCTCACACTGTACAGTCTGTCCACTTTCTGTCAGTACCTCATATTGTATACTCTGTCCACTATCTCTCAGTACCTCATAGTGTACAGGCTCTCCAATGTCTGTCAGTATATCACACTGTACTTTCTGTCCACTGTCTGTCAGTACCTCATAATGTAGATTTTCTCCACTCTCTGTCAGCACACCACACTTCATATTCGGTCCCCTGTCTATCAGTACCTCACATTCTACACTCTGTCCACTCTCTGTCAGTACCTCATATTTTACAGTCTGTCCACTGTCTGCCAGTACCTCATATTGCACACTCTGTCCACTATCTGTCAGTACCTCACAATGTACAGCCTGTCCACTTTCTTTCAGTACCACACACTGTACACTCTGTCCACTACCTGTCAGTACCTCACACTGTCTAGTCTGTCCACTGTCTGTGAATACCACACACTGTACAATCTGTCCACAGTCTGTCAGTACCTCATACTTTAAGGTCAGTCCACTCTCTGTCAGTACCTCACACTGTACACTCTGTCCAATATCTGTGAGTACATCACACTCTACAGTCTGTGCACTGTCATTACCTCATACTGTACAGTCTGTTCACCGTCTGTCAGTACTTCATACTGTACAATCTGTCCACTGTCTGTCAGTACCTCATACTGCACACTCTCTCTACTATCTATAAGTACCTCACACTGTACAGTCTGTCCACAGTCTGTCAGTACCTCACAGTGTACAGTCTGTCCACTCTCTGTCAGTACTTCATAATTTACCGTCTCTCCACTGTATGTCAATACCTAAGACTGTACAGTCTGTCCACTGTCTGTAATTACATCACACTCTACACTCTGTCCAATATCTGTCAGTGCCTCATACTGTACAGTCTTTCCACTCTCTGTCAGTACATCACACTGCACAGTCTTTCCACTGCCTGTCAGTACCTCATACTGTACGGTCTGTCCACTGTCTGTCAGTACCTCATTCTTCAGAGTCTGTCCACTGTCTGTCAATACCTCATACTGCACACTCTGTCCACTATCTTTCAGTACCTCACACTGTACACTCTGTCCATTGTCTGTCAGTCCATCACACTGTAGAATCTGTCCACTGTCTCTCACTACATCACACTTTACAGTCTGTCCACTGTCTGTCATTACCTTATACTGCCCACTTTGTCCACTACCTGTCAGTACCTCACCCTTTAAATCAGTCCACTGTCTGTCAGTAGCTCATACTGTACAGTCTGTCCACTGTCTGTCAGTACATCACACTTTACATTCTGTCCACTGTCTGTCAGTAGCTCACACTCTACAGTCTGTCCACTGTCTGTCAGTACATCACACTTTACATTCTGCCCACTGTCTTTCAGTTCCTCGTACAGCACAGCTTGCCCACTATCTGTCAGTACATCACAATGTACAGTTTCTCCACTCTCTGTCAGTACATCACCCTGTACAGTCTGTCCACTGTCTGTCAGTACATGACACTGTACAGTCTGTCCACTTTCTGTCAGTACCTCACACTGTACAATTTCTCCACTCTCTGTCAGTACTTCACACTCTACAGTCTGTCCACTCTCTGTCAGTACCACACACTCTACAGTTTCTCCACTGTCTGTCAATACCTCACACTCCATATGCAAACCGTCACCACACTTCCAGTTACACTGTTGCAGTAATACCTTTAGCGTTTACACAGTGACAGCTGTAACAAACGTGACCTTATGTTCTGTAATTATTTAGGTAACTATAGGGGTTCTTCTCTTGTTGGTTGACCGTCCGTAGTGGAAAATTACATGAATTGTATTGTTTATGGGCTAATTATTTTTTTGGGGGGGAACAAAACGCAGATAGGTTGAAACATCGAGCCATACATGCCTTTGGTTCAGGGGTTATACCAAATAGGTTTCTACGCACAATTTCGTATTGAAGGTAAATGCAAGAGAACGGATTTTTCAAAAGAAGGCCATGAATTTCACAACGAGACAGAAAATAGGTGAAATCTGACAGTACTAATATGTCCTTCCTAACTAGCCTCTGCAGAGATCTATATGTCAGCTGTCAGGAGTTCGAATAATGGTAAAATATTTTCCTTATGTCGGTCTGAAGGGATAATCTGACTGGAATTGAAACCCATGTGTTTTTCACCTACATATCATGGACCGTTTAGAGAGGATGACTTATTTGGTGCCAAAATAAAACCACTGCAACTCAAGTAGTAAGCCACCTCGTTTAGCACCCCCCACCACCGACCCCTGTGACGTCACACGTAAACAAATCTAACCTTGAGCTCCTTCCGTAAACAAACCTAACCTTCCCCTCCTTTCCCCCTTGCCCTCAGGCGGTAAACATTACCCCCAGACACTATGGCGCCATGGGCTTAACCTAACTTTAACTTGTTATTATTTACAACCCTAACCCTTCCCCCACCCTTATTTAGGCCTTTAGGCTATGTTATGTCAACAAAGATGGCGGAGGGGTGAATGACCTCCCTGTAAACCTAACTCTAACTTGTTATTGTCACGTGGTGTAAACAGCCCCAGGCTATGTTATGTCAACAAAGATGGCGGAGGGGTTAATGACCTTTTCTATAAACCTAACTCTGACATGTTATTGTCACGTGATGTAAATAGCCCCAGGCTATGTTACGTCAACAAATATGGCGGAAGGGTGAATGACCTTCCCTGTAAACCTAACTTTGACTTGTTATTATTTTGAAACAGCCCCAGGCTATGTTTTGTCAACAAACATGGCGGAGGGGTTAATGACCTTTCCTCTTAACCTAACTATGACTTGTTATTATTTTGAAACGTTGTTATGGCCACGTGATGTAAACATCCCCAGGCTATGTTATGTCAACAAAGATGGCGGAGTGGTGAATGACCTTCCCTCTTAACCTAACTTTAACTTGTTATGGTCACGTGGTGTAAACAGCCCGAGGCTATATTATGTCAACAAAGATGGCGGAGGGGTGAATGAGCTTGCCTTTAACCTAATTTTGATTAGTTATTGTCACGTGGTGTAAACAGCCTCAGGCTATGTTATGTAAACAATGAGGTAGACAGTTTGACGCCGTGCTTAACTTGTTATGGTAAACAAAGGCGCCATTTTGAATTTACGGCAATATGGCGGACTTGCGCGGCAATTTTAAATTAATGCTAACCTATACCTAACTTTAACTTGTTATGGTTGTTGGATGTAAACAAACTTTGTAGACAGCTTGTTGCCACTGCGATTTTGATTTTTAGGCAATATGGCGGACACGCGCGGTAATTTTAAACTAATGCTGACCTAAACCTAACTAACTTGTTATGGTTGTTGGATGTAAACAAACTCTGTAGACAGCATGTTGCCACTACGATTTTGAATTTTTTTTCCAATATGGCGGATACGCGCACTATGTTTAAGCCTAACTTGTTGATATTTTTGACTTGTTTTTACTGCTATTTTGAATTTGAGACAATATGGCGGACACGCGCGCTATGTTTAAACCTAACTTGTTATTTAGGATTTTGCGCTACTGCCATTTTGAATTTTTAGCAATATGGTGGACACGCGTGGTAATTTTAAATTAATGCTAACCTAAACCTAGCTTTGTTATTGTAATATTGTTTCTGTACATGATATTTTGAGTCGCAACTCAGCTTATTCCAGACGTTAGTATTAACCTACCGTATGAATAGAAACCCTGAGTTAGTCTTAACATTCCTAAAAAATCCCTTAGCCTGTCTAAATTAAACTTTGACCTTAAGGTCTTCATCCTATATTGCATGCATTTAGCAATATAATATGCCTACTGTACGTTACGTCTCTTAAAACCGTAGTAATTATTTTAACAGGCTTTAAATTACTGTAAAATATGCAGACGTATAAAATCAGGCACAACAAAATGTAACACACTAAAATTAAATCATATTGTCATACAATAACTAATAAATACTGCAAATTAAACGTAGCATCGTTAGACCACAAACAAAAAACACGTTGCTTTTTTTAAAACAAGTTAGTCAACGTGAAGCTATTTTAAATATATAGTGTTAAGTTTCTGCATGGGTGTAATTTTATGTAACGCTCTTTAACGTTAAGCAATCCATCGAAATTCGAAACCATATACTGGTTCGTACTAATGCACTACTTTTTTCTACAACGAAAAAAATCGTTGTTTACTTTAAAATTATAAAAACACTCATGTAAACTCTTCTAAACGTTAAAGGTAAGCCTACAATTATTAAAATACATAAAAGTTAACGTAAAACACGTACTGTAGATTTCAAGCTTTCGCCGTGATTTGAATATTGTATATTTTCTTTTGGGTATTTCCCCGGCGTCAATGTATAATATGCCGACGTTTCGGAACCATGTGTCGGTTCCATCTTCAAAGGCTGGAAGTAGACTGTGTGGAGTAAGGAAAGGCGAGGCCATATATACCGTGGTTGGAAATGGGACTGGGGCTAGTCAGGCCAATTGGAAAGTGATGCACAGGTAGGGGGCAGTTCATGATGGGCGGGAGGGTGTGGTGGGGGAGGTATAAAGACGTGGGTCAGGTAGCAGACTGACACAGACTGGAACTGACACATGGTTCCGAAACGTCGGCATATTATACATTGACGCCGGGGAAATACCCAAAAGAAAATATACAATAAAACACGTACATTTAGTAAAACATAAAACCGCAAAAACAACTTGCATAACTAAACCAACATTAAATAAACAAATATGTAGGAAAAACCAAATTTCTGATGTTCGTAATAATAGTACATATGTCAAACATGGTACTTTTTAACTAATAAAAGAACTGTAGGTGTATGAAAAAACTGTAATTCGTAAAATGTTCTTAATGCGCTTTTAATGTAAGTAAAACTCATTAGTTCTTCAGCCGCTTGTAATGATTCTAACCACGTTAATAATTTAAAACGTTAACTTCTATAATTGTGTTGTATACTGTTCATATAAGAGCAAGCGTATTCTAGTAAATATTCTGGTAAAGTCTAGGGTCGTTCATAACCAAAAACTACAAAAGGTGTAACGTCAAGCACTTTTCTGCAGGTTCGTACATTCCATGTGTAAACTTGGGTCAATATTAAAAGGTGCAAAACGGCGCTTTTAACACTTAAGTTTATTTAAACCTTCCGCGGTGGTAACCACATTGTAACTTGGTAATTCTATTCAAATAGCTAATGTTTAAATTAGTAACAAATTTAAAAATAGCCTTAGTTTACAAATGTTTACGTCCGAGCAACCAAAAAACAACTCAGTTTATAGTCTAAATTTTCCCTCTACACGTTGTGTTTATGTGCTTTGCGTAGTTCTTAAATAGTACTAATTGGTAAGTTTTTATACTGTATTGTTAAGTTGCGTTAGCCGAAAGCAAAAATTCTGTTCAGCGTAAGTACATTTAATTTTCCTGCAAGTCGCATTGCTCCGATCAGTTTGTCTAAGCCTTAAGTAAACATCCTATTGTAAGGTTCCCAGGGAGCACAGGTTATAACAAGTACATCTTCTTTCTAATTCATTTTGCTAAAACATCCTTCACTACTACCTCTAGCATTCCTGTGTAAATAAAACGCAAAATTTTAAAATTAGTGCTATAAGTCAGGCTAGCAGTATATTTTAAAATTAGCGCGCGTGTCCACAATATTGTAACATAGTGGCTGGCAGTATTTTAAACTTCAGTTCGTAATTCTAAGGTTTAAAATGGCTCTAATTTACAAATGTTTACGTCCAAATAACCGCGGCACCTCTGTTAAGCATCCCCTAATGGTTTTTAAAATATGTCACCTGATTGTTATCTTAAGTAACCCTTAATGGATTTTTCTTAGAATCGTTATCTGATTTTATCTAACTTGCATTCCTGCTGGCGCTTACAAGTTCAAACACGTCTAGTCAGCTAATAACTTTGCCTGGGGATATCAACATAGTGCAAGTTAATACTTGCTACTCTACGAGTAAAAGACAGCTCACTCAGTCTAACACATCCGCTCTCACAGTGTAACACCAAGCCTCATTGCTGTTAAAAGTGTCTAGTGCAACGCATAATGAATA
>Ga0268261_10003938_pt1 | contig 11028 bp, 7 predicted proteins | sample TergutNc150P1_FD_190353 | JGI IMG/M metagenome (GOLD analysis project Ga0268261, IMG submission 190353) | Nasutitermes corniger P1 segment gut microbial community from laboratory colony in Florida, USA - Nc150 P1 (SPAdes) (version 2) | ecosystem: Host-associated > Arthropoda: Insects > Digestive...
CCCCCCAAATATCATGTTCAAGGTAACTTGATATTTCAAGGCAAATTTTACAATAAATATTAGTGAGTGAGTAATAAAAGACTTTCTCCAACCTGTAATGGAGTTTGAAATTTAAAACATATACATATTTTCATTTGCCAAACTGTGCACACGCTGTTGATTTAAAACAACAGTCCAATTAATTAAGCAAGTGTGTAGCTAATGCTCATCTCCTGATATCAAATGAACCTCCTCAATGGACTATGATAACACAACCACTGACATCTTAATGAAAAGTAATCACTTTCTTCACATGTTAATTTACCTCTTATAAGTATCACATACTGTAATCAGAATAGTAGAAACTGTTAATTAATACCGATGGATTACAAAGGTGAATTGCACCCTTTTCATAGGATGTCAGACCCATGATGACATGACAATGATATCCATCCACTCACCGAAATAAATTCAGTGGACCACAATAAACACCTCAATGAGTTCAACAAAGAAAATCACAATTATTAATGTTTATTAGTGACAAAAAAATACTGAATATGGCAACATTTCACACATAACAACGCAATCTGAATTTGACAACAACTCTCCAATTCAGATAACTCGAGTCATTTGAACACAGACATGTCTTTCATAATAGATTATAAATCAAACAAATAAATAAGCCAGTACAATACCTTCACAGATCTTCTATCCTACAGGGTTGGCAAGAGCTTCACCCGAACTTATTTGCTTGAAGCACTCGACTCCCCTTTAGCACTGATTACACCGCCATGTCTTGACACCAGAAATTCTTTACTTTTAACACCGGTACCACATTTTCACCCTTACTGTTGTACTTATATTTTCTCCACTACTAATTTAGGAATAGAACTTTGCTTATCACAAATACAGCTATTTTAAGTAAATCTTTCTACACTTACCGTTAACTAGGGCGATGGCTTCCACACTTCCGTCGACGCATGCGTATTGATAAGTCAACTCCTCGTCTCTTCCGGTTCATTGTGACCAATATGGTAGAAAGAGACACTGGCAGATATATCAATTAGAGTAAAGGAACACAAGCGTTTCAAATAGATTAAAAGTATGGAAGAATAGTATCATAACGCCAGATGTTCCTCACTACTTTGCATATACTAGCTTGAAGTACTCAGAACTTAAATCTGCCCAGTAAGATATATCAAAGAGTTTGTAAGAATGCAGCCACATTGACGTTGTCTACCCTTACGGAAGTTCAACTTCGATATTTATAGGAAGCAAGAGGTTCATGATTTGCAGACGTAATGTCAAAATTCTAAGTAAAAATTTATGTGATTTGTGTGGCATTTATATGTCTTCACTGCCTCCTAAAATCGAATTCTACACACCTATTTTTTCTAGCAATTTCTAGTTTTTACAACACAGAAGCACATTCTAACAGTGCAGTATTTTAACTTACAATTGGGTGTTATTTCTCTTTGATCAGTCGTCAACTATGCCGCAAAATTACCTGAGGCAAGTTTTTGTGCGTGATCCGTGGCTTAGACAATCCGTGGTTTGGTGTTCAGCATTTCATCGTGACGCTAATATGCACAGATCAATTAGTATAATATGTATTCGCAGTAATCGTCGTAGACACAAGTGGCATAAGATATGCGGAACATAGGCTTCCGTTTCCATATGTACGTGTCCCGTTGTTTTGTACGAAACAGCGTACTATACTGTCGTTTCTACTACTCAATGTAATACGTGTCAAGGTCCAGCTCTTATTAATAATTTTACATAGTTTTTAATGCATAATTATTTGATATGTATACGCCCTGATGAACACCACAGGAATCGTAACACGTAGGAGTTTTTAATTTTAATGTTTTGATGTAATATAACTGAGATACAAAGTGTGCATTTGGTTATAGCCGGTTATCTAGTCCAATTCCCCGCATTTTATGGAACCCCAAGGTTCATTACCGCGTTTACAAGAGCCCGACACCTGTCCCTATCCTCAGCCAGATCAATCCAGTCCCCCCCAAATCCCACTTCCTGTAGATTCATCTTAATGTCATGCTCCCATCTACGCCTCGGTTTTCTCTCAGGTTTTCCCACCAAAACCTTGTATACCTCTCTTCTACCTCCAACCGTGCTAGATACCCCGCCCATCTTATTCTCGATTTGATCACCCGAATAATATTTGGTAAGGAATACAGAGCAGTAAGCTCTTCATTATGCAGTTTTTGCAACACCCCTGTTACCTCATTCCTCTTAGGCCCAAATGTTTTCCTCAGTACCCTATGCTCAAACAGTCTGAGCCTACAGTCCTCAATGTGAGCACCTGAGTTGCACACCCATACACAACAACAGGGCCAAATTATAGTTCTGTATGTGTTAATTATTATATTTTTATATAGCAAGCTGGAAGACAAAAGATTCTGCGCCAAATGACAGCAGGCATTCCCTGCTCTTAAATTTCTTCCTGAATAGAATTCTGATTTAGTTTTTATTTTGACCAACAATGCACAATATATATTTTTTATTTTAACTATTTATATTATAATTACTCCTACATGTTTCAGTGTATTTGTGTCATCCTCAGGGAGTTGCAGAGTTATACATTGCTAAACTTACATTGTGCCTACATTATCAAAATTTCATTAAAAAATTATCAAATTAAAATATTCATGTGGTTGCTGGTGATAAACTGTAGTCTATTTGATTTTTACAATATAATTTGTATCAGTAGTATGTTTACATGGCCATGTATACATCTGTATATTCCTGTGTTGTTGTTGTTGTTGCCTGTGTGCTGGGGTGGTGAGTATGGTGGTGTACAACTTTGGAATTCCCTGAGGATGATACAAATGTATTGAATCATGTAGGAGTGATTATAACATAAATTTTGTTAAAATAATATATATATATATATATATATATATATATATATATATATATATATTGTGCATTTTTGGTTGAAATAAAAACCATATGCTAGATGCATGGTACATATACAAAAATAGAATTTTGGTTGGTAGGTTTGTTGCCAAATATTTGAAATCTACCACCCTTTCAAAGGAATTACTATCCATCTGTATATTATGACCTCGTCTTGAATTCTGATCTTAAGACATGACCATGTACTTAATTTTATCAACTTCTAATTCAACTTTAATAGTATTCCAAAAAATCTGTATACAGGTGTTCATCCAATGTGTATATCAGCATTTAATTCTATTCCAGTCTCATTACTAGCAAATATTAAAGCTTCTGTGCTCTTCTTCATAATTTGTATGCTTCTACCCTAAATATTAACATCATTGGCATAAACTAGCAGCTGATGTGTACCATTTAATTCCAAGCCATCTTGGAGTACTTGAACGCTCCTAATGGCATACTCTAAAGCAAAGTTGAAAAGCAATGGCGATAGCAAATCTCCTTGTTTCAAACCATTCCTAATACGAAACATGTAAGACAAGTTCCTGCCTACTCGGACTCTGCTATACGTTTCAGTCAGATTCAATTTTATTAGCCTTGCTAGTTTCATGGGGATACCAAACTCAATGAGAATATTATACAAGACCTCCTTCCTAATTGAATTATTAGCTTTCTTGAAGTCTATAAAGAGCTGATGCAGTGCTTCGTTGTATTCCCATTTTTTTTTCAAGTGTATGACGAATGCAGAATGTATTATCAGTAGTTGACCTGTTGTGTCAAAATCCACATTGATGATCCCCAATAATTTCCTCTGCATATGGAGTTAACCTTGAGAGCAGGATATTGGATAAAATTTTCTATGTAGTTGGCAAAAGTGATGTTCCCCTATAATTACCACAATCTGTTTTATTGCCCTTCTTATAGACAGGTACAATGATCAACTCCTCTCACTCCTCAGGCAATTCCTCCTTATTCCAAATAGAAATAATAAGTTTATGGATCTCACAGCGAATTGTTCTTACACCCTGCCTTAATCAGTTCTGCTGGGATTTGATCAGTACCTGGTGATCTGTGACTGTTTAATAGCCAACTCAACCACAAAGGCACATGGCTCAGGCACTAGTGGCACTGCTGTGTGTATTTCTGTCCACTTAACATAATTAACCCCATGTACATTTAATAACCAGGAGAAATAGTTCCTCCACCTAGCCAGACCACTGTTGGAGTCTGCAACCAAATCAACCTTCTCATTCTTTACTATATTAGTTGTAGGCTGGTAACCCTTCTTAAAGTCATTGATGCCCCTATACAAGTCCCTAATATTTTTGTTCCTACTGTTAGTTTCAAGTTCATCAATTTAACTTTCAGATATTCCTTCTTTTTTGTTCCTGAAATGTCTTCTAGTTTCACATCTTACATTGTTGCAGTTACCTAAATTGCTTGGTTCAGATCCTGTAACCACTGCATTTTAGCCTGCTTCCTTTGATCTAAAAATCTTGAACATTTTTCATCAGACTATGATTATTCTACTTCAGTTCATTCAGACCCAGACTCTCTTTAGCTGAGGTTTTGGTATTCTCTTTAATGTTGTACCAAGCCCTGCTTATGCCTTCGCTATCATTTAAGTTCTCCAAAGGTGCAAACTTGTTTGAGATATTAATCTGATAATGTTTCCTCACCTCTAGCTCACTTAGCTTCCTGAGATTAACTCTTTCCACATCAAACTTCTGTGCTGCTTGTTTACTTGTTTGCCAGTTTTCCCCAACTTTGGCAACTACCAGATAATGCTCAATAATGCAGTTAGTTCCCTGAAAGATCATACATCCAGTATACTCCAATGCCACCCCCTATCTATAAATATGTGATCAATCTGGTTGCGAGTCTTCCCATCAGGAGAGGTCCAGGTGTGTTTATGAATGTTTCAGTGTGGCAACATTATACTCTTAACAACTAAATTTTTGCTATTCTAACACCACTGTGTTTAGTTTACTGATGCAGCCTCTCATTCCCAGTTGCTGGTTTGACAATATCCCCTCTTGCAAATTTTGCATTAAAATCTCTTAACAGAATTTTCATATGGTACTTAGGAAAATGGTAAAAAAGAAATCTGCTTTAATTCCTCATAAAATGTGGCTTTTGAATCATCACGTTTCTGTTCAGTTGGTGCATGTGCATTTAAAACAATGATACTGCACCAGCGACCTCTCAGGACTATATGTATGTATGTATGTATGACGCCCTATCACTAACAAAGTCCACTGTCTTAACTGCTGCTACTATTCTGTGGTGTACAATAAATCCTGTTCCCAATTGATGATTTTTTTCTCTCCCTTTTCCGTAGAAAAAAAATATAATCCCCGTAATTCTAAAGAACTACCGAAGCTGTACTGGGATGCCAGAAGATTAATGGAATGAATCCAAGATCTGCCATTAGTCAACAACAACAACAACAACAAATATAATCCCCTGCTTTTACAGTGCTCCTTTGTCTCACCTAACCTCCTGTACCCCCGCTAAATCTAATTTATACTTTGCTAATTCCATGGCTACTGTCATGACGCTGACCTCTACAGGCTCCTTACATTCCAAGTACTGAATCTCATGTCCCTTTTCCATTACTTAGGTTGAACCAACAGAGGCATCTGAGGTCATATTGCAGAAATGTAAGTATAGCCAGAAAAATCATGCCTTAACACAGCCATCAATTCTTGACAGTTGACAATCTAATAATTATTTTACAGACACTTTATTGGCAGTTAATGTACAAATCAGTGAAAAACATATGTACATGAAATAAATTAAATATAAAGAATATATATCACAGTTAGAGCTGAATCAGACTGAACATAAAGTTTGTAATTTTGTGGGTGGTTTTAAATGTTTATTGTGTCAGTTCAGATATTAATTTGTGATTTAAATGCATCAAAATATGTTCTCACATTATTCAATATCAATCAAAGGTACTCTGGCTTTTGCTTCAGAGGTACTTGTCAGTTAAGAGTAGTAACTAGACATCTGGGATGTTACACCATGTTGGCCAGTTTATATCGCATAATATCCAAAAAGCCTGAATCCTCATCAACTCCATCACCACAACCTAAAATCTCACAACAAGCAGTTTAATTCATCATTATCCACAACTCATATGACTCTTGTGTATTAAAATTAAACCTACCAACAAGTTATTTATTACCAAATATAAATTAACTAAGATCATTCAGATAATAAAATATAAATACAGGAACATTATCTCTAATTACATAATCATTCAAAATTTCTAATATCATACTTTTTTATGATACACAGAAACACTGAAACAGCCTGAACACATGACACAGCAAAATGCCAAAGTTGCACACATTACAGTTTTCTTCTTTGTTTTGCATTAAGGTAAACCTCATTTAATTGAAGTGACCAACATAAGTTATACTACAGAACTGAAGCGTAAATATGGTCATACCTTCAGATTAGGTTTTAAGTTGCATGCTATACATCACAACATTTAAGATGCCATCTGAAGTTCCAGCATGCAGTGATATAAGATGGTAATCTCTTCTTGTTCTGCTGTCATGTGAATTTAAAAATATGTGGTGTAACTAGTCTTGCAACTATACAATAGTTCAGTGTAACTCTATGCAGGTATTGTTATAACATACAACATCAGTCAACATAATCATAATCAATTTCCAACTTGGTTTTAAGTTGTCAAACAAATTAAAACTTTTATCTGCATATTAATATTAAGTACAAGAAGGTAAAAATTATAGTTACAGGGAAAACTAAGATACCCTATCCACAACATCCTGTAGTATTTATAAAATCATGTAAACTTTCAATAAAATTACAATGTCACACCAAACAACTGAACTCCGCAACAATTATAAAAACTAACCCATATACTCTTCTTGGCATGCTACAACCACCACCTATAATCATGTCTCTGAGAATTCAGCTGTCATGCAAATTATATTGCATGGGAAGCTTGCAGAGGAGTCAATATGCCAGCTTTAAGCTTGTAAGGAGGACTTGCAACTTCTGATATCTTGACACACAATGAATAAAACTTGTTTTGAGATATTAGAAATTTGTCTCCTAATATTATTTTTCTTTTCTTGCAAAGAATGTGAATTGTTCACCTAAATTAAGCCTTTCAGTGTCCCCAGCCAGTAATAATTGCAAGGATTTAAATCTGATGACATGAAAGGTCACATTCCACATGTTATCCACTGTTAGCTGAATACTTTTTCCAAGCCATTCATTAAGTGTACTGTGTGAGACATGGCATTCTCCTGTGTGGAGTGACTTTACATTTTTTATTCTTCTGTTAACTGTCTAAAGAATAATGTCAGAATTAAATTAAATTAGTGACAGCAATTTATCATTTCCTCAAAAAACATGGGCCCTTTGATTTTGCATGGGGATTTTCACAACACCAATACCTGAATTCTGGCTGGTTACATTCCATTTCATGTAAACCGTGCCACCTTGCAAAAGTACTGCAAATGAACACTCTTTATTCAACAGAAAAGATATCTCGAATGCAGGGTCAACCTGCGCTCTGTGACTTGTAACACATTACTGAGCACCCATCTCATATTTTGGTGCTAATTTGATGAGGACTTTGTTGTTCAAGGTGCCTTTGCAAGTGGGCATTATACTTTTTATCCTCAGGGACACAGTCAGATGTACTGTCTGTACAAAGCACATGTAAACATGAACAAACAATTTGAAGACAAATACAAATAGGTCTACTTTCATACATCAAACTGCAGTTATCAAGCTACCAGAATATAGTTTACAATCTTCCACAGTGCTGTATCATAGAATGGAAAAGTAATGCAATATTTCCGGAATTAACTTGAGAAATTTAGATATGGATTTCGGATTTTACAGTTGGGAATATACCACACAATTTGTTTAAAAGGTCTGAATAGTGTACAGGAAAAGAAAGAATTACCCTTTAACATGCATCCTTAATATTAGAAAGCGCAATTAACTATTTATCAATTTACAAGAACCTTTTAAACAAAGTACATGAAATTCAGAAATCATATTTGAGTTATTGTGATGCACCGTTCATGTCGAAACAACTCCTAATGGAAGAACTTGCTCAGTACAAGGAGGAGTATATGTACACGCGATTATACTACATATATTTAACAACACTACACTCCAGTCTTTTACCACACAAATATGGAATGTTTTATCCCATGAAAATTTTCACTGCCAAAGATAACCTGCCTGCAGCAATTTTTACATGGAATTATGTAACTCAGTTTGAACTGCTGAACAGAAAATTCTTTTAACTCTCCACAATGAAGTTTTTTTATATACTGTTTCAAAGTTATTAAGTATACTCCAACACTCAATGTATTTTTTCAGTTTATGAGAGACAATACCTTCTTGTGCAATGCAGTAAAGTACATAAGAAGATGGACAGATAAAGCATGGCCTACCTATTACACTACACATAATGTACAAAGGCATTCTTTTGTCTATAATATCAATATGACAGTGTACTGACTTTTCTATTCTGCTAATAAACTGAACTGCTTTTACTTAATTCCTTTACACATTCAAAGAGTGTTCTTACAGCTTGCTTAACTCTTTCTGGGTTACAGATGATGTACATCATTTAGAAATGTCCTGACATGCACAGGAATCCTTTACCCTCTCACCATAATGTTTGTTATATACAGTTCACTCCCAGAAACATTTGAAGCTGTTATGTAAGAAGCCTTGATAAGTACCATTACTTAAAGCAGAAATTCTTAAATATGATCTACAACAATACAAGATGGTGCATCGAACTGGATCTTATAGCAAGCAGACCTCTCCATATACACCTACCACTGAGAGTAACTGAGTTCCAATGATTTACTGTGTTTATGCCTTCAGAATCCCAAAGCACATACAACAAAGAAGTAATAATTTACTGAAAATTCTTCTGTAAGTTACTGTTACAAATGCTGAGATCTTTTCAAACTCTCAGAGTTCCATTTTGTGTAATACTCTCCATTCAGCATGTAAAAAATGTATAGTACTTGACTACCCATTTTCTGTATGTTATAAATGTCTTGCTGCAACTGTAGACTACCGAACTGTACAGTTCAAGTCACAGATGTCAATTTCTCAAATTATGCAACTGCATGAACTAGTTCAACATTAATGAAGACAGAGGAACCAAGATATAATTATTTCCAGGCCAAAGGAGCAATAGCCTGTTCATTCTTCACTTCAAACATGACATAAATGCAAAGGATACATCCTCCTTCCTACACATAGTCTGTAGTTTATCTGGCCCATATCTTTGGTCACTTCCTGTCGGCTAACTTACTGCATGGAACTTGACTGAGTAAACGAGCTGCCTACACCCATCTGTTAGAGAGGTTGTTGTGTCTGTAGACGTAAAGTCAGTCTCTCTTCAGTCATAATGGGCATACCATTACATCATGTGTTTCTGTACAGTGTATAGTTGAAATACCACTCCTACAAGTGTTATAAATTCAGAGGACAGTTATGTTCCAAACTTGATAACAATTTTCAAATATATTAAAAGGTTTCAAGAAACATGTTAAATTCTGGACAGGACAAGAATATGCAGAAGACACATGCTAACAGAAAAAACTACATGAAATTTTTTGGAGACATCTCTCAAGGAAGTCACTGGTTGGACTTGCACAGCAAACAGGCATGTGTGCATCATCAACACAAATTACAAGCAAACTGGTGCATTTACATCCATATAAGACAGCCATGTTTCATGAGCAGTACAACACAGATCATGAAGCGAGACTGAATTTCTCCAGCTGGTACCTTGTGCAATGCATAATGGATAAAAAAAAAATCCCACACCTATTTTGTTCAGCAATAAAGCTCTGCTTCATCTCAGTGGATACAAGAACTCAGAGACTAATGGGTGTTGGTCTGCAAAAAATCCCATGTCAATCTATGAAGAGCCATTATATGATATTAAGGTCAGTGTGTTTATGAATACACCTAGGATTATTGGGCTTTTTTTTTTTGCGAGAGCATAATTCACACCAGTATGTGCACACATTCTGACAACATTTTTTGATCACCTGTCTGATTAAAATGATAATACAGACTGTGTAACACTTTTGGGTATAACAATAGATAATACTCTCTTGGAAACAACATATTGATACAATTATTCTCAAATTACATCAAGCTTGTTGTATAATTAGAAGGTGTAAATTGTATTTACCACATGCTGCACTACAAATGGTGTACTATGCTTTTTTTTATTCAGTAATGCCCTATGGTTTGATTTTTTGGGGAAATTAAACTAATAGTAAGTTTGTATTCAAATTACAGAAGAGAGCTATTAGAATAATAATGGGGGCTAAGAATAATGACTCATGTAGAGAGTTTTTTAAACTACTAAAAATATTACCCTTATCTGCCCAATACATATATTCTCTGTTAATGTTTGTAGTTAACAGAAATTTATTTTTGGACAATGCGGATTTGTACTCAATAAAAACAAGAAATAGCTATAACCTTCATCCTCCTCTCTCTTACCTAACAAAATACCAAAAAGGAGTACATTATGCCGGAATTAGGGCCTTCAACCATTTGCCAACTTTCATAAAGAATATAGCAAATGAAACCAAAGTGTTCAAAAAGACCTTAAAGAGGTTTCTTATGGATAATTCGTTTTATTCTATGGACGAATTTTTTAATTTTAAGGAATAAGGTATATTCTAGATTGTAACAACTTAATAACACAATGTACTGATAATTTACTACGTAGATTTTAGTTACATTTGTTTTGTTAAGATGACTGTAATTCAGCAGATATATTGTGTATTATATTGTGAATGTCTCCACATCCTTGGGATGTGCCTGTAAATGGATACTTGGAAGTAAATACATGAATGAATAAATAAATGAATGAAGAGACAAATTTGGCCTTTCTTCAGCAAGACAGTGTATTAGCCCACACCACCACAAACAATTCTATGTATTATCTACATAGTATTTTTGGTGATAGAATAATCAGAAGAGGATTGTGGCCTCCATGTTTGCCAGATTGAATCCATACAATTTCGACTTATAAGGCATGTTAAAGAACAATCTTCACACTGAAGAAAACATGTTGCT
>Ga0268261_10003939_pt1 | contig 11027 bp, 10 predicted proteins | sample TergutNc150P1_FD_190353 | JGI IMG/M metagenome (GOLD analysis project Ga0268261, IMG submission 190353) | Nasutitermes corniger P1 segment gut microbial community from laboratory colony in Florida, USA - Nc150 P1 (SPAdes) (version 2) | ecosystem: Host-associated > Arthropoda: Insects >...
CCCAATCTCAGTCTCCTGACAGGCTGACCCTCCTGTTCTCTCCCTAACTTGGTTATCCTTCTTATCCTGTCCTAATTTGGTGCATATCTATCCTGAAGATGGTGACAACAAGTTCCAAAAATACTGGTATGCACCATTGGACAGACCACAAGGTGTCACATCTTCATTTCCACAAAACCCTCAATTCTCAAAATACAGATAACTGTTAGAACCAATAATATCCTACTTCCCCTGCATTCCAATTTTCAACCCTTAATTAATCATAGGGCAGCAAAACAGCAGTGGGTTTTCGTAGAACTAGCACTTGTATACAGGACAAATAAGTAATTGTTAGCAGCACATCCGAGCATTACAAGATAGAAATGAATACCTTAAACTCCATACAGCAGATTCCTTTTTGACAAGCTAACAGTTTCTCAGCTTGTCAAACTCCCTGCATTTTATGGAAACTTAAGTTTCATTACCATGTCCACAAATGTTTGCCAGTTGTCCACCTCCTGAGTCAGATTAAGCCAGTTCACACCATCTCACCCAAACTCTTTTAAGATCCATATTTATATTATATTCCCATCTATGCCTAGGTCTTCCAAGTGGTCCTTTTCCCTCAGGTTTCCTCCACCAAAACCCTGTATGTACCTCTCTCCCCCATAAATCCCACTTGCCCCATCTACTGAATTCTTCTTGATAACACTTGAATAATATTTGCTGAGCACAGATCATGAACCTCTTAAATATGCAATATTCTCCAGTCTCTTGTCACTTCCTCCCACTTAGGCACACATCTTCCTCAGCACCCTATTGTCAAACTCCCTCAGCCAGTGTTCTTCCCTTAATATGAGCGACCAATTTGCACACCCAAATGAACCTTAAGTGAGATTAAAGGGTGAAACAATGACCTATGCTGAATATTCAGAATAAAAATTATGCACGAAAGTATATTAAATTAATTATAAGGCATATCTGTCTTCAGGTATTTGTAAAGCTCTGGGACCCACTCCTGTGAAGTGCAGTTAAGTGACCCCAAATCTCCATGTTCCATGCTTCATCACTTTGCTGGCCTCAGCATTAAATGCCACAGGACAATGCCAAGTGGAAGACGTACCAATGCTCAAATCAATCTCTAAAAAAAAATGAGTACCAACAAAATTCCTAGTTACAGAAACACAACACACATTTGTTTTTATAAACATTTGTCCGATAATACACAGGACTTAGCAAAAACCAGTTTTTGTAGTTATATGAAACCTTGTGCATGTGGGCATGTTATTTCTGAAACAAGTAATTCGAATACAAATAATAATAAGCAGGTCTCTGCTACCATTTGCTTCACACTTAACACTTCAATGCTGGACTCCATGCAATGTACAGACCTTTACCCTCTATCCTGCGGGGTGGATATTTAAATTTCAGTGCTTGCTTTACATACAACATGAATATTATTTGAAGAAAATAAAAAAACAAAAAACAAAAAAAGCACTTCCCAGAAAATAGAAAAGGTCACACAGAGCATCATAAAAATGTGGTAATTATTCTTGCTGCATAAATTTATAAAATATAAAAACATAAAAATAAACATATACAATTAATCTCTACAGGTGTTTGCCTATGTGGGACAAAGGGTTAATTCTTCACACACTACTGCCCTCGATGCTAGGTACGCTCATAATCGCACTTACGGGTACTCTTTACCCTGGACAGTACTTGAAATTTAAACCCTTGTCACTGAAGGGTTATGACACAGACTACCAATTTCACACAAACACTAAAAGAACAGGTTGCCAGTAAATAATATCACTCCCAGAAAATAACAACATGCCTCCATGATATTTGGCTGCTGAGAGAGAAACTGTGAAGTATTCTTACAAGACTGTCACAATCCATGAACAATGAAACAGGGAAGATGTAACCAATAATTCATACATAATAAAATTTATGAAAAAGGTTTTCTTACATATATTACAAATGCCTCAGAATAATGAAACTGAATTATACTGAATCCAAAGTGAAGAAGCCAGAAACAAAACAAATTTTGGATGACACATACAAAAGTCAATGAAATTAAAACTGCAGTATACAGAATTATTTTCTGATCTGTAAGGCCGAATGTTAGGTTAATCCAAAATATGCTCCTGAGATCTAACAAGTCTGGCAAAGTACATATAATGTAACGTTCAGGCATATTAGCATAAACACTGCTGTGTTAGAAAAGCAATAAGTACTACAAATTCTGTGTGTGTGTGTGTGTGTGTGTGTTTGTGTGTGTGTGTGTGTTATCCAGCACAGTGTGCATGCACAGTATTATGCTGTATTGTGTGGCCTGTCTGGCTGTACAAAATTTTTTTATATTATTTCATAAACAATACGATTAAAAAAAAGTTACTGAACACAAAACATGTGTTTTCAGTTTCTCTACATCTTTTGCCACAAACATTTCTCTTTCTAAGATGACTTCAGTGAGATATTGTCATACATGTACACAGGGTTTCAAGCAAAGTACCTGCTACTCTAGTCAGACTTTAATGAAACTTGGAACTCTCTTGACAGATATTTGAAAAATACTCAAATATCAAATTTCATGAAAATCCATCAGGTGGGAGCCAAGTTGTTCCATGGGGATGGACAGATGGACAGACATGACAAAGTTAATAGTTGCTTCCCACAATTTTGTGAATGTGACTAAAAATTCAGTTTTCAACATGATAGGCATTCATTATGCTGTTTGAACTACTTATGTAATAAGACACAAGTATCATAAAATTCTTTGAACAGTTCTAATAACTCAGCGGTACATAAATTCTCAAAAAATCTAGAAACCACTTCAAAATTCCACACACCAGAAAGATGATATGATGCAAGTTTCACGTTGAGGACCTACAAATATTAGGTGCCACTGTACAAAACTCTGTCAGCCAGGCAACCTGGAAACTGTAATTTTTTCACCCCTGTGGTAACTTCATGGTATGATGTCAGGTGGGACACAACTTGAATGATCTTCTACATCATACATGGAACTAGAATTTCAACGAGGGTCTCATACGATGGAAGAGCACATAATGTTCCTGTAAGGTATCAGGACGAGAGTATCTCCTGCCACAAATGGTACATTCTTGTTGCTTCCTTGCTGGGCCACACTCGTATCGCAAATGTCGCACTAAATGGTGCCTTCTTTTGTACGTTTTCCCACACAAGGGACATACATTCTGCCTTGCATCTCCAGTTTCTGGAAAAACAAATCAGTACTTCTTAGTTAGCCCTCTATGGGATAAAGGACAAAAAATATGTGTAACTACTCTTTACATATGAATGAAAGAACATGAAATCAAAGCATTGTATTCCTGTGTAAACACATGACCAGAACTTCAGGGCTTGAGAGATTATGAAATCCAAAATATTTGGAAATCATAACATAATCAGAACATTCTACATTGAACAAATAAAAAAAAATCTCATAAAGTACTAGTTAAAATTAAAAAATTACTGTACATAAACAACACAAATGTAAGTGAACACTGCCACCTTAAAGCTGGTCCTTAATATATAACTCTCATAACCAGGATTTTGAAAATGTGCAAGAATTGAATCCTACTGTTGTAGTTTTAATTCATTCAGACTAACGCAGTGTGCAATAACGAACAATCCATCCACATTACATCACTCACTTTGAAGCAACTGATGGTTTAAAGTTTTTCTTCAGTACTGTCTTTAACATCTTTAACATAATGTTCTTCCGCCCTCATTGATGTTGTAATGTTATACTGGTTATAGTTAGAAATTTAATAAGCAACAATTGTGTGAGTGCCTCTGGTAACTATTCCAGTGATTCTTTATCTATGCTGAAATGTCCAAAAATTGTCAATCAAATCAAACTATCACTTAATTCTAATTGCACGATAAAACTTTTCCATTCACCTCTCAAACAATTGCTATTCTGGACACCAAATGCAATTATGGGAAATTAGCTGGACCAATACAGAACAAAATCAACATTTTGGAAACCATATCTGGATCAAAACCACAAGAAACAAATTTGATGGAGGCAAAAAATTGCTTAACCCTACACAGTTGTATGGAGGATGAGACCAGTTTAAGGCAGAGTTCCAGACCGTATCTTATCACGACTATTTACACATACACATACCTTACCCTTCCTCATTCTCATTTAACTATTTCAAAGGTCAAAATAAACATCCAGAATTAATTCCCGGGCAGACTGACTGGTTACTGCAGAAAGACAATTAAATATTCATGCACGACTACATCACATTCTCTAAACTGCTGTTCATTTCAGTCCACAGTTGCACAACATTACTACAGGTCTTGAATACATCTTCACGAGTTTCTATCGTGCAAAAATATAATAAAACCTCTTCACCACAACCCAAGTGTGCCTCTAGCACAGTTGGTACTGTTCGTAAGTAGCAAGTGGGTGTCGTCTGTGGTAATGCTCGCGCACATACTCTGGACGAGTGTACTTCTTGCCACAGATGTTGCATTGTTGCTGTTTCTTGGCTGCACCACATTCATAGCGCACATGGCGGTTCAGACTGCTTCGTACTTTGTAGACACGACCACATGAGGGACAAGGGTGGCAACCAACCCGCCCAGTCACGGTACCCAACGGGTGTAATGGTAATAACAACTCTGCAAAAATACAACATACAGGTCTTCAGCAACAAAATGGAACACTTTCCAGTGGTGCAGAAACACTGGGAGTACCTACCAAATGCTACTAATCCTGCACGCAAATTTTCTTCATGCAAATATTACTGTATGCATGAAATATTTATTAAGCCTACTGCAGCAAGAATGATAACCAAAATTAAACCTAAGCATACCAATGAACCACAGGGCGTTCATAAACCAAACAATCGTGAATTTGAGTTTAAGCAAAATTACAGAACACAATCCAGTTCAAGTCATATCCCGTACAAGGCTGTCTATCAACATCCTAAACGCTTGGTACAGATGACATCAATTTTAAAGTTCAAAGTTCAAATCAGGTTACAGGTCCAAGGATTTGATTACCAACATAATTCCAAAAGTCAAAAAATTGTTTCAGTTAACCCTTTAAATGCCGAGTTAAATCCCACCTGCCATCTGCTGGCATTATTAAGAGCTCACAATATTCTCCATGTTAGCAGGATAAGGGTTAACTGTACGGCAAAAATGGTTAATACCAAGATTTGCAGAATCAGTACCCTTCATGAGGCACAAAAACCAAATCTGGTCCACTGCTTTTCCCACCTTTGTGACTGTCAGGATCACCAATGTGCACAAACCCGTAAGGCATAATTGACTCTGTTGTGGTGTTGAATCTGTTTCCAAATTGTAATGCTTACTGGGAGGTGTTCTCTTGTCACTTAGCAGCTCTCTTCAGAAACATATTTTGATCATTCTCATATCCACTGCAATGGTTTCAAATCCAAGCATTACTGTTAACTGATCCAAAATACTGCCATCTGTTCCCCACGAAATTTGCCAGACCCAGTGTAGTAGGCAAGATGTTAAGAGGTGGCAGTAAGTGATAGTGACTCAAACAAGAAAAACCAAGCTTGCCACTGGTCAACACAATTACACCTGATTATCTGCTTGCAGATAATGTGCACTTGCTCCTAAAATACACAAGTGCAAACACTAATAACCACAGACACGTGTGAACCAGACTCTCCACCTTTCCCATGATTAAATAATGTTACAGCCACTTCAGCAAGGAAGGAAAGGAGTCGTGAGAAATGAAGGGTCAAGTGGGTAACAAAGCATATCTCACAAGATCATGGTTCACCACACTAAGTCACTGTTTGTCAGTTCCAGAATAGTGTGCTTCACGTACCGCATAACTGTAATTAACAAGGGCACGAACCCTAAACAATATGGCCGAAAGAGCAATCAGGCATGTTCTATTTTTAATTACTCATACATTTTTTCCCTTCATTTGCAGAGATAATCAGCAGTGTACTATATATGCTTTGGTCTCAAATTTTGTGAACCTCAATGATCAGGATTTCAGCCTCTCATGACTGGTTCTGGTGATCAAGATAAGCACATGTGGCTGGCCAAGTCCATTTCCTCCACTCTCCTGCTAGAGCACAAATCACTCTCAGTTCATACAAACTCTGTCTTTTGTTTAGTGAGACTGACTGCTTTCATGATTTATGGAATGCAACCCTCCTCCAACCATTTAGTGCATTTTATGTTTCCAAAAAGTATTTGTACTGTATTCAAATTAAACTTTCATGTTTCCTATGCTGTTTCAGGTTATTCCATAGTTTGTATGTTGTTAAGTTCCTGGAATCAAATAGGCATTTTATGATGAAAATAAATTACATTCATGAGTGTTTTCAGTCCTAATTCATTACACACATCAAGACTCAACTGCAGCTCCTTGCTAGGCTGGCTTCTGGGATATGACCTAATATGCTCAAATACAGCTAGTAATGGAAAACATGACCTGGCAGTTCTGGGAGACACTTGCATGGCACCAATAAAATTAGAGGAGGGCAGCATCCATTCATGTATTATACTGAAATCTGGTTTTACTTCAAACTGCTTGCAGAATGAATGAAAGAAAAAAATGAATGAATGATCGCGCGCGCGTGCGCGTGCGTGTGCGTGCGCGTGTGCGTGTGCGTGTGTGTGTGTGTGTGTGTGTACGTGCGTGCAAGTAAAGCTGCTGTTTTCATGGCGGTGAAGATCCAAACTGCAGGTTTCTGGGTTATGACAATGTACAGTCCAAAGGAATTTGCTAAGATAGTAGATATTCCTCCAAAACACTGACACACAAACATGGTGCCATAACCGACAACACAATATGAAACACCGAACAGGTGTTTATAGCGTGATTCTTTGTTTACTGAACAACAGTTTACTTCTTCAATTACACTGGTTATTTGGTGTCAAATAATAAAGAATGGATACGACTGTGTGTGACTAAGCTATTTTCACAGATAGATTGAGCAAAGGAAAACCAGGAAAAATCCATCAGAACAGCCAGTCTGCACATCATTTCAAACACAGAATCTTCCAAATACACAGAAGTTCAAGGGACTCAACTGCATTTGGCTGGAGGTGGCCAATCATATAGAGTTCTACATTAACATATGAGTAGCATACCAAGTCCACGCATTCTTTTCCTAACTAAAAGACCTGTAACAACACTTTAACAACAAAGCTAAGCTTGATGTTCCTCTTTACTCTTATATCCTCCCTCTGCTACTGTTGCACTCACCACATGTAGCAGCCAACCTGAAATCATTGTCTTTTCATATGTACTGATTGTCCATTTGGATATTTTCATGCAGGTAATAAATCGATTGCTCCAAGCAACTCAGTATTAGTGAACAACACAGTAAATAAGGCATGTAGAAATAGGGTAACACATGTAGAGAACAATAAGAAAGTACATCTGGCAAGAAGCAGAAAACCTAGGAAGTTAAAGATGACTGATAATACGTAAATGAACAGGTATTTTCAAGCTGCTACACAAATGGTCCACACAGACATGACCAGAGATTTCACTGCCATCTGTTTCACTGTGTGTGTCCCGCACATGTGCCTGTATGCAGGGTCCCACCATCCCTCAAGACCTGCTGTATGGAAATGGATCAGGTCAAGTGTCAGTCTGGGAATCAAAAAAGGTATACATAAAAGAACAGAAATGCTGCTGAAAATATGATTTATTGAATTAACAGACCTTTTGACCTTGGGAAGCAGTTCATGAAGCTTCAAGGTACTATTCTGCATCATACATTCACTTACTTAACCCTTAAAGCATTAGTTACCACACAAAACACCTGCATTAACCTTTTAAAGCCTACTGGTTATGTGATGCACCAACCAGTTTAACATTCAACAACTCTACGCTCTGCCCACACTGTATTTATGTGTTTTGTATTTATCTGAGAACAAAGAGTGACTTGTGCCACTTACAGCATAAACTGATTGGTTTTTATAACCGAGATGAAAAGCGTTTACAGCGCGGTACAGACTGGGTCTTTAAATAAAGTAGTCTGTGCTTCATCTTTAAAGGGTTAATGTTAAAACATCCGCCATTCTCCACACAGTGTATGAAAGTATGTAGTCCATATAAATATCACAAAAAACAGAATTGACTGACTTCTCTCTGCAATGTATAGTGTCATACTTCAGAGTAATACAATCATGATAGTAGCTACAAAACTCTAGTGAAGTTGCATAATGTTCCACACAACACACTCCACAAAGAACGCAAGATGAAACTACAATACGGATATTTCCACCTTCCAGCACACAGTCAGGTGTCCACAAATCCTCGGCACCAGTCACCTAGGCGACCAAAATTTTCTACGTTTGCACCAAACATTTTCTGCATAATGAATACAACTCGCTTGCTTCACATTACCCCTTTGGTGTCTAGAATTTAGAAGTGGCTCCTGGATTTTTGAAAAATATGCGTACCCCTCCACACAGTAATATCATAAGCTGATTAAATATAATGTGTTGGATTCTGCAGAACATATTGATCAAATGGGTGCCTTCTCAAGAAATGTTCCCTCAAATGTTCAGGCCGTGAATACTTCTTCTCACATAATGGACACACTTGCTGTTTCTTGGCAGCCCCACATTCATAACGAATATGCCTATTAAGGTTGCCTCGTAGTTTGAAGCTCTTACCACAGCGACCACATAAGTAGTAGTTCTGCCCTTCCTCATGGACCAATGCATGATGGGATGGGACTCCTGGAATCACATCGTACACCCTGTGTCATTCAACGGATGCTTCATATCACTTCCTTCCTTTTGGATGCAGGTCAAGTTGGATGCATATAATGACATACAAAGGGGCTTAAACATAACTTACTAAAATACTACTATATTATGCCTCATTCATTTTGGAAAGGCACGTTTCCTAATTCTATGGCTTTTGCTACAGCTAGTGAGAGCACAGTAAACTGGTTTTCATACCTCAACAGATGAAGTTTGTAGATTTATTTAATTAAAAACACATACCAGTAGCTGACAGTAGTATGCATCATGCTGCATAAAGACAACAAAAAGATGAATTTTAAAGGACAGAGATGAAACCAGTTAACTCAACCCTTACCCCGCTAACGTGGAGAATATGACGAGCTCCTAATAATGCCAGCAGACGGCAGATGAGATTTAATTCGGCGTTTAAAGGGGTTAATGAGCACAAGAGAGCACAAAGAAATGTTCTACATGGGGAATTTCTTATTTCAAGTAGTGTTTTGTTACCATTGCTTGTTAATTTTGCTTTTAAATATGTCAGTAAGAAGATTCAAATTCGGGATTGATGAGAAGTGAACTGAACACAACAGCCTCGGACATACAATATTAGTTTCATGTGGACAAAAAGAAATGCAATAAAGGAATGTACAAACTCTATCCAATGCTAGTAAGGAGAGTGAGTTACAAGTAAACAACAAAAGTATATCTTATTTTGGCACAGGCAGGGAGCAGAGTTATAGCTCTACTCATTCCTAACCTCAGTACTAGATAGGGGTGGGGGATTGTCACTCCATGGCTGCGTTACTCCCCAGGAAAGAGCCCAAGTACCCAATGGCAAAGGGGCTGGGTGGGTCTTAGGGCTGGTCTGGACAGATACAGAAAAGACAAAACCTCCTGCCCCTGCCAGGGTTTGACCCCCAGACCGGCCAGTCCACAGCAAATCACTATATCAAGTACACTGTCCTGGCCCATTGGTTCATTGTACTGCAGTTGGTATTACGCTTCTAATCACCCTATTTAAAAATGCTGTAAATGGTTTAACTCGCGCACGCACGCATACGCGCGCGCGTGCACACGCACACACGCACGCACGCGCGCGCGCGCGCACACACACACACACAACCACACCACACCACATCTAACAAAAACGCTGCTTCACTGCTCTGTCAAAGCTTTGATGAAGTGACTAGCAAGAGCTGTCAGCTAAAATTATGCTACTACATTATGCATTAACCCACTGCAAGAAACACTGACTGGGGCTCATTATGACAGTTACAGAGTGGGTGGTCTATACTTGCAAATAACATACATAGAACACACACAAAACTTCTCAGTTATTCCATACACTTGACTGTCACTGGTCACTCACAGAGGTACCAGCAGGTACAGTTTCCTTGCAACTCTGTATTTCAGTTTCAAATACTAAAGATCACGAAAATGGCCAGCTGTAAGTACTGCAGGAAATATTCAGAAGGCCACTCCACAGGCTCCATCAGGCCACTCAACTGCTCACAAAATTGCAATACATTTTCGTTTTGATTTACAGCTGAATCACTAGACACCAAACATTACTCAACTATTTGTCCACATGTATTCTGAACACAATATCTTTCTCCTCCAATTAAATGTTATGTAATCACTTGATGTACACAGGCTTCTCTTCTCCTGGGTAACAGATGAAGTCCCAAGCCACTTCCAGATGTTGTTTTTCTCTTTTAATTGTTCCCCTACCAATTTTCCATTCCACAAATATCAGCCTTAGTCACTCAGGTTCAAGACATCAGATTAAAATGAGATTCCTATCTCATGTATAGCATTAGTGACAAACTGAATGAAAAGAAAGGCTTTTATATAGGGTTTTACTGCCACTTCAAATAAATCACACATCTGTAGTATCTGAAATTTTGACACAGTAGCAGTGATAAAAATTCCAGTACTCTAATATGAGAAGGCCTCAGATTGGTACGGGGAAACGGGACTTTTCTGAGGACCCTGCTGCCTGGAAGATAAAGGCAAGCCCTCCAAAATGGCGGTTCTTAGTTATCGATGTACATGGCATCACATTCTGCAAGATTGGAATCCTCATATCATACTTGTCAGAACAAATATGCACATACTATACATTCTGATTCATACAAGGTATAGAATTCGGTCAAACACAGCAATTTATTACACAAAATATTCTTAACCCTTTAAACCCCGAATTAAATCCCATCTGCTATTTGCTGGCATTATTAGGAGCTCACCATTTTCTCCACGTTAGCAGGATAAGGGTTAAATTATTAACCTTTAGGCTACTAATG
>Ga0268261_10003940_pt1 | contig 11025 bp, 10 predicted proteins | sample TergutNc150P1_FD_190353 | JGI IMG/M metagenome (GOLD analysis project Ga0268261, IMG submission 190353) | Nasutitermes corniger P1 segment gut microbial community from laboratory colony in Florida, USA - Nc150 P1 (SPAdes) (version 2) | ecosystem: Host-associated > Arthropoda: Insects >...
TGGGCCTTTCCATACCCCCGCCCAAAATACATACGGCGGGGGGCCCACCCTTCCCTATCCCAACCCCACTGACCCTCAGGGGCCCAAAACTACAAAATGGGCAACTGACCACAAAGGGCCCAAATGGGGGGTGCAATCTGCACCCCCATTTTGGGCCCATGGGCAAGTGACCGCAAAGGGCCCAATTTTTGGGTTGCAATTTTTGGGCCCTTTTGGGGTCACTTGCCCATTTTCCAGTTTTCGACCCCTGACCATCAGTGGACCAACCCTATGGCTCGCGACCCATCCCCCACACTGCATATGATTAAAAACAACCCCCCACACTAAGGTGACCCAACCTGTCTCGCGAACCCACCTACGGCTTGCGTCGGTATTGGCGTAGGGGTATACAATGGGGGCAACTGCCGATCCCCAACAATGGGGGGTCAAGACGGACGGAGTCTTACCTCCAACGTTACCCCTACACCAGGCCTCCACCGCCACCCCTACGCCAATACCGCCGCAAGCCGCCCCTTTACTACTCGGACTACCAGGATCAATGCCTTGTACAAAATATGTATTACCAGCCCTCAAATTCTTAGTTATAACAAACCTGTTATTTGTATATAAACTACATAGCTACTTTCCCATTTTTATTGTAGATAACCTGCAACTCATCAAAAGTTCTAGAGGTAGGTATCAACTAGTCCACAATGGCTTTATATATAACACAGATAGGCAGTCAGGGCAGAGGGTATTCTGGCATTGCTCAGAGTACCAGAGGATTGGCTGCCGCGGGCGTGTTGTTACAGTTGTGAGTCATCTCTTAGAGAAGTGTTCGACACAGTTATGAATCACAAGATGAGAAAATTCGGGAAAAAAAGGCAATGGCTGAAATTAAGGAACAGGCATTACTGGCCAAGCAGTTACATACACAACTTTCTTAAATCAATGGCAGTTGGAGTGTATTTGGCACTTCCTGATAAATGAGGCTTCAGTTAGAATTTATTGCGACTGTATAAGAGGGTCATTTAAAATTTTAACTTTTTTTAAAATAAAAGCATGGATTTCTTTGCTTGATATTATGTTTGTACTATCATCACTGTTAGTGGCTGGGCATTCACCAACCCTAAATTGTGTTATTGTATTATCATATGTTGCCATATGTGCAGTATGCACTTTTTAACCATCCATGAGTGATAACTTGAATCTCTGGATCCCATTTGTTTGTATAATCCACATGGGGCCTGCATGGTGTAGTGAGCACAGGGACTAGGCAACAGACTGGACAGTAATGGGGTTCATTCTCTGCCAAGGCAAGAGATTTTCTCTTTTTCAAAATGTCCAAACCATCTCTGGGGCTGACCCAGCTTCCTAATACCAGGGGCTCTTTCCCTGGGGGTAAAGTGGTGGGAGTTTGAGGCTGACGTCTTACTGCCATCTGTTGCTGAGGTTGAGAACAAGTGGTACGATACCTCAGCTCACTGTTTATACCATCATGGTGTGCAGAGTGACAACTTTACTCTTTCATATAATCCATAGTAACTCTGTTTATGTGTGTCACAAGGTGCATATCACAGTACAGAGTAGGCATGTGTGTCCCCACAATGTACCTTTTCGTAGGGCATGATGAGAATAAACATGAAACAAGGTGACTTCCAACCCATATAGGAATCCTCTTGACAGGCCAAAAATATGTCCACATTTCAAGATTGGTTGTATTGATTATGAACTGCATGGAGCAGAGTTCTGCTGGAGAGCAGTCAGTAAATACTGCTCTTTGTAGAACCTAATTTCTGTGTTTACAGGAACTTACTACTGAACCCTGTTTTGAGCCATGTGAATTCAGCCAACATGGTTCTGCTTCAGCTGCTAGATCATATGTGCTTTGCTGTTGAAGGATTCAGATTGGATGATAAATGGCTCTTGTGCTTTATTAAGAATTGTCATGTGATGAGGGTTAAACCAGGTGGTGTTAGTATTAGATACTCATTCTGTTTGTTTCATTTTAGTCACATCATATTTATGAAAGTGCAATATCAGGGTCGTAATCATCAGATATCATACTGAGAAGGTGGAGACTTAATTTGAAGACATGAATTGATTTCAAGCAAAAGGGCAAAAAGTAGTAGATCTGTGCATGGTGTTACCACGTGACAAGAACACAGCTGATTCTTAGCTTTATTGTGGCCTGTCGTCATGTTTAAGCTGAAGGTCTCACCGCATCACAGCTTTGTAGCTCGGTTGCTTTAGCAATGACAAATAGTCAAATGTATCATCATTTTTTAATCCTAGTATGTTTATTAATTTTGGTTTAACATTGAAATTATAAAATATGGGTTTGTGTGTAGGGCCTGTTGCATATTATTATGCATCTAGAATTGTGGTGGTGACATGCATTGGTTGATTTAGCTCTTAATTTTGTATAATGCATGAAAGCATATAGAATCTATAGTACGCGCTTGTGTGTGTGTGTGCGTGTGTGTATGTAAAAACTATTTTAAAATAACAACACTGTACTCTTACCTTACAGGATAAATAAACAAGTTTATGAATTAAAGGTTGTAATTATATTGAATTATGCAGAAATTCCCATTTAAGGTGTCTGTAGGTAACAGTGGATTTGAACCAGATGTGACTGAATGGTTAGTGCTTTTGTTTCATATTCAGGAGATCCTGGGTTCAGATCTTGACCTTGATGATTAACATCATTGAGAGGTTCTTCCCACAGAGTCTTGAAAGCATTGATTTATGTCAAAATGGTAATAGTTACTTCAGAGAAGAAAGCAACATTTTCTTCAAAAACATGGTTTTGCACCATGGTGTGACATTCAGGTGACGAATATAGCCTGCCAAGAAATTGTTGAGGCTTGTGCAAGTTTCTTTTACTTCCTGTCAGTCTCAGAAAGTTCTGCAGTTGTTGGTACATTAAAATAATCCATGGCAGCTTCCTTCCCTGTTCACTCAATTCACAATCATCCCATTTTCATTATGGTGCTGAATAATAAATAATTAATTGCAGCAGTAAACTGAGGGAAATCTTACATTGAAGAGGTTTGGCAGTGAGGTTATTGTGGTGATTTCAGTGTTTTATATTCCAAATTGTGTTGGAATTTCACACTGAATTAATTTCAGAAACAATCAGAATAGTTTGTAAAGAAAAAGTGCAGTTTCACTAGATTTTCATTATGAATTGTTATCTTGCTTGGCTTGAGTAGTCGTAAGTGGTCAGTTGAGCTCCTTCACAAACATGACTGTACAAATTGTAGGCATTACACTAGTTGCCCATACTTGTTTGCCACTGGTATAATATTTTTGCAGGTGTATCAGTATGTGTCCATCATATTCTCATATCCATAACAGTTTGAATATTGGCCTGCCACTAGGCTGTGGAGTAAGTTTCACTTTTTGTGTAAATTTTGTGTAGTGTATATAACGTTACTGTATACTGTGGGTTTTTTCTCCCCGATCTGCAGACTTATTGTCATCATTATTCTAAAATTTATTCTCGCCTCTTACGTATTATGTGGCGGTCTTTTGGTAAGTCCAGAGCTCAGCAAGAGGTCAATGTGATATACTCCAGGACTTTACAAATGAAGTGTGCAGTGCTCACTGGTGTGATATTTTGTAGTTTTGTTGCAGATGGGTGGCCTGGGAGTAACTGAAGTGTCTGATGAAATCCCTCCCTAATTTTTCTTAATACTCCAGTTATAATTGGCACAGTTTTTGTCCTCACTTGCCACTTCGTGCTGACCTGGATTTCTAGGACTTTGTTGTTGCTTCGTTTTTCACTTTATTTTGTGGTAATGTTTAAATTATGTGGTATGGCTATATTGGTAAGTAGGCAGGTCTTCCCTTTTTTTATCATGCATTACTATATCAAGTTAGTTTGCTGTTATTGTTTGATCTGTGATAACAGGTATTTCGCATATAATAGTGAGACCGTTGACATTTATGACCTTTTCAGACACTTTTACGTAGTACTTATCAGTAACCTGTAGCCCTATACATTTACACATTACCCAGTAGATGTAACCAGCCACCTTATTGTGTCTTTGTGTATTCAGATGATGCAAGTGTTGTGCATTCTATAACAATATATCTTATGTGTTCATCTGTTATAGCACATTCTGCATTTACCATCAGGTGTTTGCTTTATAATGTTCCTCTGATGATATTTGCATGCTGAGTGTGTGGTTTTGAGCTTCTGTTATGAAATTCTTCTCCCTTTAGGCCTCAGCTGCATAACCATGTTGGATTTTTTTTTATCTATCAGTGGTCTTTCAAGGTCCTGGTAGAGTTGTCCATTCATTGATTTACTCTTGATGTTGTTGTTGTTGTTGTTGCTGCTGCTGCTGTTGCTGTTGCTGCTGCTGCTCCTGCTGCCGCTGCTGCTGCTGCTGCTGCTGCTGCCACCGCCGCCGCCGCTGAGGGTGGTGGTGGTGGTGTTGTTGTTAGCACCTTTATGCAGGGTATTTACAATTATATGCCTGAAACGAACCATGTTTCGAAGGTGTTGTTGCAGTTGTTTTATATTGACATTTGTGCTGCATGTAATATTATTTCACGCGTGAAATATGTTTTGAACTTTTACATTTGTACTTTCTGAAGTATTTATTTTCTTGATTTCCTGCTTTCCGGTAGGTTGCTCAGATATTGTCTGATTTTGAGATGGTTCCAGTTGCCCCACTTATTACTGGTATCACTTCAGCTTTCACATTGCACATGCACTGAATTTTTTTTATAAGGTCTTTATATTTTAGAATCTTATCAGCTTCTTTCTTTATCACATTTCTGTCTCCTGAAATTGCAGCATCCATAAACGTACGTGTTCCGGTTTCATTATCATGAATTATGATGCCCAGTTTATTGTTAGGAATGGTTCTGTTTGTTTGCTCTTGTTGATTCCATAATATGGTTACATTACCGTCATGACAGTTTTCAACTTATTTTGGTACTGCATTGTCATACCAGTGTTTATTGTCTCATTTTACCCCTGTTTCCTTGCATATGTTAAAGCGTAGTTGAGTACACACTCCATCATGTCTGTTTATGTATTGTTCTTTTGCCAGTATTGGGCATGCTGATATGATGTGTTCCACTATCGCATCAAATTATTTACAAGTCTGCGTTTTCTGTTTGTAATATTTTTGTCCCATTGTGTTTAGTTTCTAACGCCTGATCTTATGTTGCTATTTTTGCACTCTCGGTTTCCCCTTCTAATTCTCTCCTCTACAGCCATAGGAATGTGTCTTCTTCACTAATCAGCTGTCTGTTCATACTGATACATGACATGCATTACTTGGCTTTGCCATTTTTTTCTTTCATGACTCTCCTAATCTTGCTTGTCTGTGTTGAATGCCTTCCTGTTTTATATCACTTCCCATTTGATTGGTTTAATTCTTCTGCAACCTTCGCTGCTCTTTTAATTGTAGAATTCATATTTGGTTGATTGCCTGCATGACTTATAACGATATTCACAAACTGGTCTTCTGCATATTTTGTGTGCAGATATTTTGCAATATTGATTATCTCTGCTGTGTGTGTCCCTTCAGTTTGTACCAGGCCTCTTCCTCCTCCTGTCCTTTTTACATGTATCCTATCTCTGTCAGATTTTAGTTGATGAATTTTATACATTATTTGTTTGTTTCTAGTTTTTCTGTCAATTTTCCATTATTATTATTATTATTATTATTATTATTATTATTATTATTATTTGGTGCTTAGAAAAGTAACAGATGGCAATAATGGTATAATTTGTGATTTATTTGAAGAAAAATAATATTATTGTCATTAATTTAGTTTATCACAATACCCTGAAATGGAGATCATACTACAAGTATTGAACTCAAAGTGGAGTGATCCCCACTTGACATATTGATACCCAGTTGTTGAGGCACAAAATGTGTAAGCGTGTTTGAAACTGTCAAAGTCTCTTCTTTTTTTAAAAAACATACTGCATAGTATGTATGAGAAGAACTGATAGAGTAACATGTTATTATTATTAATTTAAAATCAATTCATTCTGAATGATCTGTCTGTGGTGTGCAAGCCTTATTTTGTCTGCCTTTTTTTTGTAGAATGTTACATTATGTGTTTTTTTAATTAAACATTCAAAATGCTTTTTATGAACAAGAATTTGTTGATATGATCTACTTGAGAATGGTGTATGAGCAACGTGTTTGTACAGTGTAATGTAGGTAGAAGGCATTTATCACCAGACATGAGTCCACATTGTCATCTGATGATAAAAATGTCTTTTCATTGTTAAGCTCTTTATGACTTCGATGATCACAGGAAAAATCAGAAAAGAAAGCTTGACATTGACTAACGTAGAACTTTTCAACAACCTCAGCTATATACTCTTGAATATTACATGTAGACTACAATTGTAATATAGCAAATTATAAAAAGCCTATATAATGAATAAATAGTTCATTGAATAATCAGTTGGTGACTTTCATTTTGCTTCCTGAACATTGACATTGTAAACTGGAAACAAATGGATTTGACACTGCTTTATGGCTGCATCCTGCCTTACTGCTCCTAAGTTCAGAATATGTTTGTGTTTATGTATGGTACCTACCATTACCAACATTTCCATGACCACCATATTGCTCCAACAAGGCGACCTAAATCTTCTTACACATGAATGTAGGCAGGTGTTTCACAACACAGTGTACGTGTTTGTAATATGCATTCTTTGTAAATTTTAATTCCTGTAGTCATTTATTGCATATAAAATCTGTTTTTTCTTATCTTCTTCTTTACCTAGTGCTGACCTTTTTTGACAAAAGTGACACTGGTAACCTGGAGCAACATATTGTTCCGTTGTTGGCAGTTGAGTGGGAGTAGATTAATGCATTATTTTGCTGGCATTCCATCATATATTACAGCACATTGAAAAATCATGGCAAATGAAAGTTCTAGACTATAATGCGATATACAGGTATTGTAGCAGACAGTGCAGGAGTTGTCATGTCCTGCACTGACAACTGCATCACGTTATACAGGGACAAGATCCGTTATGGATCAAGACCACTTTTAGACGTTTGTGTGCAGCTATGTAACCTTCAACAGTATTTCAAATAGACTTTTAACTATGTATGCTCTTTTTTTACTGGGTGTTACTGCATCTCTCATCATATGAACATTGCTGCAATTACCACTACAGTACAGAATATATCTACTACTTGAACTGTTTCATATTTTAACATGTTTGAAATAATTTGGTGTGTTATACTTCCTGATGATGGTGATGTACTTTTCAAAGCATAGGAGGGATAGAAGTTGTACTGTTACATATAATGTGTGTGCCTATATTGGTTGTGTAAATAAAACACATTCTTATTGCATGGAATGAACAACGTTACGATAGTGTCCTGCTTTGGTTGGTATAAACCTTGATAGCACATTTTGTGAGATTGTTCTACATATCTATGCACCATCCTTCATAGCTGGAATCCAGGAAGAAAGTGAGGATAGGTCTGAAATACTAATTCTTTCATTTAGTGGTTATAGAGTACATATTTCCTAATCAGAAATTAGAGACTGTGACAGAATATTCCTCTGAATAATTATGTATACAAAGCCTGTGTTTTTGTCCAAGTACATGATATGTCTTGAAATTCAGCAAGCTTTAACTTCTTGATTGAGATACCATGTGCAAAGTATTGTTTTGTGTGTGTCTAGCACAAGGTGAATAAGTAACTTTATGTAAATGGAACTCTGTAATGTGCGTGCAGATTGGCTGTGATCCATTTCTGATTACTAGTTGGCCAACCAGTTGACATGATTAAATTGAAAATACAAGTTAGCAGTTTTTAAAAATGTTTGTGCATGAATACAAAATAAATGTACTGGCTGCCATAATACAAATATTGGTATTTGTTAATACATGAGGAGAAGGGCTATTTACCTTCAAAACAAGATGAAAAATTTATAACATAAGCCTCTGTGTTTTTCTGTGTGTGTGTGTGTGTGTGTGTGTGTGTGTGTGTGTGTGTGTGTCTGCCTGCTTGCCTGCTGGTTGATTGCCAACCTTGTTTATCTGAAGCAAACTGATTTTACAGAAAGCTGGTTAATAAAACATGTCCTAATTCCAATTCCCAACAAAGTATTATACTGACTGTGCCAGAGTTAATTTTGATGTTTGGTATCCCGTTGTTTTGTCTGTATTGACAAATAGTGCTAGTGTTCCGTGAAACACAACCTCATGTTTGACAGTATGAGACTGTTTGTTCCAAAGTTACTGAGTTTTATGATCTTAAACTATCAGCATTTTCATGTAAAGTTCATTTAAGAATTCCTGTAGAACTGCAGTCAGCTAAGATATAAGCATACCCAAGCTGGTGTTGGCACAAAATGCCAAACTGTGTTCACAATAAGTAAGGGACTATTGTCAGTCACACACTGCATTGGTGTTACATAGTCAAAGAACATGTACTAGTGTAGTGACACTATAAAGACAGGGTGCTTACAATACCACCTACACATTTCACTTGTGTAGCTTGTGCAAGTTGAATGTAAAAATAATATTTAGATACTTCACATGCACAAGAGGCTGGCTGTGGATGGCTTCTACAAGATTATAAAAAGAGAGGAGACTTATAACTAACTGAAAGTAACTGAACAGAAGTAGGAAGCTATGAAATAAGTAAAATTTATTTTATCTTGTTACTGGATTAGGGGATTCTCCAACAAGCTGTAGTTCCTTGTGTTACTAACAGAAAGCGTTGGCTGCCATATCTGAGACAGTGAGCAGATATGATGCGTTAGATAGGGATATTGTTCTTACCTAAGTTGTCTCCTGAAGTGTGGCTCCAAAGGTGGTCTGGATGGCCATCTATGCTGTTAAGGTTTGTGGTGATGGTGGCAATTGAATTGGCCATGCTCATTGTCTGGAATATATTTAATATCCATGACTTTTTTGGATGTGTGTCTCTGTCTTATGTGATCTGTTGTCATTCAACATATTTTTATCAAGTTTAGTGTTCAGTGGGTTCTGTTATTGATCCTGCCCATTACTACTATTCTTGGAGCTTAAAATAATGGAAAAATATTACTTGGTACAGTGACAACCAGTCACCTTGACACAGAATTACAGTAAATTCCTAAAATATCATGTGTATGAAATGTACATAGATAGCAAATAGACTGCATCATAAGTATGGTATAATGAAAGTAATGTTTTGCCAGAAATAAGTTGTCAGTATGGCAGTTTAGAAATGTTGAGATATTTGTTCACAATTTATGAAACCTTGTCAGCATTGCCTGCTAATTATAAATGATAGTACGTTTGTTTCATGTGTTATCAGGATTAATGCTTTGTATTATCCAGCGCTGTTGTACTCCTGTTTTATTTCTCATGTTAAAACACAATACTTGCTTGCAACTTCAGTAGTTAGTAAGTTTCTGTTAACATGTAGTTGGTTTTTTTGCAGAGTGTCTGTACGACAAATGTGACTTGCGTCTACCGACCATGCAATTACTGTGGCAAGGTCATGCGTAGGTCCAGTCCCTGGAAGCATATCATAGACCATCATGTGCCAAACCAGGCACCAGTTCAGTGTTCCTATTGTCCAAGAATGTTCAGAACTGCAGTCTTCAGAACCATCACTGTCTATATCACAGAAACATTAGTAGGAATGCCAGGAGAGCTGCATCAGAACCATCTATTAAAGATCAGATTGGCTACGAGTCAATTTAATGTTTTTACTCAAGTGGAGAAGCTGGTTAAATGGGACATATTGTATATACAAATCCTGCAAGTTCTACTTCACGGATATAAGGGACAAGAAAAATAATTAACTGATATATAAGGATTAAAGTGTGGAATTGCACATCTGATGTGAAGTGGATGAAAGTGTTTTCAAAAAGATATGTAAGAATCAGTGCATTTTAATATATGTAGCTGAACTTGATTTGACCAGGAGGGTGAGAGCAGTGTATATCTGTGTACTGCAAAAGGAATAAGCCAGTGTACTTGAGTTAACACTGTCCTGATTGTAACTTCTTTATTTTAACATTTTTATGGTTCCTTTGCATTTTTTCATTACATTTTTTGGACAGATTAAGCTATATGTGGATCAATAATTTTGTTATTTATTCATATGAATTTGAAATATGAGCCTTATTGTGAGTGTGCTAGCTGGTTATGGCAGTGAAATTGAGGACTTTAGAGTGGACCAATGTGAAATGTGGATGGGTGGGAGGGGATGGACAAGAAATGCATATGGAATTTGCATAAGGAAACCTGCATGAGTGCAGCCACTAGGAAGACTATGAAGTAAATTTGGAGAGAGCATTAAAATGAACTGTACAGAAGTACGGTATGTTGTCAGGCTGGTTAGAATCACATGAGTGACTGACTTTGATATCAGTAGCACTGTTAATCTTTGGAGTCTATTGTCACGAAATTGGATACAGTATCTGTCTTTACAGAAGACAGTTTGACAGGCCTTTGTTTTAATGAATTTAGTGTGTTTCTGAGACCTGTACCTGGAGGACTCCAATCCCCTAGCGTTTTTCATGATCCGAGGTGGATTAACAACTAAGGATGCCATTCATGTAGTATTTCCATGCTTAAAAGTAAAACAAATTGAGCTTATTTCACTTGCAGTAAAGGATGTTAAATGCAAACAGTTTGTGATTTCCTCCTTCAAATCCCATAGATGTAATGATGGGCATATGAAACAAGTGTGTGGAAACTAATTCCCCTTTACGTAATGAAAGAAATACAACCTGTCAATGTACAGCTTTTATTATAGCGATTGTGATAGCAGCTACTTGTTTCAGCTGCATAAAGTAGGCATCCCATTGCAGTTTTCTATTGGCAGGCCACCTCAAATACAGTCTCTTATGAAATACATGCAGGAAAGTCAATTAGCTAATCATTCTGTACACAGTAGTAGTTCTGTAATGCCCGAGCGGTAATGACGTGTAATGGTAGCCGCCACCAGAAGTATAAAACTTCAATACGAATAATTAAACCTTGGGAACGGGGTTAACTCAGTCGAATGACGTATAAATTTAACTAACAATCTA
>Ga0268261_10003941_pt1 | contig 11024 bp, 6 predicted proteins | sample TergutNc150P1_FD_190353 | JGI IMG/M metagenome (GOLD analysis project Ga0268261, IMG submission 190353) | Nasutitermes corniger P1 segment gut microbial community from laboratory colony in Florida, USA - Nc150 P1 (SPAdes) (version 2) | ecosystem: Host-associated > Arthropoda: Insects > Digestive...
GTTAGCTCTGGGAACAGCATTGGTATCTTCAATAAACAAACATTAAGGTTATTTCTTATAATAAAAGCCAATGAGATGCACTATTTCTCAACTTTATTTGGTAAAGAACTCTAAATATTTCGGAAAGATTTACTGTCCATCATCAGGAGTCTTAACACTGTGTTCACAGCAACAGGTATTTGTCATACTAGTTATGTTGCCTGTCTGCTAGTGAGGTCAGCCAGCAGACAGGCAACATAACTAGTACATCAAATACCTATTGCTGTGAATACAGTATTAAGACTCCTGATGATGGACAGTAAATCTGTCTGAAACATTTAGAGTTCTTTACCAAATAAAACTGAGAAATAGTGCATCTCGTTGGGTTTTATTATAAGATTATATCATGATGCATGGTCCTCTGAATGTCCAGTTAAGGTCAATGGAGAATGCATTCCTCTGTATTAGTTTACGTAAAATTGAAGTACACCTTTCTGTTTATGGACTTAAACATTTTTTTTATTTACATCTTTTGAAAGCCGTTCAAGTCTGCACAATGTGTCAGACATCCTTGTGATGGGTGGTTGCCTTATTTTGGAGTCTTTGGTTCTGTTTCACTGGTGTGAAAGCAACGGGTTGGGACCTCTTGGTGTCACTGGGATGTCTATGGGAGGACATGTAAGTGCTTTTTATCTATCATGCATTCATGTTTGTGTGAATCCAGTGAGTGTGTTGAGAACAGTTGAGGTGACAGATGTTACAAATGTTAAGTATATTTCTTGCACTCCTCGCCAATCATGCCACGATACTTTCTTTTTGTAAAAAGTAATTGTGATTCAACGTGAAAAATAGTGGCAGTACATAAATAGGTACTGATGTCACTTGATCTTGCAACTTATTTATTTTTGTATTAATTTTAACTTGGCTTCATATTGTAGAAATGTATGTATCTTGAAAGTGTTTGTTGTCAAATGATTATCTGGCACAGATTTCACATAAATTGTACTGTTCACTTTGCCTATCAGTGTGAGAAGCACCATGCTTATCTTGTTCTTTCTACAATGAGTTATCTTGCTTTTTCTCCTTCTGTTTTCTTATTTGCTGAATTTTCAGCAGTCCAAACACTTTTACCACAAACAACTGTCAGTTTTACTTTAATATCATAGTTTAATGTGTTTACAATACTGGATTCAGTAAGAATGAAACTTATTTTGTTGTCCTGTAGACCTGTATGAAGTACTTGTTCTTGCTGTTCTGGCCCATTTACCACTAGATTTGTTCATGATCATATGATTCTCAACTATAAGCTTTCAAATCAGAAAAGAAATAGAAGCAAGGGAATTCACTAGGTGTCATGATCAAATGTGTCAAGTAGCTTGATCAGACTCTAATAACAGATGGCTTAGCAGCCACATTTTATTTTCATTTTGTGTAGTCTGAACATGTAACTCTGGGTACCACTGCAAAGCATGCCTTACTGCTTTTGATATACCAGGATGCAGGTTTCAAGCATTAACAATATGTTTCTGATTGTCAATTATTATGTGAATATTACTGTATCCAATGATGCATTTACAAGATTCTTCTCAGTATTTATGACATTACTGCAGGATACGAGAGAGAGCATTTTAAGTGGATTAAAAAATGGAGACTGATATTGGTGTAATTTATGGCAATTATGAAATTTTACATAGTCCTTTTTATCTGTCAGCTGCATGATGGTGGGTACATTCAGTGTGAATTTTATATATTTGTGAACAAAGTGTTAAATTGTTGTTGTTATATTGGCTTGCTTTACAATGCAGATGGCTTCACTGGCAGCAACAAATTGGCCTAAACCCCTTGTTCTTGTGCCGTGTCTCTCATGGTCCTCTGCCACTCCAGTATTTACCCAGGTATGCCAGATAAATTCATAGATTTTACTTACAAAATTAAATAACCCATATGTGATTTTTGTGGAAATTTTTATCCATGATTTCCTCGTGCACTTCTCTGTTGTTCCTAATATTCTCCTTTCTGCACCTTTACACGATTTTGATGATAGTGCAAGAGTACACAAATCCCAGGCACCTACTCAGTTACCCTAAGTGCCTGAGATTTTACATTGGTGCCTTATACTTTCAGCATAATTATTGCATTTCTTTCTTTTTACATGCAGAAATGCATATCATTTCACATGCACTGAGCAGAAAGTGCCTGATAACAGAGAGGTTCACAGATCGGGTTAGAACTGTGGGTCCTCAGTATGGAACTTGCTTCATGTCGCCCACTGGCAACTTAAAATTTGGAGGTGGATTCTAGATTTTTTGGAAAAAATTGTGGACCCCCTGTGTTGCAGTAAGCATAAGTAGTGTTTGGGACATTAGCCATGATATTGGGCTTACTGCACAACACTGTTTCAAAAACTGAGCTTGTTTTTGCTTTCAGATGTAAAGGAGATGCACGGTTTCCTAATTTGCTGGGTTCATTAGAAAGAGCTAGTGTCTATTACTGGTCCACTGATGGTGTGAGAAAGCACTAGTCTCAGTCACTGGTCTGTCTTACCTGTCCATTGATGGTGTTAGAAGAGCTATTCTATAGTAGTGGTCCAGTGATTTGATGGTGTTGGAAGAGCTGATCACTAATAGTTGTCCACTGATAGTATTAGAAAGAGCTAGTCTTTATTATTTGCCAGTGACAGCATTAGGAAAAGGTTGTCTTTGTCAGTGATCCTGTGATGGTGTTTAATTCTGGTCAGGTGGTAGTGTTAAATATATATATATGTCTGAAACTGATATAGTGATAGTCTTAGAAAGAGCCAGTTTCTATCACTAGATCTGTAATGGTTAAAAATGAATATTAAATCTGTGATGGTGTTTACTAGTCCATTGATAGAGACTGGCTGTTTCTAACAGGTCTATTAGATTACCATCCTTATCTTCTCCTTTCCACCTAAATAAGAAAAGAGACCCTGTTTTCAAACTGCTGTAGTACAATAGAACCAAGAGGATGGAAAATGTCCAACACACTAGTTACGTTTATCTTCCTTGTCGTGTATTATTATTATTCTGGCCAGATATATGCAAGTGGCAATTAAAGTGGTGTACTATCCCTTAAAGTATGTGATCTGGTCAAATGTAAGCTGCTCACTGTAAGAATTTTAACATTCTGCCATGCAAAAGGCTTTCATAAAGCTTGAGGCTTTAAATCTGTGCTGCACCAGTCACAAATGTTGATTTGTACACTATGTAATTGATTTTAGATGAAGTTAACAGGCATTCTTTGACACTCTTTTTAAGTACTACAGCTTATGCATTTTACAGTCAACACAGTGATCTGTAAACAAGTAATAATGACAGTCACAGCCTCTTGATTACCACCGGTAGTTAGTGTTGAGCTGTAGACCGTGTCTTCTGTGCTTCCAATTGCAGTGAACATATGGCCAGTATAACAGTGATGAAGAATATCACAGTGAAACTGAGGCACCTGCAGTACTTACCCTCTCCTTCCTGTATCACTGACCACTTTTACTGGTGTGATAAATCTTCTTCCCTTAAGTTGCAGGCAGCAGGGTGATCCTAAATTTTGGTACAGACACTCCCTGACTTATGCAATTTTAAGTTACAGAGTTTCGGATGTAATACAGGTTTGGTAAACAAATTGAAATAATAAAATTTTTGAAATGCGCGCTGGATGTTTCCTTGTAGGAATGAAAGTGCAGTGAGACAAATACGGGGGAAGAATGCTTCTGGGCGAAGCCACAGATGACAGGGTCATAATGCTGCAGCAGCTTATGTTCCAGTGTGTTGGAATTTGGATTTCAACTAGAGTCCTAGACACACTTGTGTATGCGTGTATGTGTGTGTGTGTGTGTGTGTGCTCGTGCAAAATTCGACTTTCACCGGACCTTATGATGCTTAACTACTGTGTAAGTCAGGTAGTGTCTCTACTTACCGACACATTACTGGATGAGTACACAGTCATCACTTTGAAAACCTCAGATCTCATTTGCTGCCTTCAATTTTGCAGGCATTAAATTAACAGAATTTTTCTCTGTCATATTTAGAATATTTCCCTCTTTTTGGATAAGTGGAAGGAATTTGAGTTAACAATAAAAAAGTCACGCTGAATCCTCATTATTGCTAGTGCCTCAGCCATCCAGTGAATGGATCATCAGCTATTACAGCTGAATAGAGCTGCTTCGATGTTTTCAGTTTACTTTTTGTTTTAAATATGTTTTATTGATTACTTTTGTCTGTCACATCACTTTCACTACCCTTGCATTGTCTCACTTATAAAAGAATAAGAGTCCCAGTCATTCAAGTACAACAACATTTACATATTGGGGTTTTGATAAAAATTACTAACTTGTGTACATGTTGTACAGTATCTCTCATTTATCTTGTCCTTGTGTCTGGCAGCTGTCATATGGTAGCCCAGCAGTGTAGGCTTTATATACAATAATGTTGCCATGCTCAGTGATGTGATAAATCAGTCACTCTCTGCTGTAGTGTTTGTGACTTGTATTGATGATACTGCATTACTTGTAATTTTAAAATTGACCGTATATAAAACATTAACTTTATTTGTTTAATTATTGAGTTGTAGAACTGTAATTTGTATGTGTTGTTTCAGGGAGTCATGAGTAACTCAATAAATTGGCAGCTTTTGGGCTCTCAATATTTTGCTGATGATGTTTACTGGGAAGAAATCAGGAAGTTTGTTCGAGTTGATAAGGTGATTCTTCAAGTATTATATCAAGAATTCAGATGAGGAAGAGGCATAGCAACATTATGAGTACAGTGGTTGTTTCAGCCATGATAATCATAATCATAATCTCTCCATTGAACAGTGACTCTGCTTTCTATAAACAGAAATAATGTGTATTTTAACATTAGAAGCCATACCAGCATGTCATTATTCTATGTCAGATATGTGTTTATTATAGATTGTGCACCAAATCATTAAGCTTGTTGCATGCTTCTCATAACTGCATTATGCATAGCCATACCATTGTACTCCCAATTTTTTTGCACTGTGATGAATGCAGCATATCTGAGCAGTAACTGATGTATTGTGCTTGTGTCAACATTGTTCCATGTTTGATTACACATTCTCCATGATTGTTCTTTTTCTTTTGCTGAAGGATGCATTCCGAGCTGGGCAGCACTTCGCCAAACACTTTCCACACAGCATGGATCATATTCGCAGACTTAGCAGGGAGCAGCATGAATTGAACAAGGGAAAGGATATCTGTAGTGCATCTCAGATAGACTCCAAGTTTCTCACACCTGAAATACAAAACAGTAACAGCAGCACTGACCAGCAGACAACTGAATTTTCTGCATCAAAGTATCAAGCAGTCATAAGTAATTCTAATATGGGTGCAGCATCAAATTGTGAGGTGCATAGTCCAGCATCAAACAGAACTCTGAGTTCCAAAGTTGACATTGTTGCTACAGATTCAAAATTAGGTACAGCAGATTTGATAACAAGTGCACTGCAAGCTTCAGACCCAGTAAATGAATTAAAAACATTGGAATCAAAGAGTGTCAGTTGTCCTAACATGAATACAATTTCAGAGAGTGTACCTTATCAGGAACCTGCACTTAGAAAGACAAAGAGAACTACATTAGAAAGTTTACTGGTTAAACTAAAGCACTCAGATACAAATGTTCCAACTCACTTCAGTGAATCAAAATCAAGGATTTTAGGTTACACAAACAGGGATTTGGAGCACAAGAGCATGGAAAGATTCAATAAGTTAAAAGGTAATTGAGCTATAGTTTGTTGCCAGATTATGTCTGTAGTAGTTGTTCCATGAAACAGAACATCAGAACTTCATGGCTGTTTAGCTGCAAGTTCTTACCACTGCCAAGCTGTAAAATGTTGTTACAGCCAATTCCAGCATGCTACAAATATTTATATATCAGATTTATAATGAACGTTGGTTAAAGTGCCTTCTGGTTTTGTTTTCTATAACCTCAGTAGATATTTTATTGAGACAAAAGTGGGTACTTTCTTTTGAACTTCATTTTATAATTTTACACAGTTACTTCTCATTACAGTCATCTCTACAATTCACATATTTCCACCAGTTTTCAGGTGGGTTCATTAATTGCCATGACAGAAACATATTGGTGTGGGGAAACAAGAACTGTATGTTTGTAGACAGAACCACTGTCATCTGACAAGAAATGACATCCTTTAATTATTCCTCCTTTTCTGGTAAGACAAAGAATACACGTGGAGCTATGTCTGGGTTGTATGGTAGGTGTTTTAAGACAGTGAAACCTGGATGGTGAGTGCATGCATTTCCCTTGCTGTTGTGAGATCTCACATCACTGTGTTGTATAAAAACCTGCTGCGTGTCAGGACAGACTCTTGAAATATCCTGTCTCCAGTGCTTGCAGTATTCCAGTGTAGCCCTCAGGCTGGTGAATTCTGTGTGCACACTACCTTGAACATCCAAGAAAGCGTTTTGTCACCGAGACTTTGGTGAGCCTTGTCAGTTGCTCTTTGATGTCTCCTACTAAGCTGTGCTGTTTGATCAGTTCATCATTGTGATTTTAGCAAGTCTTGTGATTTACTGTTTAGGTCTCTATGCACTGAATCTGCTTCTTGATCACTTCATTGATATAATTTTCGAGAGCCTTGTTTGTTGCTCTTTGGGCCTCTTGATAAGCTATACTGTTTGATCATTACATCAACATATTTTAGGTGAGAATCATCATTTAATCTTTGAGATCTTACCCTACATTGCTTGCCATTCAGGATAGTGTGTCCAAGATGTTCATCACAGACATGAGCAACCCAACACTAATCAGAACTGAGAGCTACACTTTTGTCTCCTGGAACAACTTTCATTTGCCAACAAATGTCAGTTCTTTGGTCTTGGGATATGTAAAATATATTTCCTCCCTTCTGTATTGTCATACCCAAATCATCTGGAGTTATGTGTCCTCCACTTCATATGTGGTTATACTGCCATGATGTGGTTACTGTGCTTGATAACTGAAGCAGGATATGGACTGCTGTTTCTTAGACAAGAATACTGGTGCAGTTTTATTAATGATGCTGTTTGTGGCAATAAGATTGAACTTCAGCCAATAAGATGTAAGTTCTCCCTTTTTTCAGTGCTTCTGTAACACTTCATGAGGTGTGCCATTATGAATAGACAGTTTGACCTGTTTATAAAGTTCATTTCTGTGCTGATTGCTTGATCCATAAAGAATTCCGGCCATTAAAACCCTTTATGGAGTGGATCTTGCCACTGTTTGGTTCAGAATCTTCTGTATTCCTGTATGTTTTCTAAAAACTTTGAATTGAATTATACAAAACTGTAATTTTGCTATATTTATTTGGGTGTTGATCCTCGTCTTTCACATCAAGGAAATAACGTAGGCTGAAGGTGTATGATAATGGGGTGCTGAGTGATATTTGGGCCAAAGAAGGCTGGAGAAAATTGCATAATGAGGAGCTTCATGATTTGTACTTACCAGATATTATTTCAGTCATCAACTCAAGGATGATGAGATGGTCAGGGCATGAATAAAAAATTCATACAGGTTCTTGGTGGCAATATTTTAAGAAAAGAAACCATTTGGAAGACCTAGGCATAGATTGAAAAATAATGTTAAAATTGATCTTAAACAGGATGGGAAGGCGTGGATTGTATTTCTTTGGCTCAGACAGGGACAAGTGTCAGGGTGTGGTGAACACAGTAATGAACCTTCAGGGTCCAAAAAATGGAGGGGAATTTCTTGACCAAGTGAGTATGGGTTAGTTTCTCAGAAGGACTGTGCTCCATGGTGTTGGTTTGTTTTGTGGAGTCTATATAAACTGTACTTATTAGAACTGAGATAACACATTGACATTATTTCTGTACAGGAAATATGTATAATATTTGTTTCTAATTCAGAAAATGTCAAGGAGAGTGTATCACGCTGGCGTGAAGATGAAGCAGTTCTGTTCATGCATGGAATCATGGATGAATGCACCCATCTGCGAAACTTTACAGTCCCTGTGGACACATCCCTGATAATAGCAATATGTGCAAGGGATGATGCATATGTCCCAAGGGAAGGATATGCTGATCTTACTGATATATGGCCTGGTGCAGAGGTGCGGTTCCTGGATGCAGGGCACATCACTGCATACTTACTGCACAAACATACCTTCAGGTAATTACACTGAGACAGATATTCAGATAAGTTCCAACCAGGTAACTCAAGATACAGGGGTAGTTGTGAATATTTTGAATAACCAGTTGCAGCCAGCTGAAAAAGGGTTTGCCAGTGGGGGTGGGTGAGGGGCTAACAGCTCCTTACCATGAAAGAAACCAGCATGTAAACAAAGTGTTAACGCAAGGCCTTGGACTTCTAACAGACTAGTGGAGGGAATTTTTTGACTTGCTGAGAACGTGTGAGCCGCTGAAAGAGGACTTAGCTGCATGGAGTTAGTTATTATGAACAATGCAAGAATTGGTTTTGTCTTTCAACGGAATGTATGTGACCTCACCATACAACACAGCACTGTCACGGACTTGATAACTAGTGGCATTGGTCGCAATATAACAGTATGGTTCAGTTGTATGAGGTGTTGAAAGTGCCTGTTCTTTGCCTGGGATGATATTGCTTTCTTTGTCAGTATCACAGCATGTGGTTGCTAAAACCTTAAAGAAAGAATAATACTCAGGTCAGGAATTAAAATTTACAATTTACACCTATAAAGAAGAAAAGTGAGTGGGTATAAAGGACAGGAATTGCATTCATAAACTCTTTAATACTTGCACATCACTTTAATAGTTGTGGCTGCTTTATATACTGGCAATAGAAGAGAGTAAGTTTCATATCTTTGGGTGTTTTGGTGAGTCTCTGGTAGGAAACAGAAAAGCAACACTGCTACCTGTTCAGCTACTGGTCCATATAAATTAATGTAGTAAATGGTTTCTTGTTACAAGGCTGGCAACATTTTTCACTTGAATGTGATATGCTGTAACTAGAATGGTTCCTTAGAAATTACAATTTTCTTTTCTCATTTTTCCTCAGTAATGTGAATCCGGCCCATTTTTGCACTACACAAGTTCAGAAAAAGCTAATGGCTAGAAAGATAATGTAATCTGGGATGTGATGCAGTGATGTCTGGTAGGTTAATTACTGATGTTTTAGGCAAAACTGCTGACACCATCAGCTGCTGCAAGGTCTCTAGAATGTCAGCAGTTAGCCTAATGGACTATGTGACATCACATCCAAGAAGATTATTTTTAGGCACTGCCATGTGAATCTCAAAGTTTTTAGGTAATGGCTACTTCATTGCCATGTTTATCAGCTCATAGCTTTCATTATTTTTCATAACTGCATTGTATTTCTTGTATGCACATCTGAAGTCCTGGTTGCAGTATTGAAGGCTGCAGAATGCAAGGTGCATATAAAAGCAAGTGTATTAGGTTAGAAATGGCACAATAAAGTTGTTTGATAAACTCTTCTCTGAACATTGACTCCAAAACTGTCACCATAATCAAGCTGATTCTTCCTAAGAAGGATACACATCATACGAAGTTTTTAATTTCTTTCACGATCTCTACTTTATAAAGTTCCGTGAAGCTAGCTCTGTTTATTCATCAGTTCTTGTAACAGTTTAAAATATTATGTACAGTAGCCATATTTGTGTTTTCCACCATGAACATAACAGGTGTTCCACATCTTTCTTTTGGTCTAGACAGTCTCCAAATATGATTTTTAAGATTTCAGATCAAGAGTTTTTGAATATGGTAAAGAATAATGTTTTGAAAATTTTGTTTCATTTAAAATTTTTCAGATTGCAAGTACCAGCAGGTTAAATCTGATATGTGGATGTCTGAGTGCTTCATGTGTGGATTGAGATCAAGAACTGTCCTTGGGATACAAAACTTTTCTATTTGTGGACTCCCTTTTTTATGTTTCTGGAGCAGTAGGGTTGTCCTTTTGATGATAGTGTGCCTGTTATGGCTTTTTGGATCCATGCCACTAAAATACTCTCCAGGCCTTGTAATAGCAGTTGTTCAGAACTCTCTTTTTTAATGCTTTTTTTTTTAAAAACTGGGCACAAAGTTGTCCATTCTTGCATTTTTCAGACCAAATTATTGTACCAACCAAAGGCACAGTGTTACATGCATATGAATATTAAAGACAGAGATCTGTCATGATTTGGTACAAGTGTACCATCTTCATGGAGCAAAATATGCCAGGTTTAAAACTAATTACCAATGATAAGTTTGGAGGGTAGGCAATTTATCAACAGTAAAGTGCAATACACAACACACATGTACTGCCACAAACGGACCAGTATTCTGCTGGCTCCAATACATGACACAACATTAGACAGGTTGGATCCTTTTTACTTCTTATAACCGACGATTATAATAGTGCGTGCACAGTGCATGATACACGCTTATTGCCAGAAATGCACCAGTATTCTGCTGGCTCCAGTAGAGGACACAACATAGCACAGGGTGAATCCTTTTTACTTTCCCTATCCCAAAGATTAATGAAAGGGGCAACCATAAATGGTGTAACTTATGAAGGAGTAGCCGAGTTCATGTATCTGGGTACACTAATCAGTAACGATAATAGTGTACAAAAAGAAATATAAAGACGTATCTTCACCGGCAATAGAACTAATTTTGCTGCTATAAATCTCTTCAGGAACAGACTTTTATCCAGAGCTACTAAAATTTGATTATATAAGACACTAAGACCAGTAGTAACGTATGGAGCGGAAACATGGATGACAACGAAGGAAGAACAAGCTCTGCTAATTTTTGAAAGGAAAACATTTAGAAGATATGGTCGTAAATATGAAGTTGGGGAATGGAAAAGTAGGACGAATCAAGAACTGGAAGAGTTGAGTAAAGGAGAAAATATAGTAAAATGGATAAAGGTGCAAAGGATAAGTTGGTTGGGTCACCTGGAGAGAATGGAGGAGGATAGGATGCCCAAAAAGATCTTCACTCAAGAACTGGAAGGGACGAGACGAAGAGGAAGACCCAGGAAAGGATGGAGAGAAGAAGCAGAAAGAGATCTTCA
>Ga0268261_10003942_pt1 | contig 11024 bp, 5 predicted proteins | sample TergutNc150P1_FD_190353 | JGI IMG/M metagenome (GOLD analysis project Ga0268261, IMG submission 190353) | Nasutitermes corniger P1 segment gut microbial community from laboratory colony in Florida, USA - Nc150 P1 (SPAdes) (version 2) | ecosystem: Host-associated > Arthropoda: Insects > Digestive...
CAACTATCTATAAAACGTGAAACATGGTGTTTAGAAAGAGACGCTGATACATACACGCAATAAATAAGGCAGTTATTCGTATTACATGGATTTATAATCTTCATAGTACCATCTAATATGTACTTCTAAGCCAGCCGCTGCACTATTCTTGTATAGGGCACGGCAGTGCAGAAGGAAGTAGGAGTTAATATTTATAAGGAATGGTATTTTGTGTTTTGGATTTGTTGTATTTTACTGAATTCATTTGCTGTTTAATATATAGGATGGAAATATTTAATTTTGTGTGTGTGTGTGTGTGTGTGTTGTGTGTGTGTGTGTGTGTGTGTCAGAACAGCTGTACTGTCGCCCTCACACAAATGGCCTGACTTGAGTGCTTTTGCCTCTTATTTTGTAGACAGCTAATGTAAAGGCGATTATTTAAATTGCACATTTTCTTCCCGCTGCCACAATGGTCCCGTTTCATTCGACAGTTTCTAAACTTCTGGAAGGTATACACTTGATACGCAATTGTATTCAGTACTTTGCAGCATTTTTTCTTCCTCTGTTTTTAGTTCTTTCCCTTCAATGTAATTTTTGTTACTACTTATTTTCAGATTTGATACAGTTATGTTCCATGTCCTTCAATATTTCAATATTAAATAAACACATCTGCAGCCTAACAACACAACCCATTTGAACAATGAAATTAGTCTCAAAGCATTAAGTGACATTCTGTTCTTTTCAAATAGCAAATACTTACCTTTCGACAAGCAACATTACTAATATCAAACGTCCAACTTATGGTGGAAAATTCTCATCCCCACTACTGGGTTCTCATTTAAATACCCACAGTGAACTGCCGAAGCAGTAGGGTGGGAAATTTTCTCGAGTTTTTTTCCAAGAAAATTAAAAAGAAACATTTGAATTGTAATTTGTGAAATTGTTGTACAGCTAATAATGCACCAGTTTAATATTAATATATGTAATTAAATATATCGTGTGTAGCAGGAGGTAAATGCATTTGATTTTAGAGTCTTGAAGGATGACGAATGTTACTTCGAACAAAACGTAAATTGCAGATGAGCAATTTAAACGATACATGTATTACTCTAACTGCCTGTGTTATTATAATGTGTCACGTCATTACACTTTTCAATAGCATAACATCACAATAAAATTAGATGCTGGAAATAATAGAAATAATAGAACAGAATGTGTACTGTTTTTGTGTTGTGGCGTGATTATGGCGCGATTTTTTAAAAGCCGGAATTAGTCACCAAAAAACTTCTACAAATAGCTTATGTGTGTGATTGATAATTGAATGAAAACATACATTTGCGCTCTCCGTCCTTGTTGCACTTCATCAGTACACTTTATTTGTCTTTGCGACTGCGCATGCGTATTGTTTCATATTACATACGTTATGTGTGATAAAACAGTGAGCTGCAAACCGTGGCACGCCTACCGCTGGTGGTACGGTAAGTTATTTGGCAATTATCTTCTCTTTCCCTAATGCAATTCAAAATACTGAAAAACGCTAATGATTCGGACTCTGGTTATTCGTATCGGTTTGGCCCTTCGGGAAAATTTGTCGTGAATTCTACACAACAAATTTGCCTTGAAGTTATCGGATCAGGTACAGTACAGTGTTATGGCTCCTAAAACTTTAAATCAGGCGTGGTCGAAAGGTTTAGACGCAAGTACATACTGTAAATAGTAACAGCCGAACTGCAAACTGCAAATTTTGAAAAAAAAATTCAATTATCCGCGTTTCTGCATATCTGGATGTCCCTTCCTGCCAGTTTACCCCGATAATCGAAGTTGTACTGTAAGTTGCATAAATATATTTAAACGGAAAATATTTACGCGGTGTATAACAAAATACTAGATTACTGTACGAACATAAATACAGACTGCATCTGGCCACTTAATATTGCAACATGTTTGAACACGTGGAACATTGCGCAGACCACAGTTAGTGATGACGTCATGATGTTATGGCTGTTCGTTTAGGCTGTTCATTTAGTCTCTGTCGGTGGTCACTATTGAGGGCGAACTGCACAAAATTGGACAGACATAAACAATTGCATTTGCAGCGCCAGACGGTGGAAATGAAGCAGCCGGCACGGAATAAAGAAATATTTTGTAATAGAGACAAGCTGAAATTGAAATGGCTGAGGGGCAGTAACAGGTAGGGAAGCACAGTAACAGAAACTTGTATTTTGTAATAAATTTCAGCGCCAGTTGAAGCAAGTACTAAACACCCGCAGCACGCTCAATAATGTGATCATTGTGTGATTGCTATTCACATGTAAAGTGTAGTTTTAACAAAAGGGAATTTATCAGGTATGAAGATATTTTGTTTAATTTAATTTATTTTAAACATTTTATTGTAACAGTTCGTTATACAGTTCCAGTTACCTGTACGTAGAGTTAAATTAGAAAACAAACATTGCTTGTTGTTAATATTTTTGGTACCTTATATTACGAGTACACATTAAAGTTAATTTCTAGTTAGTAGCATAGGAAAAAAATAGCTGAAAAACACTGTGGTACTCGGAATGTGCAAACGTCCTTATACAGTAGAACTCGAAATATGGTAATCACATTTTCCATCACATCTTCCTTCAAAACTTTACACATTTTCAACATTCAGAACTAATGTACCTACGCATAGTTAATTGTGTCGACACAGAAAAAGAATGCTGTTTTCAAAATTCGGCATCGGAAATTTGTTTAGTAATTGGTGTCCAATGCAATCAAACCCATTCATTGGCAGTAAACTGCTATTGGAATTTGTAACACAATACGCTATACACAGGCAGAATTGTCAGGTTTGTTTTTTTATATTCGTCCGTGAAAAAGAGGTGCACTTGTTGAAACTCGTCCTTTTGACACCAGGCGTTACCAGTAAATTGATTACGCGCAGTGACACATATTAAGCCACCTTGACAAATTAAGAGAATTACATTATCTAGACATTGCTTCGTTATCTGCTTTTGGCATCCATATGAAATTGTTTACTGGTCAGTTTGCTAACAGCAAATAAATTTGTGCTATACAGGAGCATAGTTAATTCAGACATGCCTATTAGCTGTGTCTATTTATGTCTGTCCACGCCCCTTTGTAACAATGTCACGTGATTTCAGTCACAAAACAAGCACATGCCAATACATATCCCAGCATCAAGAGATAGAATGCTGTCTGCAGGTGTATGACACTAATAGCATAGTACGTGTCATCGAAAGTAGGAACATCCAATTTTGACTCCACATTCAATTTATCCAAACTTCTTTTCTTTCTATGCACAAAAATTCCTCCCTCCAGCATATGACACAAGACGTTATCTATAAATTAAAAAAGGGAGTTTTTTTCTTTACCACCATAGCTAAGTCCAGTATTCTGACAACTCCACTTTCCAGTTCACATAATAAAGGTCTGTTATTTTCATCTGTCCAATCTCCCCTAGCACGATAAATTTCCATATCTAAATATTTTATAAGAGTTGAAATATTTTGATATAGAGCTGCCCATATGAAACACGTAGCCACATCTGTGCATTGTACCACGTCTTTGACAATTTCATAAGAAAGAATATTCAATCTGTTTACTGTAAGAATTTAAGTTAAAGGTACAAAGAACAAAACAACAATCCAATAAGCACATATAATTGTAGAATAACTATAAAACTCTCCAGTACTTCAATAGCAGAAATTCATTAATTAATAAGATAGATTCGTGCATAAGTATGCGTGAATATAAGACTGACTGTAAGTTACTGACAGTAGGTTCTGAGGATGTCAATATTAAGTAAATATGTAAAGACGTTATATGTTGAAAATATACTGAAAAATTTGCATTTGGCTCATCGTGTAGTTTGTATATTTTATAGGGGTTGTGTGTTGGAATTTACTTCAGGACTCTGAGATAGACAAAATTTATCATCAGATATTTTGGTGAAAACCAAAAAAGAATAAACCGTTATGAGTTAATAAATATATTGACTTGAATATTAGATTTAAAAATATCTTCAGGTAAGTTTCTTCTGTAATTGTAAGTATAAAGTTATATCTGTAAAATCTATTTTATTGCATGAATTTGTTCTGAAAGAGTCCTTCAATCGAATAAAATATGAAATTTACATAATTAATTATTACACACTTGTCAAGCATTGTCTTACAGATATACGAATTTCGTTATCCTTGTCATTAATAACGACATAAAAATTTGAATGAAATATATTGCCTAATAGTTTCGGAAGAAAAGAATGTGAATGATTACAAACTCAGTTTCTTCTTCTAAGTTCGAAATCATTAGTAGGGAATTTTGTTTTGCAACAGCACTTTAAGTATCGTTTGAAATGCCTTCTAAAAGCAAGACTGGTACAGAACAATGCTACAGGATTGAGACAAGAATTAATTGAAAGAAAGAAATGTAGAATCGACATGATGTACAAGAAAGTATTTGTCCCATTAAGTATTTTTACAATTTCACCAACAGTGTCCTCCAAATTTATGCTTAGATGCAAACACATTTCGTAGATGTGAATAGGCACAGAGGTGAACAGGAAAACAAGAGTAAGTCCCAACACAACTTTTGCAGTATTTTTGCGTTTGTTCAACCGAGAATTTTGTGTTTCCTCAGATAAAGAAGAACAGTTTTTCAAAAGATGGAGGGACGTCATGATGTAACAGAAAGCGATCACACAGAGAGGAAGTACACAAGACACTAAGAGACGAAATATAGCGACACGTGGAATATAATTTGTAAGCCATAAAGATATAGTGGTACCACAAACTTGATTTATGCGAGCTGAAGGAATTGTGAATAATGCAGCCACAATCCACACTCCACAAATTGTGGCCCCAGTAGCACGCCATGTTGGCTGTGAAGAGAAAGAGACTTGGAGGGAATATACTGTTACCCTGTATCGCTGGAAGCTAAGCAAAGCCACAGAGTACGCTGTCAGAATGACTGGCATTCGAAAACAAAATGTCAAGGAAAGACACCAAATGTCATCCTTTAACCACGTAATGTAATTTATCAAAGCCGCAAACATTAGTGCCGTTAAATAAATGATATCGCTTACAGCTAAGTTAAGGATATACATATTGGGAACAGTGCGCATGTCCTTGTTGCATGTGATAATGATGATAATTATGACATTGCCGGTTGTACCAAATATAAAGAAAACTGCAGATATTGGTAAATTGTAATGATCTAAGTAACTACGAAATTTTTTCCACTTTTCCAATGTGGTGTTCAGGTCCGTCTTTTTGTTCGTGTCCATGACCGGGTCCTCAATTTGTGTGTAACTGTACCTTGTATTTTTGTAGTCTCCATAATAGTGTATATTACCCTGTAAGCACTGCCCTTTCTCTAACACCCCCCACCATATCCCCTCCACGTCACTCGGTGTGTAACAATTCGCAAAACTTAGCCAAAATTCATTCTGTTCACGTATGTTACGATCCTTACACCATCGCCATACTTCCTGCAACTGACAGTCACAATGTAGCGGGTTACCCTCCAGATACAGTTCGGACAGACGTGGCAATGCTTTCAGCACATTTATATTTAGACTTTTTAGATTGTTTTTAACAAGGAATAGCAGTTCAAGTGCACTGACGTTTGCAAATGTCTCAACTGACACTGAACTTATATTGCAGCCTGATATGAAAAGATATCTCAAGGAATGTGAACTTATGAAATGACGATCAGTTGGTATTTGAAGAGCATAATTGTATGATAAATCTAATCCTCCAAAATATGGTAACCCTACGAACGTTTCCGGATGGACGTACTGCAGTTTGTTAAATTCCAATCTTATATATTGTAATTTAACCAACCCATTAAATACATCACTTCTCAAGTGCTCAATTATGTTATGTCCTAAGTCAAGATATTTGAGAAAGCTGTTCTTCTCCAATGTGCCTGGTATTATTTCACTTATCTGGTTACTTCTCAGATACAGTTGGGACAGTTGTGGTAATGCTTTCAATATATTTATATCCAGAGTCTTCAGATAATTGTAGCTCAAATTAAGCCATTCCAGTTCACTGACGTTTGCAAATGTCTCAAATGTCACTGAACTTATATTGCAGAATGTTAGAGCAAGATGCTTTAAGGAAAGTGAAGTGACAAAATGAAGGCCAGTTTGTATATGAAGGCCGAGATTCATTGATAAATATAGGCTGTGGAGATTTGGTAACTCTAAGAACTTTTCTAGATGGAGGTACTGCAGTTTTTTTCCTTCCAAACGTATAGACTTTAAGTCAAACATTCCATAGAATACATCATTTCTCAAGTCCTCAGTTTTGTTATTGTCTAAATCAATATGTTTCAGAAGACTGTGATTCCCAAATACTCTTGGTACAATTTTATTTATTTCGTTACCATCCAGATACAGGTGGGACAGGTTTGGTAATACCTTTAATATATTTATATCTAGAACCTTCAGATTGTTGTGGCTCAAGTCAAGCCCTTCCAGTGCAATGACGTTTGCAAATGTTTCAACTGACACTGAACGTATGTTGCAGAATGATATAACAAGGTGTTTCAAGGAATGTGAATTGATAAAATGACTGTCAGTTGGTACTTGAAGGTCATAATTGTGTGATAAAAGTAAGGTTTGCAGATTTTGTAACCCTAAGAACGTATCTGGATGGAAGTACTGCAGCTTGTTTCCTGTCAAATCTATATATTTTAAGTAAACGAACCCACAGAATACATCATTTCCCAAATGCTCAATTATGTTATATTCTAAGTAAAGATATTCCAGAAGGCTTATCTTCTCACATGTGCCTGGTTTTATTTCAAATATCTGGTTTGCTTCCAGATTCACTAGGGAAAGTTTTGGTAATACTTTCAATGTATTTATATCTAGACTCCTCAGATAATTGTAGCTCAGGTCAAGCTGTTCCAGTTCACTGACGTTTGCAAATGTCTCAACTGACACTGAACGTATATTGCAACCTGATATACCAAGTTCTTTCAAGGAATGTGAATTGATGAAGTGACTGTCAGTTTGTATTTTAAGGCCAAAGTTTTGTGATAAAAATAACGTTTGGAGGTTTGGTAACACCGCGAACGTATCTGGATGGAAGTACTGCAGGTTGTTTCCCTCCAAATTTATGTACTTTAATTTAACGAACCCACAGAATACATCAATCTCCAGGTGCTCAATTATGTTATTTTCTAAGTAAAGGTATTCCAGAAACCTTATCTTATCACATGTGCCTGGTTTTATTTCAATTATCTCGTTTCTTTTCAGATTCAGGTGGGACAGGTTTGGTAATTCACTTAATATATTTATATCTAGACTACTCAGGTAATTGTAGCTCAGATCGAGCCATTCCAGTTCACGGACGTTTGCAAATGTCTCAATGGACACTGAACTTATATTGCAGCCTGATAATCCAAGGTGTTTCAAGGAGTGTGAACCGAATAATTGACGGCCATTTGGTACTTGAAGGCCATAGTTTTTGAATAAATATAATTTTTGGAGATTTGGTAAACCTACGAATGTATCGGAATGGAGGTACTGCAGTTTGTTTCCTTGCAAAAATATATATTCTAAGTTAACCAATCCATAAAATACATCAAAATCCAAGTGCTCAATTCTGTTATGGGATAAGTCAAGATCCTTCAGATGGCTGACCATCTCAAATGCTCCTGGTATTATTTCACTTATCTCGTTACCTGTCAAATTCAATACGGACAGTTTTGGTAATACTTTCAATATATTTATATCTAGACTTCTCAAATAATTGTAACTCAGGTCAAGCAAAACCAGTTCACTGACGTTTGCAAATGTCTCAAATGACACTGAACGTATATTGCAGAGTGATACATTAAGATATTCCAAGGATGGTGAACTGATAAAGTGACGGTCAGTTGGTATTTGAAGGCCATAGTTATTTGATAAATATAAGACTTGGAGATTTGGTAACCTTAAGAACGTATCTGGAGGTAGGTACTTCAGGTTGTTTCCTTGCAATAATATATACTTTAGGTTAACCAAACCATAGAAAATATCAGCTTCCAAGTGCTCAATTCTGTTATTTGCAAAGTGAAGAAAATCCAGACGGCAGTTCTTCTCAAATGTGCCAGGTATAATTTCGCTTATCTCGTTACTCTGCATTGACAGATGTGTCAACTTTGGAAGCCCGTTGAATGCTCCCACCTCTATTTTCTTGATATTACAGAAATTTGCTCCAAATGACTCCAGCTCATCCAGTCCTTTGGAATCAAAAGTGTCCTTCTCAAAAAACGGTATATTGTTACCATCAAGAACGAGTTGTCGTACGTGTTTAGGAAGGATTGAAGGAATACCGTTTAATCTTGAATATGAACAGTTTACGAAGTATCCCTCTTCCGTACACCTGCATTCCTCTGGACACAGTATCGTCACACTTGTTGACAGGATCATCAACCATAACCAGAATACCACGGCAGGTGTTGCCAACAGCAGCGACACCAACACCACAATCAGTCTTGATGGCATGGCGAGGTGCTGTAATCTGCACAGAGAGATAAATGTAATTTGAACGATATTGTGTTTGTTATAAAAGCATATGAAAGTAAAATACAAGAATATTATTTAGGTAGCTGTAAATTGTGGTCCTTAACCAGCTAATAACTAAGGAATACGCACACTCTGCACCATATATATTCATATATTACTCCATATTCTAGCGGGGTGCCTCTGTCCTGACTATTGGAATGCTTCTCCGGTTTTCTGTCTCCATATCAAATAATTTCTAATGTACCAACTGCTGAAACGAATGTATGGGTTGCACTTGTATTCTATATGTATGTTCGAAAGGTTTTTGTTACTTCAGGGTTTATATTGTGTTATTCGTTACACCTGCTGTTGATGAACATAATGCTGTACGTCACACACACACACACACACACACACACACACACAAACACACACTTTTAAATATGTACCTCATTTTATTTCATTTCATTCCTAACACAAATCACTGACTTGAAAATTCTGCTTATGTCACACGTAATATAATTTGTAAATATTCCTCCGTACTGTCGCTATTACGGTAAATACCAGTACGTCGACCTCTGGTGGTCTGGTTCGAGCTCGGTCCGGTCCAGTTTGCTTCCGTTACAGGCAAGTGGCTTTGGTAGAGTTTTCTATCCAAGCGCTTCTCGTTTATTCTGTCCGTAACCTTCCAATGATACTCCGTGTTCGTGATCTATTGTTTATTCTAATTGTTGTAAAATCTTAGTGTTTTACAGCGTCTTTCAATAAAATATTCTTTTTTACCACCCTTAATAATGACAGCTAAAATCTCGAGAGGGAAAGCTGTGTCATCTTGCTCAGAAATTGCCAGTTTGATATAACATATAATGTAATAAGGTAGGTGGATGTGTAGGCCAAATAGTTGTAACTAGACCAATTATTGTAAAAAATGTGCTCTATTTGGAAATAAATTTACCTAACCGAATAATAAGCCTAGCCGTGAGGAGCCACATAAAGTTTATACTTGGAAGTTGAATATATAGACCTTCATTGATTTTAGTCTGTAAGAAGCGTTCCCGTTGGCAAAATTTTGCAAAGCGCCTATTAGCTTCGTAATGTCTATCCATCTGTCCGTACGTCCACATGGAACAACTCTTCTCCCGCTTGAAGGATTTTAATTAAATTTAATTTTTTAATTTTTTTCGAAAATTGGTCCTGAAAATTCAAGCCACTTTCACATGTGACAAGAATAACTTTCACTTTATATGAAGACCAATACGCATTTGTATCATACTTCACTCGACTCCCTTGGAATAGGTGGTGTTTCAGATAAACGTTGTACAGAGAATCGGAACACTTATTGAAGTTCAATAAATTTCATTCGACTATACTGCCGTTTTTTAAATAATTTGGAAAAAATATAGTAGAAACGGAGAGGCACCAGATGACAATATGGCACATGCAAATTGCATGCTGGAAAACTGAGGCTACAAACACTCTCTCAGATTATATAATATTTATTGTTTTTCCACAGTAAAAATAATTGCATGAACGCACCTCAACGCCATGTTTTACGTACATACATGTCTAGTATTGTAAAACTTATTTTTAGATATTCAGTTCACACCACAGAGAACACAGTACTATTCCAGTGGAAAGACCGATCGATCTGTTTACAGTAACAAATGAACGTACAGTAGAAATACAGTAAGACTAAATGCACTCTTTGGTGTTAAGCCTGTCTGTGCATACAGTAACTGGTGTGTTTTGGAGGGCTAAGTACTGTGTAAAAGGTTCAGACGGCGGTCATTCTACTGGCAGCCGTTTGAACAGTTCCGGCTGGGTCGAGTTGAGAAGGTGGTTCAGTAAGCAGCTACTGAACTGTCAGACAATAAAGACGTTAAGTGATGAAATGTTGAAACTTACCAATCTTTATGCTGTAACAACACACGGCAGGTGTCACTGCTTCAATGTAGTGGTGGTGCTGGTGTGATCAAATGATTCTGGTAGCTGTGCTGGCGGTAGTGTAGCTATTGGTAGGGCCTTCAATGCCAGACAGGTGACAGGTGATGACGCAGACGAAAAGGGATAAGCTGGTTCTTCAGGTTGGGGTTGGGCGTGGGGCTAAAACACAAATCAATAAAAAATATATTCTATTGAGGAGCTTTTAAGAAGAGGATAAAGTGCAAAAGAGACTGTAATATCAGAAGAAGATAAAGAAGAATAAGAAGAAGTCTCTATTAACAAATAATCCCTCTCGCTTCAAGTAACCCAGTCGCACATTCATTACACGCGGACACATAACTAGGCTGTTACCGTTCATGTCAGTTGCGAAGTGGGTGGAGGACTCCGATGTACCAAAATGAGTGTCCTTGAATACCATTTTGCGTCCTCGGTGTGCACTAAAGTGATATCTTCCCTCGAATCCCTGAAACACTCTAATTGGTGAAAACGTGAAGTTTTTCGTCCCCACAGGGTAGAAATTTACTTTTTAAAATTCAAGCTAATTCTAAACCAAACGGCGTGCGGGGACGCTCTTATTTCAATTAACCGTTTAAAC
>Ga0268261_10003943_pt1 | contig 11022 bp, 3 predicted proteins | sample TergutNc150P1_FD_190353 | JGI IMG/M metagenome (GOLD analysis project Ga0268261, IMG submission 190353) | Nasutitermes corniger P1 segment gut microbial community from laboratory colony in Florida, USA - Nc150 P1 (SPAdes) (version 2) | ecosystem: Host-associated > Arthropoda: Insects > Digestive...
CCCCCCAATCTTAATTTGTATATCTGAGTCCCCTATATTTTTGTTTATAAAGTTTATAAAAAAGGTTTTGTCTAGATTGAATTTAATTTGATTATTTTGAAACCATTCATTTATTTCACCAATAACTGAATTTAGGTTACATTGTAATTGTATAATGTCAGGGCTCTTGGTAAATATACTGGTACCATCAGCGAACATGATTAGGTTTGCAGTAGGTTGTATTACGGTGGGTAAATCATTAATATATATCAGAAAAAGCAGAAGGCCTAAAATAGATCCCTGTGGTACCCCCTGTGTTATTTTTGTCCAGTTGGATAGTGTCTTACTATTAGAATATTGGCTGGAGATTTCTACTCTTTGATATCTGTTTTGAAGGTAAGACTCTAATAATGTTTTTGCTTTACCCTTTATTCCATAGTACTGTAATTTATTCAGCAATATTTCGTGATTAACTGTGTCAAAGGCCTTCTGTAGGTCATAGAGAACACTGCCTATTCTCATTTTATTATTTAGGCTGTTATAAAATTTCATTTATTAACTTGAAAATAGCATTCTCAGTTGTTAATCCTTTTCGAAAGCCATATTGGTTTTCTGCCAGTACTTTGTTGTTAGCTAAGTGTTCTGTAAGTCTACTGTAAATGGCCTTTTCGAAAACCTTTGAAAAGGAAGTCAATAAAGAAATAGGCCTATAGTTGGTGCAGTTCCTCTTATCACCTTTCTTGTATACTGGTTTGATGATGGAAAACTTTAGTCTATCTGGAAATATACCTGATAATATAATCAATATGTCCCTTCCAGGAGAGTTTATTGTCAATTATTAGTCCCAGAAATTTAATTTCGTTGGCTGTGGTTATGTTTTTTTTTTTCAATCTTAATTTGTATATCCAAGTCCCCTATATTTTTGTTTATAAAAAAGGTTTTATCAATATTTATTTCATCCTTGTGACCTTGTAAAGTGTTTCTGAACCTCTATGAAAGATATAATGCATTCTGAGAATTTATTTAAGTTTTTTATGCTTGTCTAATACTTACCTTTTTGAAATGATGTAAGGCTTGCTGTTGGTCTGTGAAGTTATAATTTCTTTCTTGTATTAATGCTATTGAAATATTGAAGTATTCTATATTATTTACCATAAAAGTTATTAAAGATTGTATTGTGATGGTATGGTTGTTATTCGCAATACGTTGCATGTAGGTTTATGTGAACGTGTAGATCTTGCTCCTGTCATAATTCTCACAGTTCTGTTCTGTAATTGAAAGGCCCTTCTGTTTTCTGTAGTAATACCCTAAAATGTGATTTCATACTTCGTTATCAAATAGATATATGCAAAGTAAATCATTGTAAGTGTGTCTATGTTATTAAGTGCTACATGAATCTAACCAGCATAACAGGCAGTACCTAATTTGGTATTACCTGCTGAGTGTGAATCTTCCAGTCCAGATGTTTGTCAGTTCCCAAACCAAGGAAGTCTACATCTCTTCCTGTTTGAATTTTTTTTATCTTTATGGAAAGCATGACATGACAGACATGCCCTCAATATTCAGCACATTTATGAGGTCAAATTCTCAATCCTGTGTTGCAGAAGTGCAGATACATTGTCATCTGTTCTTGGCTTATTTATATGACTTAAATGTGACTGTAGCCCTTCGAACAGCATCAGTTGCATCTGAATCTGAGAAGTTTACCCTGCATAATTCCACCAGAGTCACTCTTCCAGCCTGGGTGTATCAACCATCAGATAGCCTTAGACTGTGTACCCTTTTGCTAACTTGTGTTTCCATGATCTTCATGGGTCTGGCAGCACTTGGTTCATCCTAGAGTCCCCTTATAATACATCCTCGATGAAGATTGTGTGGGCTGCCTGTTGTAACAAGTGCATTATCTGTAAAAGTCCCAATCACTTGTTCTCTTTTAGCTCCATTAAACAGCCTTCTTGAGCTCTCAGTCTGGTCACCTCTTGTTTCCACCAAGGCAGATTTATGGTGAAACAATTCTGGTGATAGAATGAGAAGGTGGCCTGTTGCAACAAGTCACCAGCGAGGCCTAAATCTTCAACTGAGCAAATATTTTACAATACATCTTCACGGTATACCTTGAAGTCACCTTTATAAGACTTAAGTTGGTTCTCCTTGGGTCCCTGAAAGTAACTAGTCATTTCTGTACTGCTTATTTGAAAGCGAGTGTACAGTATCTGTGATCTGACAGTGAGGGCTCATCAACTACATGCCAAGCATCATACCTAGCATCAGGTCAGTAACCTCTCTATTGTAAATTACAAAGGTAGGTTCATTTTCCTTACTGAGAATATTCACTTTTAAACTCACTGATTATTCCATTAAGCTTTCTTTTCCTGGATTAGTCCCACTACTCATCCATATGATGTGGTGTGCATTGGTAACACATTCATTGATGAATTCTACAGTAGCTGATGACATCCCTCATCTCCTTGGTTGGTGATGATTTATCCACATCACAGGAGAGGTATGCTAAGTTCCTTCTGGCTCTCTCCTGTCATGAATGTTATCCTTGCTGTTGTCCTGTCCCAAGAACAGAGCTCCACAAATAAAGGCAGGAGTTTCCTTCCAGACTAAATGCAGGTTCTTGAATTAACATTAAGTACAACAGGAAATATTGCTCCCCCAGAGCTAGTTAGCCCACTTATTTGGCCTCCATGAATCCAGGATTTTACCTGCCCCAAAGTAATTTTCTGGCAAAGATCTGACATTGCTTCCTTTCTTGGCTGTAGCATAAATAAATGTGAAGAAGTTTCATGTTATGTTTCTCACAAATGGTAAGGCCTTTTCCTTGACTAACTATAAGTACATAGGTTTGCTACTGCTGCCAGCACCCTCTTGTGGTATTCTGGCTCCCTGTGAGATTTGATCTCCATGAATTTTCATCTTCTCTGGTTTCTGTTGTGGCTGCATGAGTAATGGTGAAATAAATGTCACCATGCATGTGATCCCCCCAGTGACATGCAGCCTCCAATACAATACCTTACACCTTTGCCTGGGTGGACCAGTTTGCCTGCATGATGTGAATGCTGGTTTGCATTTTGAAGGGGAAAGGCAGTTCTACATTGTTTGTACTGTTCTGTTGGAAATAGAGAAGGTTTGCAGTAAAATAAGATTCCCATTTTAGCAAGTTGCTTGTTTTTTTGGTACTTGCTTTGAGATATTAAGATAAATAATCCCCACCATAAATGAAGTGGATACTTCATTATTGAAAAAGTGATAACCATTTTATCAGAATATTTTACTGGATAACTGTGTATGTAATGCACTGATTCTTTATTTGCTGTTTGACTGATATTTCTTGTGATTCCAGCCAAACAGGTCTCGCCAAGAACTGCACGGTAATATTTATTCTAAAAATATTCCTCATTGTTTTATATGTGATGAGGAAATTATAGGCAGAGGGGTTCCTCTGTTAGTAAGCCATACATCCTACACAAAGACTGGACTTCCAACAAAAATAGGACAGTTGATGGGTGAAGGCTTCATGGTGGTTGTATCAATTGAAGATATGCTCTGCAGACGTTGTGGTGCTCTTTTGAATCACCTTGACAAACTAGAATCCGATCTGGATATTGTTAAACGGGCTCTAAGAGGCTACCTGAAGATGAAGTATGGCCTTCTAGAAGATAGTAATGAACAAACAGAACCTCAGAAACCATATATAACAACTCAAAGAAATATACAAGGTATGTTACACATGAAGTCATAGTGATTTAAGTTATGTTTTTTCTGCCTGGCACTTGGTATGGCTCAATTCAGTTCTTAACCTCCTCAGCCACAGCAGTTACAGTTTTCTCCCTGGCACCACCTTCTTCCAGTTCATAACTTCACTACCATCCAGTCATGTCAGTTTTGGACTAGATCTTGCTGTGTTTTTGACTGACTTTATTAGAGTTTGCATCTTCCATTTTTAGGCATGTTCACAAAATTGAAACAGTGACTATTAGCTTTGTCATGTCTGTCTGTCCTACCACATAGAACAGCTGGGCTCCCACTCGATGGATTTTCATGAAATTTGATAGTTGAGTATTTATTGAAAATCTGTTAACAAAAATTTCAAGTTTGAGTAAAATATGACAAGAACTGTGGGCACTTTACATGAAGATTTATGTGCATTTATGATGGTATCTCAGTGAATTCTTCTGAGAATGAGAAATGTGTCAGACAAAAGTTGTAGAGAAAATCAAAACACATATTTTATGTTCAGTAACTTTCTTTGTGAAAATCATGCAATTTAAAAGATAATGTGGAGAAATATGGTGGTGTTGGACAGGCCACAGATGATAATACAGCACATGTGCTTTGCATGCAGGATAACTAGAGCTACAAATGCACACCCAGAATATTTAATACTTACTGCCTTCCCATGCTGGGATACCATAGTTGGTAGAGCAGCTTGTTACAGGCTGGATGGTCCAGGGATCAAATTCCAATAGGAGCGAGATTTTCCACACCCATCCAGACTGTCCCTGGCACCCACCCAGCCTGCTATACACTGGATACTGGGTCTTTTTTCCAGGGGTAAAGCAGCCGGGGCATGGCATTGACCATCCACCCCCATCTAATGCTGAGGTTAAAGAAAGAGTAGGTCTATACCTTTACTCCCCTTCTGTGCCTGCATGGCCTTTTCTACATTGAAGTTACTCTTCTTTTTAACCTTTTCCACAGCAGCAGTGGTTACGTGAACATGCCTCAATGTTACATTCTATGTGCATTGCCTGTCATGTCTTAACCATAATCAGAGATATGGTGTTTACTTGTAACTGAAATTTTTGGACATGTACAGGATATTGACATGCACACACTATCTTGTAGGAAAATTGTGTTATGTATTGAGTAACATTTATAGACGGAATCATTAGAAAAACTTTTACAATTTGGTGATCACATTCACACAGACTTGAGGTGTCATTTACAGTGTGTCAACGTACCATCAACAAATTTAACATGCAACTTAATTTGGCAATTAATTACTGATATGAGCCCTAACAAAGCTGGTCTTCACATTGTATAGGCCATCAGGTGTCTGTATGCACTGTCTGTTTTTCACTGTAATGAATATTAAGATAAGTCTTCTGGGATTTGATGTTATGTAGTCTGGTAGCAACTACTTCTGTTCTCAAGTTGGAAGGAGCAGGTGTCTCTGCTACAGTAGTATGTCCCTACCAGATACTTTGATGTCACATCCAAGAAGACTAATCCATATGCATCTGACTGGCTGATACTATTACTGAAACAATGACACATACCTCTGAATATGTGACTAGTCCATTTTCCTAACAAAATGAATATTTATTTTCAGAAGTGCCTAACATGAGTGCAGATGTCACCATCAGTGACTTAGAAGATATTGTTTCTGAGGTAAGGTAACAGAATTTGACCAGCAACTTAAGGCTGAACATTGTGTAAAAGGTCCATATCTTGCATTCACACAACTCACTTTTTTAAATACAGTAACATTCCTTTCATCTGCTCTACAAAATCTGGTACTTCAGGTAGGTAGTCTTCAGTACAGTACTCTTTACCAGAAAAAAAAACCCTCATGAAGGAAACAGGCTGATTACAGGAACATGTTGAGAAAGGTCTCCAGAGTATCTGTACATTAATAATTGTGGTATCTCTTGTCCCCTTGTCTCCTTTTCTGTCAACTTTTTCAGCTATGAAGACTCCAGAAAACACAGAGGACCCTGATGACCTTCAACCAGCATATCAATGAGATACTTAAACGGAATATTCCTCTGATTAGTTGTGCAGCCCCACGTATAGAAGCAGTAACAAAAAATTATGTATAAGAACTTTGGTTAATATAGGTGCCATCTGATAATCTGGAATTTCCTGGTCCCTTGGGTGCTGGATTAACAGAATTTTACTGTACTTAGTTATATCACAATCTTGTCAGCGTTGCTTCATGCAAATGAGGGTGTTTTCGTATAAATACAGAGAGTACCTCTGATTGGTTCCTTGAGGACAGGAAAATACAATGCCAGTGTCCCAAAGGGACACAGTCCACGTGCTCTTCCTCTTCAGCACTGCCATGTGAGGTGGTTGATCATACGTGTTATGGGTCACACTCAGTGGATGGACAGCAAATGTGAGAAATGTACTTTCCACTATGCAATAACTAGTCATCCTTCAGTGCCTGAGGGTTAATTATTTTTCTTGAAGATATACTATTATGATGCACCCTGTTTTGATACTAACAACCTGAAATTATTTTGGTCACAGTGTTCGAACCAAGATAAGCATTTTTGTGCTTACATTTCTGTCAGTATCTTATAGTTCACAAACTTTCATTTCCTGTTCTTTACAGCTTGCATGCTGTTGATGTCGTAACATTCCCTAGGCAGTGTCCAGTCTGCAGTTGAGATTGTATTCACAGTTTGGAGGCAGGTTCTATATCCGTCCCTGGATAAGAAAAAAGGCGTGACAGTATATACGTGCTGAATGGGCCCCATTTAAATAAATCTAATAGTGCAGTTCAGGCTTATACTGTGATACGTGTAATTATGTTTTTTATCTCAACAGGACTCGCATGAGAGTGAATCAGAGGTCGAATCATCACATGGAGCACTGAACAACAATAGGACCATTGAAATTCTTCTAGATGAACGCCACAGTATTTCTAAAGACAGTTCAATACGAAAGAATGACTCGTCTCCATCTCCAGAGCTGTACAAGTGTGCAACTTGTAATTTTAAAACATCAGAACTTGCTCTGTTCCATCCTCATGTTTTTTCATGTAATAAGTTGCTTTACAAATGCACTATGTGTGAGAAAAGGTTTGAAAGTCATAAATATGTGAGACATCATATCATGGAAGCACATCTTTCCAAGTGGACATGCCATTTTTGTAATAGGAACTTTGGTGATGAAAAGGAATTCACATCGCACATGAAGACGCATTTAGGTTACAGAAGTGGTGCCCCAAAAATCCTTGAAGAAGAAGCACTGTTAGCCAGTGACAGTGAAGATACACTGTACAATTCTCCACATCATGAGCTTGGAAATTATGAGTGCAATATTTGTGATTACCAGTGTAACAACAAAGAAGTGTTTGATAAACACATACGTAATCATGTTATGTTGAAACTTTTCCAGTGTAAAGTTTGTAAGAAGAGATTCCAGCATCAAGAAGATTTGACAGATCACATGTTTGACCACAAATCAGAGCTGCTGTGTTCTACAGAAATTAAGAAGAAAAGTGGTGTATTAGAATATGAGCATAATCTTATGTCCGAAATGAAGAGAGAGACATTCCACATCAAAGATGACATACCAGAATTATCAGACCAGAAATTAGATGCTGTCGTGAAACCAATTTCTGATAAAGAGCAGCTGGATTGCTTATTCACAAAAACAGAGAAGCAGCCCAATGCAGAGCCATCTGAAGAGTGCAGGGAAAATGAAATAGAATTTCATACATGCCACATATGTTCACTAACTTTTGTAAATGAATCTCTATTTATGGAACATATCAAGATGCATAAACAAGAAGACGACAGTAAGGAACTCTTCACCCAAAATTCCAGTCAGCTCCTACATATGGGAAAAGTAAATATGGATGATGATTCAGCAGAACATGATGTTAACTCTATTGATTCAGAAGGACGACAACCATACGTTGAAATGGATGAAAGCCTTGAGGACATGTTTGAAAAGATACATGCAGAGACAGAAACCAGGACTCCTTCAGAAAAAAAAGATACACCAAGCCAAAACACATTATCACTATATAAATGCAACATGTGTCATGAGGAATTTATGAACAGTGATGAACTGCAGTTGCATAAAGTAACACAGATGCACCTCAGTAATGATCCACAGAATGACAAACCCATATTGATTGACCATAAAAATGATGCTTCTATTCCTAATTCATCTGACAAGTGTAAGACTGAAGAAAATTTAACTGACATGCAACAGAGTGAAAGTATAACAGACAGTGATTTGTACACTGAAACATCGTTAATTGGACATAATGAAAATCCAAAAGTTTTATCTGTACAGAATAACCACTGCCAAATTCAAGAAAATGGAAATGCAAAGGACGGCTTTCTAGATATTTTTGATATGGTGCGAGAAAAAAAACTTTCTGCTGATGTCAATGTTGAAATATATCCCAGTTTATTGCAGGAAACACAGATGAAGACAGAACAGATTGATGTGACTCCTGCAGTAGAGTGTCTTCCATACATGTCAGACATGAAACAGCCAAGTGACAGTGAGTTGTGTAATAGTGCCCCTGCTCCAGCTCAGAGTAAGAAAACTTACGTATGTGCAATGTGTGGTTATCGAACCCCTGCAATGTTTGATTTGAGGAGGCACTTCAAAGAACATAGACTGAAATCATTCCACTGCAAAATTTGCAACAAAGTGTTAACAAACGCCCAGAAACTGTCTGCTCACTTGAGAACCCATGAGAGGTTTTGTGGAAAAATGACATGTCCATACTGTTATGGACAATTCCCTGACAGATACACTCTTCAGCAACATTTGCAGGTGAAACATCAGAAGGAGAAGGTGATGTACAAGTGTTCATTTTGCAGTGAAACATTCAACACAAAGAAAGCTTACAAAGCTCATGAGGAGATTCATCCAGAAAGATTTTCCTTTCGGTGTGATGAGTGTGGTATGCCATTTCTGAAGGAGAAGCAACTCATTGATCACAAGGAGGCCATTCACAGGGATCCACATTGTCGATTCTGTGGAAAAGAGATAGTGAAATCAAAGACTCTCAGAAATCACGAACTCCGACACATAAGACAGAAAGACAATTTCGAGTGTGACATTTGTAAACGTGTGTTTAAAACAAAGACAGGTTTGAGGCACCACATTGCTGTGCACACTGGTGAGTACAAGTATTGCTGTGATTACTGTGGCCGAGGCTTCATGTCGCGCATGATGATGGAAGAGCACCGTAGTATGCACACCAAGGAGGAACGATACATCTGTGATGTGTGTGGTCGCAAGTTTAGTTTCCAGAGTACATACTGGATTCACCGTAAGTGGCATGACAACCCCTATCCTTATAAGTGCAGTTTCTGTGGCAGGATGTTCCGGCACTCATCCTTGCTGGCAGTTCACAAGAGAACTCACACAGGTGAACGTCCATACAAGTGTCCACATTGCCCATTAACATTCCCTGTTGGTGGAACACTCAAGCGCCACCTTATCCTACACACTGGCGTGTATCCGTTCAATTGTGAGAACTGCAAACGTGGCTTCACCACTCGGCATAAGTATGCAACACATCTCGCAAAGATCCATGGAGACTTTGAGATGCTTCATGCTAAGCCCCAACAGAGCGAGTTCAAAATGGTAATCCGAGATGACCCAAAACCCCTCCAGCAGCCAGCAATCTGGGAAGTTACAGACGACTCTGTTCCAGACCAAATGAATTTCAAACTAGAGACAGTTACAGCAGAGGATGACACAGGCAAAGACCCAGTTGAAGAAGGAGTTGCTTGCACTATAGTTGCAGATGACATGCTGGTGGATAGCATGGTTCCTACAAGAGTAGTGGAAATTGTTCTAGATGACGCTTCGCAAGCTGTTGCAACAGTTACGCTAGCAGAACATGCAAATATCCTTCCTGATATCTGGTATCAATAGGTTTCATTACGTACATGTAATTGCAGAAAGCAGAGTGCTCTACACAGTATGCTTTAATGAGGTCAATAAAATAGAAATGAAATATAGAATTATTTTAACGAGAACATTTCCAATTTATACTGCAAAATAATTTGGTACTCAGATGACACGAATGGTCATTTGTGCAAATAGTGAACAGCCTCAATTAGTGCGGCCATCATTGTATTTCCATATATTATTTCTTTTAAATGAGCAAGTGTAATTCCTTCATATCCTGATTAGAATATTTTAATTCAAGTATTTATAGATCAGGCATGTACAATTTTGATAGAAGTGCCACTTCTTAAAATTAGATGTCAAGATAGAAATCCAAGCATTGATTGGGAATATACTGTTTTTAATTATGTAAAGGTAAAAGTAAAATTCTCCAGGGCATGCCATGAAAGCATATGGGAGAGTGGAGGTACAGCTCAATGTATTCTTAAGCTCACTGCTAAATGGAGGTGAGTGGTCACCTTTACATCCTGTGCACTTTACTTCCAGTACCCATGTGCTAGACACTTGATCTTGACACCTCATTATGCCAAGTACACTATATCTGTTCTCATTTTTAGGTAGCAGGCACAAAAAAAATTATTTTCTCAGAAATTTCACACTGGCAGGTCTTTCAGTAGTTATATCTACAAGTCCAGTTTTGATTATCAGTGTGATGCATTAATAAAATTCAACAGGCTTTGTCTTCTTGATACAGACATACACATACTAGTAAGGCATTAATATCTAATACACCAATTACCTAGCCTGCTCTTTCCCTATGTAAAACAGTGTTCTTCCACGCAACTTGCTCTTCCTGAACTACCCTGAAAATGAGAGCTGCAACCTCCAAAACATCAGTAACTAGTTACCAGTTATGATGGTATGGTTATTGCTTCCAAGTTTTTCAAATCTTGAGTGGTTACTTTCGACAACAGTCATTTAACATTGGAGTTATGTTCTTGAAAAAAGCAATGTATAACAAAACAGAATGGAGAGTTCTTCCCAAAGAATGAATTAAAATACCTAAGAATCTATTATTCAGAATCCAAGTCATGTTCATCAGATCTTTGGTAACTACAACTTATCACTGTTAATGCAAAAAATGTTTGAGGCAACTTTACATATATTGGAATGTAACACCAATATTCTGCTGTGTTAGTGATGCTATTCTGAGGCCATGAATTGACCTTTCACACATCTTAGAGCTGTTAAACCTCTCCTCCCATCATCTTAGCCATTGTTTACATGGATGTGTGAAACTTTGCATTGAAACAAGTGCACTCTGGACAGTTTTGGACCACATGGGATTGGAGAAAAGCACAACAGTATGCAGAGTAAATGTGCCGCCTCATTAGGGTACAGTAGTTGGGTGGGCAT
>Ga0268261_10003944_pt1 | contig 11020 bp, 13 predicted proteins | sample TergutNc150P1_FD_190353 | JGI IMG/M metagenome (GOLD analysis project Ga0268261, IMG submission 190353) | Nasutitermes corniger P1 segment gut microbial community from laboratory colony in Florida, USA - Nc150 P1 (SPAdes) (version 2) | ecosystem: Host-associated > Arthropoda: Insects >...
TCCAGAGGAGTCCTACCGACTGTGCTGCGTCGTTGTGTGTGATCTAGAAACATCAAGAATGGGTGCTCCATATATATATGACATTAGTAGCCTAAGGGTTAATAATTTAACCCTTATCCTGCTAACATGGAGAAAATGGTGAGCTCCTAATAATGCCAGCAAATAGCAGATGGGATTTAATTCGGGATTTAAAGGGTTAACTAAGCCAGGGCTGTAGAAATCCCAGGTGCCAGGTCACCATGGTGACTACATTTTTTCTGGTGGTGCTTAATATTTGTGGGCCCTAGGCATGGGACTTGCTTCATGTCAAGCTTCTGCCCCTACACTTTTGAGGTGGCTCCTAGGTTTTTGGAAAATTTTTGCACCTGTGTAGTAGGGTACAGACAGGGCACCAGAGTATCATGCCTTAATACCAGTAAGAGGCAAGAGTTTTTTTCTCTTCTCCAAAGGATTCAGATCACCTCTGGGAAACAATTAGCATATTGTTGAATGGGAGCTGGGGCTTTCCTCATGGGTATAGCAGCCAGGGCATGAAGTGGGAATTCACTGACATCTATGCCAATGCAAATAATGTACCTTCAGGCCCTAATGTGTAGAGCCTGTGCACAGTGATAACTACACAGTCCCATTCATTTTAGCAAATTATGAATCTCGACTACACCGCCCCCCTCCCACAAGTTTTTCATTGGTTTGTTTTCTTTCTTTTTACAATTTCATTACTTCATGTTTTGCACTTTGAAAATTAAATTTAAAAGCATTAATGCAAAAGCCAATAGTTTTACCGTACAGTTGGGTAAACAGGACAAGTAGAGGAGTCATAGTAACTGTGAGAAGGATCCCCATAATAGCAATCATGCTACAACATTATGCCCCTAAAATATGAATATACACTTTATTCATGCACAGAAACCAAACACTGAAATGGCTGAAGATCTTCCACGTAATGCAGCACTGATGGTGGGTGTGGTTTGCAGTAGCAATTTGCAGACTGAGATTTCTCAGACATCAGTCTTACAAGAATGCTATTCTAAGAATGTCAAGACCATTTATGAAGCACATGCTTTGTTACCTTCTGGTGACATATGCATTGTGCTGTGTTTTATCTAGCAGAAAATTAACATACACGTATGAAATGGTTAAATGCGCTAGCACTACATAGGGATGAATATTGTGTTCCTGTTATTGGTATATATGTAGTGAATGTATTACAGTCTATAAATGTTTCAGAAGGCTTCTTGGTTTTGCTTATGCAATTTTGTATTTTCTCTGGTTCAGGGTACCAGGACTGTATTATATAAACTAAAAAGCTACCATAATTTCTGTAGCTAAGCTAGCACAGTTGATAATAAGTAGATGGCTGACAAACTGTTCACTTTTTGGCAGGGGTAAGCAATTTATCTCTTCAAATGCCCAGACTGGCTGTGGGCCCCAACCAGCCTCCCCTTCTATTGATATCAGGGGCTCCTTCCTGCAGGTAATGTGCTGGGGTGTGAAGTTTATCATGCACCTACATCTGGTGCAGAGACTAAGAATGGGCATTAGAGTGTTATCAGCTTCCAGAGGAGCATAGTGTCTTCATTCTGACTTTTGAATGTTGGAAATAATTTAGCTCTCAATATGGCGTAACACCGCAGCAGACTTCAGTCTTTAAGGTAGAGGACATTTATGTGGGGTTACAGATACTGCCTTCTGGGAAAAGCATTGTGTGTGGTGCAGCAGGTACTGGTGTGTATACTGCTACAGTTTCAACTCAAAAAATTTAGCAGTTCCATTCTGTATGTGTGGCTTTCACATAACACACCGTTAACCATATCTTACATAATAAAGCTCCTGAGGGACATTTTGAAACTACAGTTTAACTGCACTGGTCACATGTTCCATAGGAAATGTCTTCTGAAACACATTACTGAAGAAATTATAGAGGGAATGGTAGACGTGACAGGAAGGCAAAGAGGATGTAAGCTGATACTGGGTGACCTTAGGGAAATGAGAGGATTTTGGAAAGTGAAAGATGGAACACTAGTTTGCATTCTGTGGAGAATGTGCTTCTAATGAGGCTATGGATCAGTTGTAAGACAGACAACACAATGAATGAAGTTTGACTGAAAATTAGTTACCCCCTTCTGTGACTTATTTCTGCAATGTTTAGGTTATCTGTGTAAACATTGCAGATATTGTTTGCTAACAGATATTATCGTGGATTCATGGATGATGAGAACAGAGGTTAAAATGTAATGAAAAATAAAGAAATCCAGACGTGATTAGTGCATCAGTGTTTTATTTCATATATTACAATTTTCATTTTATTTTACACATAAAACACATTCAAATTTACTTTCCTGAAGAAGGGCATTTTATTTTATTTCAATGTTTCTACACCTGATTTCAAAGTAAGTGCTTTAATCTCCTTTTCTAAGAGGGTGGCGGGTAAAATATTACCCTCAGGTGTTCGATGATACGTTCCACATCAACACCCTTTTCTTGTAGGATCTCGAGCAGTCTCTGGTATTGTGGCAAGGCTTGCACAATTTTCACCATGTCCCGCACAGTTTCCACCATGTTCTGTGGGAAGGAGTAATGAATGCATTTATCACAAGAATTTACACAGAGGTATGCGCATAATAAAAACAGCAGCTGTCAAAATAAAAGTAGACAAAATGGATGCTTACCACAAGAACAGGGGAGCGAATGGCTGTAACCAGGGTCTTGATGTATACTCTGGTTTCCATTTTCATTTCAAGAAGGACCTTCAAATCATCAAGGGGAAGTACAGCAATCACATCGTCAATGAGTCCCATGCGTGTGATGTTTGTTGGTGGGATTGGAGGCAAGCCAAGGATGTCACGAATTTCGTTGACGATTCCATAAATGTCAACACCTTGATCACTGATGATTGGGAAACACTAGAAAAGAGCAATTCAGACACCAGTTGAAACAGAACACATGATTTCTCTGTCAGATTGAGGCTTAAAAACATTCACGTAAAGGCACTCACATCTTTATATTTCTTGACGTATTCAACAATTTTATGAATCTTGGGGAATTCTTCAGACTGGATGTAAACAAAGGCTTCGTGCAGGTAGTCCAGGGTAATTTCGAGGACCTTGTCAGATGGGACAAGTACCATAAATTCTTTCACGTCATCCTGGATACGGTGGATTCCTGTATCAGAGAGAAGACATTTTGACAATGAAGTTTATTTCTTGCATTCTGGGATTATGGCAGTTGTAGTAAATTGACAGGTGCAGATGAAACTCAAATTTTACGTTGAGAATATTACTTTAAAAGACGATTCCTGCATTGTCTTTACATGATATTTACTCTTCTGGCATGTGTGAGGTTCTAACTACGATTTTCAGTAAATCTGGCCACATGTTTCATATTGTCTCAACATGTATCCCAAAATTGTAATGTTCTCATTAAAAGACCAAACATTACTCTTGAGTACTTATCATTCTAGCTTTGTATTCAGAAGGTCCTGGGTTCAGATCTAACTCAAGAGGCTGATTGTGCTGACTGATATTTTTCTGGCATTGTACTGCAAGTTAAGCTACTACTCAAGTAATAGAAACTAGTTCAGTCTAACACATCAATTATTGTCAATTAATTGATGTGTTAGACTGAACTAGTTCCTATTACTTGATATCTGTTAATACATCGGGATGAATAACATCAAGCTACTACTGTTTCCTTCCATGTGACAAAATATGAACATTTGTCAGTTGAAATATCTGATCTATGTGCTATTCAGTGTCGTGAAATTTTATGCATGTGATTACAAAATGCAGGAAATTCCCATTACATTTCCAGTTACTGAAAACATTACCTTGCAAAGATAGTTCCCTAAGGATTTTGTAGATACGTTCCACATAAGGAACCATTTCTCGTAGAATCTCGAGCATTTCACGGTATTCTGGCCAGGCGCGCACAGTGTCCACCATTTTCTGTGGGAAGGAGTAATGCATTCATCACAAGAATTCACACAGAAGTATGCACATAACATAAGCAGCAGCTTACATTCAAGTAGACACAATGGATATTTACCATAACATCAACGGAGCGAATGGCTGTAAGCAGGGTCTTGAAGAATTCTCCTGTTTGCATTTTTTTATCCACGAAGTCCGCCAAATCATAGAGGGGAAGTACGGCAATCACATCATCAATGAGTCCGTAAATACCAACACCCATGCGTGTGGTATTTGTTGGTTCGAATGGATGTTTTTCAAGCATGTAATGAATTTCACTGATGATTTCATAAACGTCAATTCCATATTCACTGATGTATTTGAAACACTACAAAAGAGCAATTCAGACATCAGTTAAAACTAAACAATATATTTTCTCGGTCAAATTGAGGCTTAAGGAACATACACATAAAGGTACTCACATCTTTATATTTCTGGAGGTATTCAACAATTTTATGAATCTGGGGGAATTCTTCAGACTGGATGTAAACAATGAATCCACGCACTTCTTGATCGTAGGCTAGGTAGTCCAGGGAAATTTCGAGGACCTTGTCAGTTGGGATAAGTGCCATAAATTCTTTCAGGCTATCCCGGAGCCAGGGGGTTCCTGTATCAGAGATATCACATTTCTTCAACTAAGTTTTTTCCTGCATTCTGGGATTATGACAGTTGCAATCAATTGGTAGCTGCAGATAGAACTCAAATTTTACATTAAGAATATTAGTTTAAAGTACCTTCCCTGTATTGTTTTACAATATTTATTCTTTTGTAATGTGTCAGCTTCTAACATGATTGTTGGGAAATCTGGCCACATTTTTCATCCTGTCTGAACAGGTATCCCAAAAGTGTTATGTCCTTATTACGTCCTTATTAAAATACCAAACATTACTCCTGAGGACTTCTAATTCCAGCTTAGTATTCACAGAGGTCCTGTGTTCAGATCTTACCCAAGAGGCCGGTCGCATTTATCGATATTTTACGGGCATTTTACTGCAAGTTAAACTACTACTGTTTCTTTCCACATTATAAGCTATGAGTGTTTGTCAGTTGAAATATCTGATCTATGTGCTATTCAGCATCATGATATTTTATGCATGTGAGTACAAAACACAGTGAATTCTCATTACATTTCTAGTCTTTGAAAATATTACCTCGCCTATGTAGTTGCTTAAGGAGTTCAATGATACGATCCACATCAACATCCTTTTCTCGTACAATCTTGAGCAGTTCATAGTATTCTGGCCAGGATCGCACAGTGTCCACAACACTCTGTGGGCAGGAGTAACGCATTCATCACAATAATATGCACAGTATTATGCACATAACATAAGCAGCAGTTGACATTATTCAAGTATACATGAAGATTGCTTACCATCAATGCAGGGATGTCAATGAGTTTAACCAGGGTCTTCAATTCTTGGCTGGCTTCCATTTTCTTATCAATGAGGGCCTTCCATTCACTGAGGGGAAGAACAGCAATCACATCATCAATTAGTCCGTAAATACCGACACCTGTGCGTGTGGTATTTGTTGGTTGGAATGGATGCCCTTCAAGGATGTAATGAATTTCACTGATGATTGCATAAACGTCAACACCTTGATCACTGATGAATTTGAAACACTATAAAAGAGCAATTCATACACCAGTTGAAATGGAACAAATAATTTCTCTGTCAGGTTAAGGCTTAAAAACATTCATGTAAAGGCACTCACATCTTTATATTCCTTGAGGTATTCAACAATTTTATGAATCCTGGGGAATTCTTCAGACTGGATGTAAACAACAACGTCGTGCAATTCTGGGTCACTGGCTAGGTAGTCCAGGGTAATTTCAAGGACCTTGTCAGTTGGGAAAAGTGCCGTAAACTTTTTCAGTTCATCCTGGAGGCGGTGGATTTCTGTATCAGAGATAAGACATTTTGACAATGAAGTTTATTTCTTGCATTCTGGGATTATGGCAGTTGTAGTAAATTGACAGCTGCAGATAAGACTCAAATTTTATGTTGAGCATATTACTTTAAAAGACGATCCCTGCGTTGTCTTTACATGATATTTACTGTTCTGGAATGTGTCAGGTTCTAACAAGATTTTCAGTAAATCTGGCCATATTTTTCATATTTTCTCAACATGTATCCCAAAATTGTAATGTCCACATTAAAAGACCAAGCGTTGCTCTTGAGTACTTTTCATCCTAGCTTTGTATTCAGAAGGTCCTGGGTTCAGATCTCACCCAAGAGGCTGATCGTGTTGACTGATATTTTACTGGCATTGTACTGCAAGTTAAGCTACTATCGTTTCCTTCCATATGATAAACTATGAATGTTTGTCAGTTGAAATATCTGATCTATGTGCTATTCAGCGTCAATAAATTTTATGCATGTGATTAAAAAACACAGGGAATTCCCATTTCGTTTCCAGTTATTGAAAACATTACCTTGCAAAGATGGTTCCCAAAGGAGTTTGTAGATACGTTCCACATAAGGAACCATTTCTCGTAGAATCTCGAGCATTTCACGGTATTCTGGCCAGGCGCGCACAGTGTCCACCATTTTCTGTGGGAAGGTGTAATGCATTCAGCACAAGAATTCACAAAGAAGTATGCATATATCCTAAGCAGCAGCTGACATTCAAGTAGACACAATGGATATTTACCATAACATCAAGGGAGCGAATGGCTGTAAGCAGGGACCTGAATAATTCTCTGGTTTCCAGTTTCTTATCCAAGAGGGCTGCCAAATCATCGAGGGGAATTACAGCCATCACATCATCAATGAGTCCATAAATACCAACACCCGTGCGTGTGGTATTTGTTGGTTCGAATGGTTGTTTTTCAAGGATGTAATAAATTTCACTGATGAGTTCATAAACGTCAACTCCTTGATCAGTGATGAATTTGACACACTAGAAAAAAGCAATTCAGACACCAGTTGAAACGGAACAAATAATTTCTCTGTCAGATTGAGGCTTAAAAACATTCACATAAATGCACTCACATCTTTATATTCCTTTAGGTCTTCAACAATTTTGTGAATCTTGGGGAATTCTTCAGACTGGATGTAAGCAATGAAGTCCTTCACTTCTGTATCATTGGCTACGTAGTCCAGGGCAATTTCGAGGATTTTGTCAGTTGGGACAAGTTCCAGGAAATCACTCAATTCTTCTTGGAACTTGGCAATTGGAAGGGGCTTGCCTGTAAATTGATATGAATTTGCTGTTACCTGGGTTTTTATAAACAATTGAAATATTTCATGAGATTGTTCCGAGAATATAATTGTCACTTACCACAAACCAGTCCAAGGACTGCCAAAAAGACAACCGGAAATTTCATCTGCAAGGAGATCACAAGGTCACACATTTAATATGCTAGAAAACATACAGTACTCTATCTTCATCCCAGTTAAGTAGCTTGGTAATTTGGTTTCTTTGAACCAAACAATGTGCTTTTTTTATTTCCTAAACACATGACATACACTGTATGGATCAAATTTGTTCCATTCTTGTCAGTATTTGATAATCAAATTCATGCCCTCTCAAGTTGCCCATAAATCTGCTTGTGTTAATCCATAACAGTGTTTTTTTGTGTTCTTGGTGCGGCATGATGAGATTACTTTTTATTTACTTTCCTATCTCAGTTTTAGGTCCTCAAGCTTTGTGTGTAATTTGTTTTGCAGATTTTCTTATTGCCCCTTGCTGTAAAGAATTCATCCCAGGGCCTGTCATTAATCTTTCTAATTATGACCATTCACATTTAGCAATCCCCAAGTAACCAGACTGATCGCAGTAACATATTAAATTTCCAAAAGTTGTGATCTTTTCAAAGTACCATAAGGTAGTCCTGGTAATTCCAAGTGCTTTCTCCAACTTGAAAGTTTTCTTCTGCTCTGAAAATGGAGGCAGCATTTTCAACTGAAGCACCGGTACCTATCTACCAATCTGTACATCATGACATTCCATAAGACGGTATCTTAATATTCACTGTTCTGAGATTCTAAACTCTCACACATTTGCCAGTAAACTTAACACTGCTGATTTCACAATTCAAGTTAATTCCAGTTTTGCAGTCAGAACAGTAAATTATGCTGATATATTACTGCACTAAAGAGCAACCATGAAGCCTTTAAACAATTTTAACTGCCATACATGATATGTAGAACATTGTTAGGCAGATGGAACCATTTGCACCCTGACTTGTACTATCAAACCTTGATGATATTAATCAATGCACACTCATGAGTGCTGTGAGTGTCATGGCCATTTATAGGATACGTGACTTTAATTTGATTTTCAAATTAAGCACTTCCCCAATTTCCACCAACCCCTGCACAAATTTGTTTCCAACAAATTGCATAATACACAGTTTTGATGCTCTCACATGTTTGGCTGCAAACCACAGCTGTATTTAGGGGGTCACAGTACTGGATTATACATTCGGTGTATTATGTGACTTGTCAGCTGGAAATTGTGAATTGTAAACAAGGGAGTCATTCCAAAATCAATGAACCAATATTAAAATTGTATTGAAATTATAGTACAAGCAATATATCAAACTTTATGTAAAAGTTTCTATCTGGAAATCTTGGACTAACAGATTTTCCTTCAGTTTGTGACAGAGACAAGAACTGGTTTTTTTTTTAGAAGCTCAGTATATACTCCATCAATGAACATAGTGTACTGTCATTGCTGTCATTACATGTCTCTTTATTCACAATCTTTAATATTGAAACTTGATGGAGAGCACTATAAAGGGAATGATTATTACAGTTAAATTATGTGTACTGTGGTGCTTTTTAATTTTTTTCAATCAGTACTTTTGCACCTTCTAACAAATAAATTTAACTCGTATGATTCTAAATGTGGAATCTTAGCAAAAATTTGGTTTACACCAGCACATAATGCTCTTTAACAATGCAATTAATATATGTGTATAATATTTTTGTTATTTCTGTTACGTGTTGTGAGCCAAACTTAATTGCTGGGAATGGAAAGTACTGATACTTTCCTCTCTGCTTTTACATTAGTGAACAATGTTTTATGAATGATTCTGCCCTCTGAAGATGACAAAGTATGGAACACAGCATGTGCAGCAAATAACAGAAATGTCTTATTGACTGAGGGTGTCAATAATTGTATTTGACGTTTGTGGACAAAATGTATGTTTATGTGAATGAATTTGTTGTAATTTGTGTTGTTAAGCACACTGCATTTGTCTCGTAATTTTTCTAACAGGTACAGTGTGTAGCTGAACAGATTGCTGTAGTGGTAACACTGCAGGATTGTACTTGTGAGGTACCCATTTGAATTTGTAAAGATACTCGCTATCATGAGGTTTACCTCCCTTCATCCAGACATATGCCAGGGCACCTCAGATAAGTCACGGCTGCTTATATCTAAACCACTTACAAGTCAGTAATTTAACAATCACCATACATTTCAACACTATATACTGTGAAGTAGTGATAGGACTGTCAGGTTAATATACTATAGCAATAATCTTCACGTGGCATGAATAGCAGACAGGAGAGGTGCATATGTTATGGTAGGGAGACATGAGGTAAAGAGACCATTGGAAGGCCTAGGTGTAGATAGAATAATGTTAAAATGGATCTTCAAGAAGTGCGATGGGGGATTGGTCTGGCTGAGGATAGGGACAGCTGATTGTCACTTGTGAATGCGGTAATGAACCCTGGAGTTACATAAACTCAGGGAATTTCTAGATTAACTGAGCTTGTTACAAAGGAATCTGCTCCACAGAGTTAGCTAGTTAAATACTTATGCTTACCTTCAACTGCTGATGCTTGTCAATGCAGGCAGATGACTGTCTCACCGAGGAAGGCGCCTTGCCTTATATACCCCACGTTACCACAAGAACCACAGATAAAGTACACAGACTACTGTTATTTTTAGCTGAGTATCACCTGAAATTTATGTGATTCCTGTTGATACAGCTGTTGATGCCTAACCACAGCATAATCTGTCAATCATCATGTCGCAGGCTGTTATTTAGGATGTCCATCATCTTACTGATTTATGTTTATGGATCCAGGTGTTTTGTACGTGGGTCTTATTTCTGTCTTTAGGTGATACGAAAGGAAGGGATGACCTTAGTAATGGAAAGTTCCGGTTTTTAGGTGAAGATGGTGTTGGTGGTTCAGGTCCAAGTAAAAGACTGTATCTAGTCACCCCAACAGCAATCCTGTTCCTACCAGCTGTGCTCAACACAGTAGCCCAGCAGGAGATTCTCAAAATCTGAAAATGCTACAAGATCAGCTGTATTCAGTCCCGAGGAAAACCCCATCAGAAAAAATGGAGTGTTTGGATGTACGAGGAAATTGGGTATGTTAATATACCGGCTTGTGTGTATAGTGTATGTGTGTAGTGGGTTCATGTTAGTTTTTTCGAAATTAACTAACAATATGATCTTATTTGTCACTGTTTCTCTGTGCATGGTGATACATAACTATATGCTTAAAAGATACACATAAATGAAGAAGAGCTTTCCACAGGAACATTTCCTGGCATAATACAAGATAGAGTAAAGATATTTTCTTTTTAAAAATTGGATTTATTTCCTTTCACATTCCATAGATCCATATTAGTTTACAATAACCATTAGGATATAGAAATTGTCATATTTGCAAATATATCTAACATAAAACAACTCATTATCATACATTAGAAATATAACATAATAATCATTCTTGTCACTGCTTGACAATAGATTTCAAGTATACAACATGTAATTATGTTCTTTACAATTACAATTTCATTTCAGTTGTTTATTATTCAGAAATCATGATTCTTAATTGTAAATATGTTCAAGACACTCATCAATTGAACAAAATGAGTGTGTTAAGGGACCTTTTTAAGGCAGGTTTAACCCTTTAAAGACAAAGCACAGACTGCTTTATTTAAAGACCCAGTCTGTACTGCGCTGTAAACACTTTTCATCTCAGTTATAAAAACCAATCAGTTTATGCTGTAAGTGGCACAAGTCGCTGTTTGTTCTCAGATAAATACAAAACACATAAATACAGTGTGGGCAGAGCGTACAGTTG
>Ga0268261_10003945_pt1 | contig 11019 bp, 8 predicted proteins | sample TergutNc150P1_FD_190353 | JGI IMG/M metagenome (GOLD analysis project Ga0268261, IMG submission 190353) | Nasutitermes corniger P1 segment gut microbial community from laboratory colony in Florida, USA - Nc150 P1 (SPAdes) (version 2) | ecosystem: Host-associated > Arthropoda: Insects > Digestive...
TGCGACGAGCTGATCACTCGTCCAGAGGAGTCCTACCGACTGTGCTGCGTCGTTGTGTGTGATCTAGAAACATCAAGAATGGGTGCTCCATATATATATGACATTAGTCACCTAAGGGTTAATAATTTAACCCTTATCCTACTAACGTGGAGAAAATGGTGAGCTCCTAATAATGCCAGCAAATAGCAGATGGAATTTAATTCGGGTTTTAAAGGGTTAATCCTCAACTGTTCGTCTGATATCTCAGTCTAACCGTATAGAAACTTTCATTACTTAATCTTAAACGTTTCAATTTCACTTCAGTTACTTTTCATATAAGTTTCAGTATAGACTTTGGGCATCTCCCATCCACCTTCATCATGGTAATAGTGGGCATGGTGAATGATGGGATGGGGCAATGGACTCTGCATAAGGTGGTCATGCTCCAAAATAAGTTAACCTGTGACCCATTCTGTTTTGCAGCTGCTGTCAGAATCTTCTTTGGTTCCTTCCTATATGCTGACCTATTTAGCAACTGAAGAAATACATAAGTACTATACTGATATGAATGTGGGGAATAGTGACCTGGTTATGGGCTGGACAATCCGGGTCAAATTCCACGGAAGTAAAGAAGATTTTTCACTTCTACAGAACATTCAGACTGGTTCAGGGACCAACCCAGCCTCATAGTTTACCTTTATCTTTATTGGTTTTGTTCATGGAAAATAAAACTTCATAACAACCAAGGATGAGGGATCATTCCGTGACACAACACAATGTAATTTTGTGGGACAGATAAAAGGAGGGAGTAGTGAAGCTAGCAGATACCAGAGGAATAACAGAATGTATTGTATCCATATGTACGTGTATTTTGTTCTCCAGTCATTGGTCATCAGAAACAGCCAATTCCAATCACAAATGCATAAAATATTACAAATGTGGAACAATGGAGAGGATCTGTATGTGGAAGAACATTGTTATGAAGTGGCTGGTGACTGGGAGGAAGAATACAAGTTGGAATGCAAAGCTGGAAGTTGAAGGTGAATGAGATTGTGTACAAATAGTAGAATTTATTACCTTTTAACATGTGCAGACAGTAGTCTTAATTAGCATGTAATGTGTGCCAACTGCAGACTTAATTACATTGTAACATGTGCAGACAGTAGACCTAATATTCAGAACATATTGAGATTCCAAGGCTTACACTGTCGCTCAAAAATAAATAGTTTACTATCCATCGAATACTAACTTTTCAATTGGAAACAGCTACATGTTTCACTCATTAACAGCAAATACGGGGCCATCAAGAACATGTTTTATAATATATATATATATATTCACCATATGGTTTCACTCTTTGGGATCCCAGAAGTGTACTGTGTTTATTACAATATAAAATTGTAAAATGAGGTCTTATAGTAGCTGACGGTTGTAAAATTATTTGTGGTCTCATTTAATTGTATAATGGTTAAGTTGAAACATTAAATTGTAAGATAAAATATTTATTTTATTAATTATCTTGCAACTTAATATTTTACATTAACCATTATGTATCTTAACAAGACCTAAAATAATTCTACAACAATCAGCTACTATTGAGCAGATTTCACGATTTCGTATTGTAATAAACACTGTAAACTTCTGGGATTCCACGGAGCGGAAACATATGATGAATATATACATATATATTCATTTATTGTATTTTACCTTATTTTAAAATACTGTATTGATGGCTCGATGGTGGCCATAAACTACAGAAATATGAAGCTGTTACTCAATAAAGTTAGCTGTGTTCAGACCGATAGTAAACGATGTTTTCAAACACTGCACCAATACAACGGGAAGTACTCCATTCAATTTCACACTCTGAATTTAATGTGTTGAATATAATGACGCGAATAGGGTGTATAATGGAATGATGACCACACATCATAAGAATCATTTACATATTCTTGAAACTGCAACTGCCAGAATGCATAAAGCCTAAGCAAAGCCTGGCTCCACCTCCCCCAACACCCTCCATTCAACCAACTTCTCTGAACCTCTCACAGATTCTCTGCTGCAGCCATGAACCTGCTTCACGCTTTTTAACGAATGCAAACTCCAACATCATTCATTCGCCTCTGTCATATCTTCCTAAAGCTTCAAATCTTTCTGTCACGTCTTGTCAACAACCAGCTATTAACGCAAGCTGCAGACAATAAGTGCTTTACAGAAGACAGGAGTTTCTACAAGTTAATCTGCCACAATGAACCATTGTGTGTATTATTCAGTACATGTGACTGCTGTGAAGTAAAAAGTGTCTATATTGATATCCCAATTTTCTGAGATGGGGCACCATGTCGCTAAGTCTATTTTTAGATTATTTCAAGAAACCATCCACACTTCACACATCCAGAATCTTCATTAACAATACTGTGAGGACCTCGAACTTACCTATTTAAATATCATGTACGAAATACTGTTAGCAAGTTAAAAATTACCAATGTGTGACGATGTCAAACTTTGAGGTTATATCTCATAAACCCTAAGTACAAAGAAACTACATTCCTGTAGCAAGTGCTAAACAAGTATTTAAAAAAAGGGACATCAATACCATTAACACATACTCATATTTCTCAAAATGTATACTGTGTCAAATATACCGTGTATGCAATCAGCGATAACAGATCAAACCTTCTGTACACGTATGCTTAGAATACTGGGGATTACATTCTGTCCGTTAAATTCAGAAAATCTATGTGAAATCACAACACTGGTGGTGTGCATCCCATTTAACTATGTTCCATGCTACTCTTCCTTCATCATACAGCAGCAGTTTCTAATACCCTGTACAGAAATGTATATTGAAATGTAATTGTAAATGCAACACATATTTATGTGTATGATCACAATATATGTTTTGATTACTTATAACTTACATATGCAAGCTACATTCTTGGAGTAGCTTACATATGTTTAATGAAATTTGTCTGACATTAGTTAATAAGTAAAAATCATTAACACAACACTACATGACATAATTGTAAAAACTGAGAGCACATTTCAGCAAATGCAACTGTATATGTTTTTAACTTTAGATTAAGTATTGGCCTGATGCTTACCCTTTAGGGTCAAACCTTGTTGCTGGAAAAATTACCAAAACAATGTTGTGTTGTTGGTTTTTAATTAACCTTTTGGCACTGGAGTTTTACATTTAAATTTTAGCACACCTGTATGTAGAATGTAAATAATACAGGAACCAAAAAAGGTAGCATTATGAAATAAACGGCATTTTGAAGAGAAAAACGGAGAGTGTGCAGCATGTTTAAAATACTCAGTACTTATATTTGTTATATAAAATGCAACATCCGGAGGGTAGCGGTATGCCCGTCCTATATATAGGACACATGGTTCTTAAAGGTTAATAACTAATTATATGAAAACACAACAGGATGTCTAAAATTGTCTGATAGTGTTACCTGCTTGTCACTAGCATCAGCCTGCAGTACAAGAAACAGTACAGTTACTGAATACACAGTGAGATTCTTGCCAGTTTGAAATCCTGTAATGGAAGGAATGATAATATGCACACTACCTACTGTCCTCACTCAGTTCGTACACAGTATTTTCAAACCTGGACCTAATGTGATAATAGAAAAAAAGGTAAAAATTATGGGCAAGGACCAAAACAATTATTATAACACAAAACTGTCAGACATACACTTGGCTCAATCATTATGGCTTGTAAAGAGACATACAATACACAAGGAACTTGAAAAAATGAAATATGAACTCACCATTCCTCAAACTTCCAATTCAGAATCTCAAGTGCGACAGTTTCCGAGGTGTTTGTAATACAAGACAACCACTTCCAGCACATACACAATTATGTATACAATTTGCACACTCAAGATGTGGGCAATTAATATGTATGTGGCCTATAAAAATGTTTCAACATGGCAGAAATAATGAGAGGTGTTAACAAGTATTCATAAACCACAATGCCCATCATTTCAAGACATATGTAATACATAAATACTCTAAACTTCCAAAATATTCTTGCACTACTGGACATACATGCCTTTTTCCCTAAGTGTGAAATTATATCAGTGCACAAAGAAAACTTTTTTAAAAATATCACAAAAATAGAAATCCCACAGATCTGTAAATGGTGATGATTCCTCAGACAATGGACCATAATGAATGACTTATACATATCATGGAATTATGACTGCTGATTACAATGGGACAGACAATGTTTCCTTAGAACAAATTTGCGACTGAATGTCTTACTGCACACATCACAGCAATATGGACGCTCCCCAGAATGTACATGTTTATGTACTTTCAGATGTTCCAGTCGCTTGTATGTTTTCTTACACACAGCACAGCAGTATGGACACTCCCCAGTATGTAGACGTTGATGTATCTTCAGATTACTTTTGTTACTGAATGTTTTATTACACACATCACAGCAATATGGACGCTCTCCAGTATGTACAAGTTGATGTACCTTCAGACTAAATGCGTTACTGAATGTTTTATTACACACATCACAGCGATATGGATGCTCCCCAGTACGTACACAATGTATCTTCAGACTACTTCCGTCATTGAATGTCTTATTACACACATAACAGCGATTTGGATGCTCCCCAGTATGTATACGCAGAAGTAGTAAACAGGTCATTATAGCCCACCCAGACCTTTGTACCCAGTAGTTAAGCCCTTTGTACCACCGTGAAGTCATCGAAGAAGGTAGTTGAACAGGTATTTGTGTAGTTATGCCCCGGGCAGTTGTACCTTAACCTAAGGCCGCCGTAGTGATTGGTAATGGATGTAATGGCCACAGGCTAGGGCAGGCTGTAGCTTAACCTAAGGCCTCCTCCGTAGTTAGTTTGAGGCTCCGGCCGCATTTACTCTTGAGCTAAGACTGTCATAAACAGGTCATTATAGCCCACCCAGACCTTTGTACCCAGTAGTTAAGCCCTTTGTACCACCGTGAAAAAGTAATCGAAAAAGGTAGTCGAAACAGGTATTTGTGTAGATGTCCCGGGCGGTTGTACCTTAACCTAAGGCCGCCGTAGTGATTGGTAGGTTCTGGTTGTATTAACTCTTAAGACCCTCCCCGTAGTGTTTGGTAATTGATGTAATGGCCAGAGGCTCGGGCGGGCTGTAGCTTAACCCAAGGCCTCCTCCGTAGTGTTAGTTTGAGGCTCCGGCCGCATTTACTCTTGAGCTAAGACTGTCGTAGTGGTTTGTTTTAATAATAATATCCAGTGCCGTCGTATAGTTTGGTATATCTATCCGGTCGTGTAGCGCATGCGGCGAGCTTCGGCATTCGACTGAGATGTTTTAGAGATCCGATGTGAATTCACGGAATGCACACGTGACCATGTGCAGCGCTATATTAAGTCGATGAGTCAGAGGTCGAGAGAGATAAGATAGAGTCCAATGCTGAATGTTTATTGGCTAGCATACATATGAGGAGGAGGGGTAAGGTTTTGAGTGTGTAGCCTTGCGTTTCTATATCCCTATATGCAGGCCAGCAGTCATTGATGACTGTAATGCCGGATTCGATCCAGTCATGAAAAACAGCCATCGTGTCGGCGGTTTTGTCCGGAATGGGAATTAGAAGTGTCTTTTCCGGACTTGCTCTCAACACCACCGAACACCGACTGCCCTTTCACTTTGTCCCCCCTATTGTACTTGCGCCGACCGAACTTGCTGTTGTCGATTTCGACAGTCTTGTTAGGACCGCCGATTTTCTGAGATCTGCCCAGCACATAGTCCAACATGACCTAACTACAGGTTTTGGCCAAATCAGTGACGGTTGCAGAACCAAACTGACGCTCTTGCTGGATATTGTGAGCAGGAACGTGGTGAACGATGTCGTACGCGTGGAGTAGAGCCTCCATAAAGTTCAGGTTACTGTGCTGAAAAATAATACCGTGCCTGAGGATGAAGCACGTCATGCGGAAGCAAATATAGCCCTCAGACATCGGCAAACGCCGACCTGGTAGTCTTTTAATTAATTACCCCCAGTTCCCGGACATTTTAAACGCTTTGAATATTCAACCCCATAACATATTCTTACTTACGGTTTGACACTGTAAATTACGCTCCTGAGCCCGAGACTGCAGGAACTGCATGTAGATAGTCTAGTAGTTCGTCACTGAATTATATTTCTCAAAACAAGACCCTTTGTGAAGCGGAACAACGCAGAATTTACAGATGTATCTAGTTTCACTTCACTTCTTATGTGCAGCACACACTTTACACTGTCTTGCAGGATATTCTCTTTTTCCCTCCCCACCACCAACAATTTTTTCAAGTTTGAATATTCTGAATACACCGGAGAGTCTGCCTGGGGGGTCCTGTTTAGGCCCCCTTGGTGATGTATGCTTCTCTGACAATTGAAGGTCATCAGAATTGGAATCACCTTCCAACCGCTTGCAGGAAGTTCTTGTACTTTACTTTTTTGTTTGTATTTAGTGTCCTGAATACAAAAAAAAAATGTGTTGACGAGAGCACAGCTTAGCAGATACAGTACCGCTTTTTTCGACCATTTTAGTTTTCCTCAGAACTGAGTAATAACTGAAGTACTGGTCTGCCCTGTCTATGCCCAGCATGCATTGTATAGGAGGCTGGGTGGGCCTCAGAGCCAGTCTACACAGGTGCGGAATATCTCGCCCCCACAAGAATTTTAACTCTGGACCGCCCAGCCCATAGCGAGTTGCTCTAATGTCTGAGATATCCCAGCCACTTCAGTACACATGTTTTAATTTTCAGCCAGTATTCTTTCTTCTGTACAGGTATCCTTAATGATACTGGTGATTACAATGTCCATTAAATTCAGCAATTTTATGTGAAATCACAACACTGGTGGTGTGCATCCCATTTAACTATGTTCTACGCTACTCCTCTGTCATCATACAGCAGCAGTTTCAAATACTCTGCACACACACACACACACACACACACACACACACACACACACACACACACACACAATGTCTTGGAATGCGTATAATTGTAAATAAACACATATTTATGTGTAAGATCACAAAATATGATTTGACTAGTTAGAACTTACACATGCAAGCTACGTTCTCGGAGTAGCTTACATCTAGCCGGGTACCTCAGTCGGTATAACGACTGGCTACGGGCTGGATGGTCCGGGGATCGAATCCCGGTGGGGGCGAGATTTTCTGCACCAGTCCAGACCGGCCCCGGGGCCCACCCAGCTTCCTGTACAATGGATACCAGGTCTTTCCTGGGGATAAAGAGCGGCCGGGGCGAGGCTGACCCCTCACCCCTAATAGTGCCATTGGTCATGAAACAGTACAGCTATACCTCTACTCCCTCTGTGGGCCGTACGGCCTGTACAGAGCCTCAGTGCCTGTACAAGGGTGCACTTTACTTTACATGACATAATTGTAACACTAAGATCTCATTTTAGCAAATGCAACTGGATATGTTTTTAAGTGTTTTATCAAGAATTAACCTGATGATTACCCTTTAGGGTCAAAACATGCTGCTGTCAAAAATTACCAAAATGAAGCTGAGTTGATTGATTTTAATTAATTACTAATTATACAAGAATTAAACAGGATGTCTAAATTGAAAACATTCTGACAGTGCTTGCTGCTCATCAATAATATCAGCCTGCTGTACAAGAAAGAGTACAGTTGCTGCATACACAGTAAGATTCTTGCCAGTTGGAATCCTGTCAACGAAGGAATGATCACAATATGCACACTACCCACCGTCCTCACAATCTTCATACACAGTATTTTCAAACCTGGACCTAATGAAATTATAAAAAACAAAGTACAAATTATGGACAAGGGCCAAAACAATTATTATAACACATAACTGTCAGACAAACACTTGGCTCCATCATTATGAAGAATAAAGAGATAAAATACATATAATATATATAACGGAAGTGCAAATATGAAATGTGGACTCATCTATGCTCAAACTTCCAACTCAGAATCTCAAGTGGAGAGTTTCTAAAGTGTTTCCAATATAAGACAACCACTTCCAGCACATATACAATTGTGTATCCAATTTCCACACTCAAGAAGTGCGTAATTAATAATTATGGAGCCTATAAAAACTGTTTCAACAGGGGGAAATAATGAGAGGTGTTAACAAGTATTCATAAACCACAATGTCCATCATTTCAAGACATCTGTAATACAGGAATACTCTAAACTTCCAAAATACTTTTGCACTACTGGACATACATGCCAATCTCCCCAAGTGTGAAATTATATCATTGCACAAAGTAAAAATTTTTTAAACATACCACAGGAATACAGATCCCACAATTTGTAAATGGTAATGATTCCTCAGACAATGCACCATAATGAATGACATACATATCATGGGATTATGATTGCTGATTACAATAGGACAGAATATGCTTCTTTAGAACACAATTGTGAATGAATGTCTTACTGCACACATCACAGCGATATGGGCGCTCTTGAAGCTGTATGTACACCTTGATGTAAATTCAGATTTCTTCTGGCACTAAATGTTTTATTGCACAAATCACAGCAATATGGACTCCCCCCACTATGTACACGTTGATGTACCTTCAGATTCCGCCCGTCAATGAATGTTTTATTACACACATCACAGCCATATGGACGCTCCCCAGTGTGTACACGTTGATGTATTTTCAGAATACTTCTGTCTCTGTATGTTTTATTACACACATCACAGCCATATGGACGCTCCCCAGTGTGTACACGTTGATGTGTTTTCAGATTACTTCTGTCTCTGAATGTTTTATTACACACATCACAGCCATATGCACGCTCACCAGTATGTACGCGCTGATGTAACTTCAGATGCTCCATTTGCTTAAATGCTTTATTACAAACATCACAGCCATATGGACGTTCCCCAGTGTGTACACGTTTATGTTTCCTCAGAGTACTTCTGTCACTGAATGTTTTATTACAAACATCACAGCCATATGGACGCTCCCCAGTGTGTACACGCTGATGTCTCTTCAGAGTACCTCTGTCTCTGAATGTTCTATTACACACATCACAGCCGTATGGACGCTCACCAGTATGTATATTCTGATGTACCTTCAGATGTTCTATTTGCTTGAATGTTTTATTACAAACACCACAGCTATACGGACGCTTCCCAGTATGTACACGTTGATGTACAAGCAGATTACTTCTGCAAATAAATAATTTATGACACACATCACAGCAGTATGGGCGCTCACCAGTATGTGCACGTTGATGTACTCTCAGATTTTCCAGTTGCTTGAATGTTTTATTACAAACATCACAGCTATATGGACGCTTCCCAGTGTGTACACGCTGATGTACCTTCAGGTATCTAAGTTGCTTGAATGTTCTATTACACACATCACAGCGATGTGTAGGTTCCACAGTATGTACCTCCTGTTGCTGTTTCATAGTGCCCTGCTCACTAAATGTTCCATTGGAGGTTCTCTGTTACACAGAAAAAGAAGTAATATTACTATTTTAAAAAGAGGCAAAAAACATTATCAAAATTGAGATATAAATCAGTTAAACAAATATATCACAAGACATATTTTTTTCATCAAATTCCATTAAGCACTACACATGTGGTCTATTATGGTGTGGTAACAATATATAAATCATATACTCCAATTACTGTCACAAGACACTAATATAGAATGAAGTGTGATAAAGGTATTGTACAACTTTTCTTTGAAGATCTAAACAAATCCATGTCTCCCCTGATAATCAGCTACCACCATATAAGCTCAATAACTTTCAGATCCTCTAACAGACATTAAGTATGTGCAGGCTGTGTACTATCAAGACGTACTTCTTGGACATCCTGACCCTCAAAGATGGGACTGACTGGCCATCCCAAAATATTGGAATGGAATTACCATTTTATACTGCATACAATCCCAGAAGGAACAAGGTCTCAAAACATGTTCAATTTTAGTATGTCTTTCCATCAGGATAATGACAAAAGGTAAAATATAAATGTGTTCTGTGATATAATCTCAGAAAACAGTCTCAAAGGGTAAATTCACATGACCTACCAGGGCAAGGGATTGGTCCTGCTTTCACTATTCAACATCTCTGTAGTAGGTTGAAAAGTTCCTTCATCCCTAAAAACCACCAAACATGAGACTTTCGGCTTCTGATACCACATAAACAAAATCCACACACACACAGATCAACCAGCTTGCTGTAACTGCTAAGATACTTTCAGAGCCTGGCATACAGTTGTGTATGGCATCTGTAGCTGTTCAATCTTGGCAAACAGACTTTCATGGCCTGCATGAAAGACTTCCTTGGCTTGTTCAACATTCAGGTCTCATCTGAACTACGATCATACTTGTGACTCCCAGAGATTAGAAAAATATTTAATTTACATTATTGCACAGTGAACCAGAGACCCACACAGATATTGTGTACGAGTTTTGAAGCAGGGGACATTGCCCAATGTCTGCATGCACTCCAAATCTGTGGCCATATGATTATACACAGGGAACGGAAGTGATATTTCTGATGATTGTGATAAATTCTCTTATAAAAACTGCAAATAAGGAAGAAAGGATTGTTTTTTTCAATATTTTACGTGAAGAAACAATACCGCACTAGGCTCTGTAGTTTCAAGATGACTTTCTTTTACTCCCTGAAAACCAACTATGAGGCCAGAGGAAACTGATTGCAAGTGGCACAACATCTACTTGTACCAGATCCTCAAAGGTATACCTGAGTACACAGTACAGTACTAAATCCCTAAAACTAAAAACAATTATTGTGCAGCTGGTTACATTTAAAGTAATTCCCACATCTCATGGTGTCTACCAAATGCAGTACAGCTTAAATGAATGTTGCAGAATTCACTGAGTAGATTATGCAAAGTAGTAAGTAAAGGAAAAAAAATAAAGCAGATACACAAATTTCTTTTTAACCCTTAGGCGACTAATGTCATATATATATATATATGGAGCACCCATTCTTGATGTTTCTAGATCACACACAACGACGCAGCACAGTCGGTAGGACT
>Ga0268261_10003946_pt1 | contig 11018 bp, 10 predicted proteins | sample TergutNc150P1_FD_190353 | JGI IMG/M metagenome (GOLD analysis project Ga0268261, IMG submission 190353) | Nasutitermes corniger P1 segment gut microbial community from laboratory colony in Florida, USA - Nc150 P1 (SPAdes) (version 2) | ecosystem: Host-associated > Arthropoda: Insects >...
AGGATAGACCCGGTAACCACTGTATAGGAGGCTGGGTGGGCCCTAGGGCCAGTCTGGACTGGTGTGGAAAATCTCACTCCCGCCGGGATTCGATCCCTGGACCGTCCAGCCCGTAGTGAGTCACTATACTGACTAAGCTATCCCGGCCAACAAAATTCACAGCACATATTATTTGTCACTTTTATTTTCCAAAATTTCATTTTAACATTTTTGGCATATGCAGATTTGCTCCACAGCTTCAGGGATACTTTTCCTTTTAGTGCAAGAGTCACAAATATCCCCACAACTTGCAAAATTTAGTAGACATTGCCATCTCTGAGCGATAGAAAAATGAGCAATGTGAGATACGTGACAAATAGAAAGACAGAGAAGATGTAAGGGTCCTCCATAAAGTAACTGATAATGTATTTTGTAATATGATAATCAGTTTTTGCCAAGGGTTCACAAATATTTAAAAATTCTATACACTGGAAGAGTGACACAAAGCAAGTTCTATACTGACGACCTACAAACATTAAATTTACATGCGTGGATATCCTGACACCCAGAATTTTTGCACTCCTGGTTTTCTTAACAAATAGCTATGGTACTTCTTCGTTGACTTATATGATACTTCTTATGTACGATTTACAAAAAGCATTTATTTTAATATTTGCTGGATATTTACATATTTCATCATTTTTCTCTCTATACATAAAATACCTGGGTGTATTTTTGTCAGATATGAAAAATATAGTGACTGAAGATACTGGAAAAGCATTTACAAAAGCAAAAAAAAAAAAATATTTTCACTTTTTTGGTGGATAACTGACAAAGGTTTGGGAAGCAGCATGGAATTCAATTACCCAGCAAAAGTTTTACAGTGCTATTGTCAATGTTGTTTTTTCAGAATTTCAATAAGAAATTTATACAGGTAGCATTTCTTCACAGATGGTTTTGCTCTCCTATGAAGCTGAGTTCTACAGCACTCACCCTCCTGATAGGTGCTTCATTCTCTGTAATCCACGAAGCAAGTGAAGGGCAGTAACTCACTATCAGCGAGCCAATCTCACTCTTCTGTTCAGTCTCAAACACGAAGCAACGATGACTATTGTCAGGCTGCTGACGCATCAAGTTAATGGTCAGGAAACTATCGCTAGGGTCCAGGAAGATCGATTCCACATCTTGATAACGGTACTCGTACAAGACAAATTTATCATCCGGTTTGATCAGCATCAGCCCCTCACAGTTTACTCCCAATATCAGACTGTTACCTGCAGCACGACAATGGCATACTGACTCTGGAACATGTTGCCTCCTCATTCACTTCTCATGTGCTAACCATAAAAGGATAGTACATTACAAAATTATATGATATATGATATATTTATTAACTGCAATTGGGTTGTCACCCGGTGGCAGTACACATTTACACACAAACAACACATAGAACAACACAAATAACCGAACAACACAAATAACAACTAAAACAACACAAATAACAACTAAACAACACAAATAACAACTGTGCTATGTATCAGAAATATCACAACTTAAGATGAAGGTATCAAGTTCCTCTGAAACACTGATATGAATGTACAAGTGACCACACAACCTGCTGCTAATTGAACTCCATAACACTGTACACAGCTGCAGTCAGCATAGCATGGGCCCTGCTTGGTTCACTTCCAAATTCCAGACAGCATAAAACTTTTTTTTTTTAATATACATGGGTCTGTGCATCCTAATAATATTCTAATATAGAAGCCCCAACAAGATGCACATGTTACAGAGTTTATTTTATCTGATGATTGCTCTACATGTTTCGGGTATCATTATCACCCATTGATCGATGTGTCGCTGCACAAGGGGACTATTTTGAAGGGGATGCTGCCCAAACTTAAATCAAGTAAATATATTCTAGTCTATAGGTCCAGTCTCGGAACTTTTTGATACACCCTCGTATTAGCAAATGGCACATTGGCACATCCTGGCAAATCAGTAAACATATTAGCAACTGACACAGTAACAAATCCTGGCATGTCAGTAAATATATTAGCAACTGATACAGTGTCATTTCCCAGAAAATAGGAGTCTTCAAATATGTCTAAAATAATGTTCAGTTTTTGACACAGTTACTACAATGCACTCATATTACTCACCATATGACCAGTACCCACGGTACGTGACGTGAAACATGGTGGTTCCATAAAGTTGATACTGCATCACACATGACAGGTACAGCACTTTGGCAGTGAGTTCAGACCGTCCAGCCCCATACTGTCTGTGTGCTTGAGCAATGACAGGTACCTGCAAATTATACTTTATAAAAATACTCCCATTCAAAATGTGTAAAAACATTACACAGTGAACCAATCCAAGCAGGACATGGAGCTCCATTTACAACAACATTCACTACGTTTAGTAAGGGGATGGGAACATTGGCAAGTGTGCAGTTCACTACTGCAGTGATTGCTGGTATTGTGAAGTGAAGTGAAGTTGTCCCTGTGCACACCATGAAGATATACAGGCGGAGGGCATCAGCACCGATAGTATTTTGTGCAAAGTTGCGCACATTACCTGCGTATAAGGTGACTAGACTATATACAATCAATGCTGGGCACACAGATAGTAACATACTCATAATTTATTTAAAATCTCTAATTAATCCTTTAACTAAAACTGCACAAACTGTACGAAATTTAGTTGTGTTTTTGTAGAATTTTTGTTCCATTTAATAAATTCTTAAATACAAAAAATTATTTCTGTCAAAATCCCAAGGTGATCACCTCACTGCCAATGCCCTTGGTGGAGGGAGGTCAAGCTCTACTCATTCTTCACCTTAGCCCTATAAGGGGGTGAGTGGTCAGCTTCAATCCCCAGCCACTCTATCCCTGGAAAAAAGCTGCCAGTAACCATCAAACACAAGGCCCAGCAGCTTAGGCAGCAGATCTGGACAATTTAGAGAGGAAATAAACTTTGGCTCTGCCGGAAACTGAATAATTACCCCCGATGTCACTGTACCAAAAATGAGCTGTCCTGTCTCTTCTGCTGGTTGGGCTAACCATTTGAATGTAGAATTTCTGTAGGATTATTTTGGGATTATATAATGTATTTTTTAGTTAGCACACAGATTTTAAGAATCTTTACTTTTACTATCCATCACTAACAAGAAGATCAAACTGTATGACTACTTTGTACCATTTCAGATAATTAACCTTTTAAAGACAAAACACAGACTGCTTTATTTAAAGACCCAGTACGTACCACGCAGTAAACACTTTTCATCTCGGTTATAAAAACCAATCAGTTTATGCTGTAAGCGGCACAAGTCGCTCTCAGTTCTGAGATAAATACAAAACATATAAATACAGTGTGGGCAGAGCGTACAGTTGTTGAATGTTAAAACTGTTGGTGCATGACACAATCAGTGGGCTTTAGAAGGTTAATATTTAAAAATTCAAAGACTTCTCCACCTACCCGCCAGTCAACCCCAGGAATATCATGATTATAATTACCCTTTGAAACACATATGAAACACAAATGATGATACTGAACAAGGTGATGATATGTACAGTACCATTCATATCTAAATAACAAACACTTCATTGGAGTGCGTCCAAATTTTTTTTTTCACAATTTTCTTTTGAGTAATCAAAGTTAATTGAAATACTAAACAGTGAAGATAACAAGTTGGAAGTGCTTGATTTGTTTGAAACTTAGTGTTTTTTACTGATAATAAACAGATAATCACATCCATTTACTCTATTTAATGGGACTGTGAGTGATGTTATGTATTTTTAATGAAAATTGTTTTATACATAAAAGATGTTACACGTGGCAAAAAATTGTTTCCTTAAGAGATTTTGTTTTCCAAATTCAATTAAGAAAGATACCCCTGGACAGGCTCTTAAGGTTAAAGGAGGTTGATGCTCCTTGGATTTCTAGACAACCAGGACAGTTGGCACAAGAAGGTGGCAAGGTTGTCAGCCCCATGCACTGGCCGCCTTTAGCCCCCAGGACATAACCCCAGTACTCACTTATATTAGAGGCTGAGTTGACCCCAGGTCCATAGCACTGCTGGAAGGATCAAGTTAATGAAAAATCCTAATGATCCAAACAGAAACCAAACCTGTGACCTTTCAGCTTGTAGCACAGTGCCTCAACTAACTGTGCCACCACATAACCCCCCAAAGTCAATAACTATTACATAATTAAAGAATTGTCTGTTAAAACCTCAAGCATTTTGCTAGTGGAATAACAGCAAAGAAATCTGAACATAAAGCAATGAAAAAGAATCTTATGTCAGTTACCCACCAGATCTAAATTATTACCTTTGTTCCTTATTCAAGATTAAAGGCACACACAATGGTCCTGACAGTAAATAAATGTAATAAAATGAGTGTATTTAACGTTCATGGGTCCATATATCGTAAGAATATTCTAATGTATGTCCAACAAGATGCAGCGTTACACAGTTTATTTTATCTGGAAACTGCTCTACATGTTTCAGGTGGTACCACCACCCATCATCAGGAGCACAAACAACTGTATCTACAGCATCCAGTACTTGTTGTTTGTGTTCCTGATGATGGGTGGTGGTACACCCAAAACATGTAGAGCAGTTTCCAGATAAAATAAACTGTGTAATGTTGCATCCTGTTGGACATATATTAGAATATTAGAATAGAATACAAAGAGTGTAATTTATTACCTTACCATCTCTCCATGAAAGGTTATCTGATGTAGATATTACAAAATACAACTAAACTGACAAACATGCAGTCCTCTGTTTCTTTCTGTTTCTGTTCTTCAATGTGAGGCATAGAAACATTCAGAGACAGACACAGGGTGTTTCTTTCATCAATATCCTAAGTAATGCAGCTGTCACAGGACATGCTAGCAGATGCAGGTTTTTTGTGCAATAAAGCTGCCTCACTCAACATGAAGGCAACAGAAAGCCAGTGTGCCTGTCTGCATCAGAACAGCAGCACTGGGTTTAAATACAGTTATGAGTACTTCAGTTCTAATGAATGTTTTTAAGTGGACAGCAACATGCAATGAAGGACAGACCAGTTTTAAATGTATGTAGTGCCTCTTGGGGTCAGGATTCTGACTAAAAGTTGGTCCCTACTCAAAAAGGCTCCACTATTCAAGTAACCTCACAGACTTGCACTAGTGCCATCTTACCCTCAATGATTGTGATAGTGCTGCCACCATTCAGTTTTGGATTTTTTAAACAGAACCCTGACAACTGCTTCATACAAAATTCTATCTTTAAAACCTCCAAAAGGAAATGCCTAGTGGCAGTCTTTATAGTGCATTAAGATCCTCTTAGATCATACAGCCATTTGGGCTCCCAAAGATGTTCTATGGGTATCATGTTTGTACTGCTGACTCACAGTATACTGTAAAAGTGGTATAGCCTAATTTACTAAGTGGTGTATCACTGCAAAGGGTTAAACTATATAAATAAAGTACATAATTTACAATTAATTTACAGTTTTACAAAATTTACATAAACACTAAAATTAGTCCCATCAGAAGTAAAAAATTGCCTTGCCTTAACTCTCGCTATAACCTGATAAAGTGTCAAAGTTTTAGAATTTAGACATTAACAAACTAACCAAATATTGTAAGGCAAAAGTCCTCAGCCTTGATGTGGAAATTACCAAATAAAGTGTAAAATTCTAATCACATTCAGCACGACTTACCTTGTACAAACTGAAGCCATATAATTTCTAAGCACTTCTTAATAACCATCTTCTTCTTCTTCTTCTTTGGAATGAGCTTCTAGCTGGTCTCCACATATATGGTAAACTTAAGTTCTGAGAGTGAGGGCAATTACCTTCTAGCCCTGGGTTATATGCAGAAATCAAAGTATGCAAAAAACATGTGCTCTTACATTCTATACAATGCATCAAACTGTTGAGCACAAAGCCACCTCACCTCTAATGTACAGTAGCTAATGTGACTTGGTACATCAATGACTCAAAATTCAAGTAAAATTTTCCATATTTCACATTCATTACATGTATATTTCAAATGATGGTCATACCCATTGTTCCTCACTATGAGTCCGAGAAATTCGTTGAGGTAGATATGTGTCCACATCAGAATAGTAGTCTAGCCGATCACTGTCCTTGGGTTCACCCAGGGCCACTTGTGCTTGCAGTCCAGCTAGCTGAAGCGCCACCTTCTCATTCACAGGGAAGTCATCACACTACACAACAAAGTACAAGAACATTACAAGTTTTGAAGTTCCAACATTAGGGCTGCTGAGGATTCAGGTCTTCTGGGATATGATTCTGTGTCACTAGGCGAGTGGCTGCAGAGCTACAAAGAACTGCAGTGTCTTCATCTTGACCTCTGAAGATGAAGACACTCTGATTCCTCAACACGTTGGGAGCAACTCACCCAACAACATCACATCCCGGAAGACTTGTATTTTCAAATGATCATTAGAGACATAATGGAGAAGATAGCTGAAAAGATGAAAGACAAACAAAAACAAGTGAGAAAGATTTAACACAGATTCAGAAAAGTATTAAAGGTAACACTGAAAAGGATGGTGAAAACTGTCATAAAAACATTAATGAAGAAACTGACAAATAAATTGGACTTTTCCTTCACCATAGTTGGGTAGAAAGATTAGGTTCATCTAGTGGACCCAGAACAGCAATTAGCTTTATCCACTGGATCCAGCAGGATGATTAGCTTCATCAAATAGCACCAGCAGTGTGATTACCCACACTTAATGGCTGCAGAAGAGCAATTATCTTCATCAAACGGACCCAGCAGGGTGATTAGCTTCATCTAATGAATGCAGCAGCTATTAGCTCCATGTATTGAGCCAAACACCATAGAGTCCATAACGTTAACAGTTGACGGTACATTGTGGACTTCTGAAATGTTGTCCTTTTTACCAAACGTGATTCTGGAAAACATTCAATATGTAAACCAGTTGTATGACACACTTCCATTATGGTATTTGAGATATGGAAACGGGAGTGGAAGGACACATTCTTCCAATCTCTCTGCATTGTACAAGTGCTGGTCACTCCAGTGTCTGAGTACTGGGACTAGAAGAATTAGGAGATGAGTAGGTAAAGTTACACACACTGGAACCAGCAAGTTACCACATGACACTCTGCACCTGGCATGCAAAATGTGGGAGAATACAAGGACCACAGACACATTTCATACAGCAATGTTCCTACCAGCAAGTGAACTGCAGTCACCCTGTCCATAACCTGTCATGGTTGCAACTTAAAATAATGGTACCATGAAAAATGTCACCACATAGCAGTACAACTCACCTTGACAACACTATACACTGCCTGTGCATACAGCATATTCACTTCCACTGGATCCTGAGAAAGTTCTCGGGTTGTTCGGAACAATCGGCGCTTGAATACAAATCTGTTCTCTCCACTACCCAGCGTTGCACTGTTGCCACGCCGACTCAGCGTTGAAAATGCAGACGTACTGGTGGTGCCCAGTTTACACTGTTTCCTGTTTTGGGAGATGCAGTTATACATGTTTGCTCCACTAAATATTCAGAGAACAAAAAGCACCAATTTACAGCATGTAAGCTCACGGACAGTCATTAAACATTCAGAAGCATTTCTTGAAATGGATGCAGTAATATTCTGCTTCAGTTGCAGTGAATGTAAGATCATTACACTATTTACTCATTGTCTAGAATATGAGGAGTACCAGTTCATTTCCAGTGGCACTCTCTCTGGTCTCCATCTATGTTGAGAATGTGGTGTGGTACGTTGTTGAAGACTTTATTATTAATTTAAACAATTATAACTGTTTTTCATCACTTGTCATACAGGCTCAAAGATTTTTACTCTCCCTAGATGGTAATGTACATGTACTAGCAGAGAGATAAAAATAACGTAAATTTCAAATTTAAATAACTGTAACACACTGCAGTTTTTTAAATAAAAATTACAAAGTTCTATTAATAGTGTATTCAATTTTAAACAAAATATTTACGTTACTTGTTGCTTAAAACAACAAACAACCATCTTGCATTTTCAAAATTGTTCATTTGGTTCACATCTAATTTCAGTTTGGGACCCCTAGCCTAAAACAATCCCATGACTTCTGTGCCCACAATGCACCAATACCATCACACTATTTGTACAAAAGATACTACTACAAACAAATAATAGAAATTGAATTTCTGGCACCAAACGAACATAGTACTTCATTGCTGTGTCCCAGAAATCACTTGAAACTCACACTGCAAGTGTTTATAACACCCTAAGACAAATTTGGAAACAAACAGTGTTGTAACCCTACAAAATCTCATTAATTTTGTATTAGCCTACATTTCATAAAATCATCACAAATGTGCATGAATGTCACAGATCTGGATTTAATGCCTTCATGGTAATGATGCAATCTCTGCACTTGGTACAATGTGTCTCACTTCTAGGCACAACAGGCTGCTGAGAGGGATTAAATATATCCCATGACTCTCTCACAGTACACATAAAGAATTAATTAGTGCAGATTCTGTCAGCTACACTTTAAACTATTACTTCACCTACTTCCTAAGTGCTACATGATATTTATTTATTTTTTTCAAGAATACCACATTCTAAAACCAATTACAATGTCAATTCATAATTTACACTAGAGTCTTAATGGTCTTGATTAACTGGACCCTATAAAACCACTACAAACACTGGAGACTATTTTCGATGTAAAATGTGTACTTCATTCCAAAAATTTGAGAGGTAACTTCAAAATGCACAAGAAGCACAGAAGTTTACTTTTGATAAAATGCAAACACTTTTTAGAAGCATAAAATACATTACATGATTAAAGAAGGGTCTCATTCCACACAGTACACTAACCACCCGTCTCAAATAATTAAAGACAAAGCCTGAGTAAGCTGAGAGTGATCAGTGAAATTGTAGATGAGTGGGAGAAGCTCATCAAAATTCACTGGACCCAGTCTTAAAAAGTAAAAACACTGGCATTAACATGGGTGACTGTAAACGGTTGAAATACTGGATAGCAAGATTCTCTAACTCTGAGACTCTGCTGTTATGTATGTGTGTCAGTGCACATGTACATCAGTACATGCACAGTAGCAAAGAAGTTACTTGATGCTTGAAGCTTAACATGTTGCTTCTAGTGTCAAGTAACTTCTGCATCACACTGTATATATAATCTGTACTCAACTGGATTCAACATTTACAAAAAAATGTTAAAACTGTGTAACTTTTGACTTTCTGTTTTGTTAGAAGCTCCAAAATATAAGGCATGATTCTTAGTTGTGCCACATAAAGCTGTGTGTTATATGATCGGTTTTGAACGTATCTACTTACACCTCCCATGCTGCTATAACATCATAGAGATAGTCGTGTGCTCGAACGTGCTCCTCCCCATCCGGTCGGCTTTGGTAAATCGCCCAGCCGTCCAGATTTTGAAGACCAAGTTTCTCTGCCAATTTACTAGCTGCATCTGCAGCAGTGTCTGTTGGGTGAACATCTATCGCCTTTGTACGCCCATCAAGGAAGAAGAACCGACACACAATAGTTCCCAAACGCCGCATTGCCTGCAAAGAATTTGATAAACCCTCCAACTTAAATAAGCCCATTTATCTGTACTGTAATAATGAGATTCTTATGAAAACCAATAAAACTCTTTCCAACCATTCACAGAAAATTTTATAACTGTATCTGAAGCAACAATCCATGAATTCAGTGATTTGAAGACCAAAATATTTCATTTTAACCTCTTTTCCACAAACAGAAATATTTCCACACTTACTTGTACATGACATCACTTTTCTTTTTTTTAACTTCACAACTTAGCACATGCCAAACTTTCAAGTTTACTGCATTCAATACTCATCAATTTGGGAAACAAAATTTTGACAAAATTTGCAGAAGTCAATCAGCTAAGGATACTATTTCAGACAACAAGTGTTTTGAAATATGGCTGTGAACACAACAAAAAGATGTAATCATAAATTTTTAAAAACATTTGTTATATAAAATCACAGGCTTCCAACCTTTTAATAAGAAAGGGCCACACCCATTATTGTAGGCTGGTTCGCAGGCTGCACATTATAAACTAGCAGTAAGTGGTATACATAACCACCAAAATTATTGTGTAATTTTTATAGTGTGTACACAATTTACAACTGTGGTCATTGGCTGCATAATACAACCTGGTGAGCCACAGTTGGAGACCCATGTATTAATTACACAAGTTACAGATGCCAGTACCATTAAGGTATGGTGAATAAAATTGTTAAAAAAATATATATATTTCAATTCATTGAAAGTTAGGAATTATACCTACAGCAAGACCTAAAGTTTGTAGAATTTAAATATTTGAATGTTTGCTGTTACCTAGTGAGCATACTTCATAACAGAAAATTTAACAGATTAAACCTTAAAAATGCTTGCAAAATATTAATATTAATATAATCATTTCTTCACTGTTCCTTAGTAAAGCCACTAACTATGTCTTCTCAATGACATTGGTGATGCAGCTTCAAACAGATGGAAACTGTAAATGTAATGTGGTAGGATATAAAAGTTTTCCTGACTTCAACTTTCAAGTCTTCTAGAATGTTTTGTCAGTATGCATACTTACCAACATTCTGGAGGAAGGTGCTGCAAAAACTTACCACTTGACACAGTGTTAACATCCCAAATAACTTTAACTTTCACCAACATTGCTCTGACAACCTAAAATCCTGCCTGTAGCAACCTGTTGTGTGGCATCATGCCTAGTACATGCATGGAGGTTAGGTTAGGTTAGGAGGAGAATTATGACAAAGACAGAACAGCCTGTGGATGAACTGAAGGTCGAATGTTAGATGTTCCAAACATATGGAAGAGGATGAAATGGTGGTGGTGATGGTGCAGTGGCAGTGGCAGTGACAGTGGTGGTGGTGTTGGTGGTTGTGGTCATAGTGACTGATGGTGGTGGTAGTGGGGTGGCAATGGCAGCAGCAGTGGCAGTGGCAGTGGCAGTGGTGGTGTTGGTGGTGGTTTTGG
>Ga0268261_10003947_pt1 | contig 11018 bp, 6 predicted proteins | sample TergutNc150P1_FD_190353 | JGI IMG/M metagenome (GOLD analysis project Ga0268261, IMG submission 190353) | Nasutitermes corniger P1 segment gut microbial community from laboratory colony in Florida, USA - Nc150 P1 (SPAdes) (version 2) | ecosystem: Host-associated > Arthropoda: Insects > Digestive...
GGGGGGGGGGGGGGGGGGGGAGCTCAGTGATTCACTATGCCATATATTACAGCCCAACTGAACATTTTTCATTTCATAACATTATTGTGCTCTTCAAAGGTGCAGTCCAAAAATAAGTACCATACATACATACATAAATAGTTCAGGATAAAGATTTCAGGCTTTGGGATTCTAAGAGATACAGGCCTACACACAATATGACTGTGTATTTAAGCAAGGATGAAAGAAGTATGACTCCTTCAATGACAGATGCTCATGCAACTGTAACCAGACTAACTGCAAGGCTTGAAAATATGGTGCATAAACTCTATATGGACAACTTCTTTTAGTCTCCAACATTATTTGATGATATACATATTAAAACAATGAGCTGCTGTGGAACTCAGCCCAAATAGGAAACAGATGCTGTTGAATTTTGGACAGAAAATGGAACTCAAGCAGGGTGACATAATGACAAGTGTGAAGGATAACTTTACAGCCATAATGTGCAAAAACAAACAAAATGTCAACACAACAAGGAACACAATTTCTCTACCACAAGGTTTATGATGAGCATGGTAAAGTTCTGAAACCAGCAGTAGTTCAAGACTATAACAGACATGTGGGGTATGTCAGCATTTGACCAAAGGACAAAATCTTACTTCACAAGCAGATAGTCATAGAAATGGGTAAAGAAGTTATATTTCCCCTTTCTGGACATATCATTCCATGGTTTCATCATTACCCCTCATAATGGGACACTAACTATAACAAAATTTAAATCTTTTATACCCATACAAGCTTCTCAGACATATACAGTGAAAGAGACTTGTCTTTATAAATGCATAAAAATTTCAAAACGTAATGATGAAACGGGAGTGGTTTCACTTTCGTGCTACGAGGGCTTTGTTGGTATTGAATGGCACTGGCAACATGCAAGGTCAAGCGAGCCATCTGCCACTTCCTCTGAAATGTTAACTATATATAAAAAATTATAAATACATAACGTCACTGTTCTACAGACGTCACACACATACTGAAATATACAAGTCTTCAAGGAAAATGGAAAGATGACACAGAAATGTACAATGGCTCAGTAATACTGTACATTCCAAAGCATTTATCTCAGTGTCTCTGATCTTACTCATGTAATTAAAACTGTTCGAATATAAATGAAAAATGGTGTACCTTTTTCCTATTGCTTCAAATGCGTTGCACGTTACTGTCCTTTTACTACAACAGAACTGTTGTACTTACTAACAGGAAACCTTTGGCTAACACTCATGCCAAACGACAAGACGAGATTCGACATATGCATACCACCAACCATGGATTAAAGCACTCCGGTCACAGATCATGTATGACTAGATCAGAAACTCACGGATGGGTGGCTAACATAGATTTTTTGCCATCTATTTGTGGTTACCAGTATTAAGACAATTATGACGCGACAATGCGACTCTTGTGCCAAACACTTGTACTAATTCTTGCAACAAAAGTAGCGGTAGATCGGTCGGTATTGTAGCCAGCTACTATTTTCACTTATGTAATGAAATCAGCGAATGTATATGTATGAAATATATTTCATCACGTTATTAATTACCAACACGTGTCCATCCCTTTTGCGATCATTGGGGTAAATTTACAAGAGTGCAAAGAATACAATAATCTGCGACATGGAATAACGAGAACCACCAAAAGCTATAATAAATGTATCAAACAATGGGTATTTCAACCTTTTCTTATTACTATTTTAATGCTACCCTGACGGTGATGACAAAAGTGATCGATACATGTTGATAATTAATAACTCGTTTTGAAACATATTTCATACATATGCATTTGTTGATTTTATTACACTAATATGGAACATACCAAGCCAAGTACTATGTCAACCCTTCGTGGTATATTGTATTCACGACCAAACTTATGTCGTTTATTGACAGGGGCATTTTGATGCAAACTAAATGTGGTAAATGTGTGCCAATGTGAAAAAAAGATTTTACTAACAGCAACCGAAAAACCCCTTACTAAAACATATTTGACAGTGAGAAATACATATAATGGAAAAGAAACTGATAATCATAATGAGTATTTGGAGGTAGGACAGGCAAATTTTTAACATCAATTTATTTTGATGCCAGGCATTTGAATTCATATTTGTAAATGTACATATAACCATACACATCTGTCACTCTTGAAACATTAAACAATTCATCTACACAGTAAATGTAATGTGCTTTGAAGTATCATTTCAATGCTGCTGAAATGGAGGCTTGTCAGAAATCAACACACTCTCAGAATGTCACTAATCATTCCCACATTTTATGATGCAAGGGAATACTATGCAGAGTACTGCTTAACAACCACTGAGGCAGTACATTTGTCTGCAAACTACACAGTGCAAGGCGCCTCAACCCAGAGTAGGTCAATACCATTTCACAGAGTCATCACAAGTTCATCACACAAATCATTTTCAAATACACTTGCTATAAACAAACAGTAGTTTGTGTCACAAAAGATGGCACAGGTATATAACACAAATAAAATATTCACATATATACAGAACTGATATGCACAGGTTCATTACACAAATAAGGTAGTCACATATATACAGAACTGAGATGCACAGGTTTACACAAAATATGGCATAGGTACATAGCACAAATAAGATATTTACATATACACAATTGCCGAGATCACTTGCTGAAGTTCAAACCTGAACAGTACACTAGCCAGTCGAAAGTAATGCCACTTAATTTCCAACCACACATGTGACTGTAGTGTAGTATTCTTCGCTGGTTCTCTCGACCAGAGAAACAACATTTTTCTGCAAACTACTCAGTGCAAGGCGCTTCAACCCAGAGTAGGTCAATACCATTTCACGGAGTCATCACAGGTTCATCACACAAATCATTTTCAAATACACTTGCTATAAACAAACATTAGTTTGTGTCACACAAGATGGCACAGGTATATAACACAAATAAAATATTCACATATATACAGAACTGATATGCACAGGTTCATTACACAAATCCGATATTTACACATATACAAAACTGAGGTGCACGAGTCAACCATGCATCCTGAAGAAATATGTTACACATGGAAAAAGAGGGCATTACTTTGCAACCGACTTATGTGTGTGACAGAATTTTCATCTTCCTCATTGTAGCCATCTGCCTGCTTTCTTTCATCAGCAACCTGTTTCTTCCCTTGCACCACCAAGGAATAGATATTCTAGTATCACTCTGTGCAATACCATCAACTATTTCTTGGCGGTGAAGCGAACAACCAGAAGACTGAATCCACCCAAAATCAACTGTGGTCTTGATGGCAGCTGTAATTTTCTCTTCAACTAAATATGTGTGAGCAACTTCAGCCATCATACATTCCAACACAGTTACAGATGCACTTACAGTCTCTACTAGTCTTTCAGAAGGATGAGTTAGAGACTGTTCGTTGTCTTTGTACTCTTTGAAATATATGAAGGCATTGGTTGACATCATCGCTGGGGATTCAGATTATGAGTACGACATACGGAACCTCACTTCTTCAACAGTCTTCCTTATTTTTCATTGTCGTATGTGCTTTTTTTTATTTTATGATCAGAAGTTGTTTCTTTGTGGTATAATTGTAGCAGAAGTTTGAAATTCAACATGTGTGGGTCTGCTCATAAAATGTGTATTTATATTGAAAATGGTTTGTTTCCTCAGTTTTTTGACATAATACATACAGTGTACACAGTGGTGGAAAAAGTATATGATATTAAACACTATGTAAAAAATACACTGCTCTTCTATATTTCAGTTTTCCCAATATGCCACTTCCATCAACGTTTCAGTTCTTAATAATTTTTGGTACAGGATTTGAAATGCGCACAGTGGTGAGGATTCATAATGTGGTTTGAGTTAGGACATTACATAGTCTGGTACATACATGGTTATGAATGTTTTGGAGGAGCATTTTGGGTCGGTTTACATGGACCATCAGATTATGGAAGCAACAGGTCCAGGCCAAATTGTCTGTGTTGACAATTTAGATTACACAGTCCCATAGCTGAGAAGACCACAATTTTGAATCTTAACATTATACATTTTCTATGCATTGGGTCACTTTGTTACAAAATGTTACAGGCAATACATAGCCTTGCTATTTTGCATTATACTTTGGTCTAAGCAGAAATGTGTCACAGGAAATATAATGAAAAATAGTAAGGTATTAATCTTGAGGTGGTTCATCTCCGTTGTGTGTGAAATATATAATTAAGGTTAGGAATTGACAGTCAAAACACAACCAGTATATGTTGTTTTTTATTTGTCAGAGTGACTACATGTTTCGGCCCCAGTTAGGCCATCATCAGGTCACAAGCGGATTATATAAGAGGGAGCTAGAACGCTGTAACACATAAAAATATAGAAAACCTAAATTCAAAGTCTATAATTACAACAAGATCTCGCTGTTGTTATTATATGTAGAGGTTTTTAATCTATAAAAATTCTCATGGATATTTTATAAATTTTACATACAACGGGCGTTTTTGGATCATCTGTTTTTAATAGTAAGGTATATTGCCTGATAAGTGTATGTAGCTTTTTTGTAATAATTTTGAAGACCTGTATTTTTATTACAACTTTGAGTAGGGAGAGGGGCTGTTATGGTATGGCAGGAGGCTGCTTTACCGATGTGCTACACAGTTGGAAAAGCTACCACCAGAAGCATGCCACAGAGCCATATCGGCTACCTAAGGACGTCGTGGCCGATTGGCGCGCTGTAATTTTACGTTTCCATGGAGTTGCCAATCTGCGCTTAATCTGTGGATTAGAGTGCCTACAAATGATCAGTGGCCTACAACACAATACTTGTCATTGATCATTCAACGCCTTTCGCATAATGGGTGGTAGTACCAAAGTTTATCCGCTAGTGGCGCGAATAGCACCACAAATGAACGTGTTAATGCAGACGCCACAAGCAGAGATGTGCGAGGGGAATGAAATGAACGGATAAGGGGGGGGCGACGGGAAGGTAGATAGGGGCATGACAGCGATGATGGGGAGTTGTGGCGTTTGTGGGGATACAGAAAATACCTTAATACGGAAGGTACCGTGGACATAAACTAACGTAATGTAACCTAAAGAAAAGTGACGTAACGTAAAGAAATCAAACGAAACTTAACCAAACCAAAAGAAGTGCAAAGCAACCTAACGTGACCCAACCTAACCTAAACAAACCTAATTTGACCTAACCTAACCTAATCTAAAGGAATGTAACGTAACCTGAATGCTACGCAAGAGATTGGTCGCTATGTAATATGTGATGTCACAGATTGTAACTGTTGCGGGCGACGACGGTACACAAGTTGTGGGGCGACGGTGAGTCACTTGGCGATAGTACGGGGATGGAGGGTAAACGTGGCGCTCAAGGCCATGCTTGCAACGATGCCGTTGACCTGTGCGAACTGGTCCACAGTCGGGGATCGGCACCCCGCCGCAAACGTGGATCAGGTGACAGACGTAGTACCTGGGGATTGAGGAATGCCTTTACATGCCGCTAAATGCTCTCGAACGTGTACGTATGAGCGAACACTGTCATACGATTGGTATAAGATTTGTTGCAATCGGCCAATATCGAAGGGCACTTTATTAGAAAAAGTACCTACGCTGCAGTATCTCGCCTTCTACTGAATGGATCTTTCTGTTCATGTATTAACCTTTATCGTTCGCGCTCACCAGGCTTGGTGCAGCCATTTAAAGTGGGCGTGGGCCGAATGAACCCGAGCCGGTAAGCTGCGGCCATTTAAATTCTCAGTACACTCACGTAGAGGCTTAGAATTATAGCCTCACTCGTTATCTCCACATTATATAGGGGTTTTCGTCAGATTCGCTCTCCGGCCACTTTATCAAATTGTGTACTTACACACCTCACGAATAGCAGTTTTCTAGGCATCCTATAATCTTAGAAACCTCGTCAGTTTGTTTTTATTCCTTGCAGCTGGCTCATATTCTTCTGAAGAAACGAGCTGCGTAGACTACTTTGACCGCTACATTTCAATGTAAAGGCTCATTCACTCTGTTTTGAGTTGCTGTTACGGGCGATAAATGTGTGGTGGCGAGATTCGTATAGGAATATTCTTGCTGTGTATCCCGCTGCAAAATGTTACGTGACGTTTCTTGAGTGACACACGACACTGCCCTCATTCTCTTAGTCAAAACAGAGACGGGCTTTCAGTACGGCCCCAAGATACATTAGTGCTAAAAGGACTAAGCACCAACTGTCCGTATATGATAAAATGCCAATTGTAAATGTTTCCTCTAAAGCCTGTGTTACATTTCAGTTCAGTTTCTGGTCCATTACAGAAGGACTGTTTGAAAAATAAGATAAACAGAATGTAGAAACTCGCTCACACAAATAAATATAGGTAATTACTAGCTGCAATGTGAGGTCATGATTTTCTCATAACTTATTACCGATAGCGAAAAGCCGCGTTCGAAATTTCCTCTGGGCTTATAATTACAATTGCAGTTTGATATACAGCAATAAACAGACTGATCTGTAACTGTTGAGCTATAAACCGGCTGAAATAGTATAGCATTTCGATGCGTTACTACTTGTTACAACTTCGTAAATAAGCCGGACTGAATATTCATTTCTGAGCCAGCAGTCTGCTATGTTTGTGCGTAAGAAAGTCGGGTTCCTGTCCCCAAACTGATCTGGTTTGGGACAGTGAGAGTGAAGGATCAGGGTCATCGAGCAACACAATAATATATTTGAGCAATAGCATCTTATGCATTTTTAGACAACCGTTGAAATATCCGTTTTACTCTTTCCTTGACGGGGTAAAGAAATACAATGTAGAAATTCTCGATTTCCCACCGTGAAGAACGTACTGGAAAATATGACGCATGTTGTTATACTGGAACAAAATTCAACAAACCTAGGTCGCTTGTGAATAGAGGGTGGTGTGAAGAGAAAAGTTGTTAGTGAAGTGTTGAGAAAGTAAGGTGTGTGTGTGTGTGTGTGTTTGTGCGTGAAGTAAGATGGTGTTTCTGACACCACGACGCCAGGGCACAACTCCACAAACTTTGAAGCTGAACTTTTCTGTGCATACATCGGGCCAGAAACAGAAACGTAAGTAAAATAAATTAAGAATTATAAAATTTATATTAACTTCCTGCATGTAGGCATTAAAAATTTCTACTGAATCTTTCTTTGAACTGAAATATCTCTGATTTATTCGCAACAGAGTGCAGTTTATTGCATTATTACATCACATTAGGATCATGATTTATAAACGTTTATTGTCAAACACGCCCAAGGATTTGAAGACTTTTCTTGACTGGGCTTTTCTTCATGCCTAACTGGCCTAAGAGTTATATACTAATGAATGAAACTAAATGTCGAGCCCCTATACACGAGTTTCATCACAGCGCGAGTCATGTTTCGAGCTCTAATACTGTACGGATCGGCTGTGGGTGGACAGCAAATACACGAATTTCAGAATTATGAGCAAGTTATGTTTAGACCCATAATAACAACAGATAAGAAGTATGTCGAATGCCAATACACAAATTTTATCACTTGGAGTGAGACATGTTTCCACGCCTTATTCGTAACAGATAAGCTGTATATCAATGGTCAAAACACTACTTCTTTCAGTTGCAGTAAGTCATGTTTGTAGCCCATATTCAGCACAGTTAAGCTGCAAGTCCTTCGTAATAATACGAATTTCATCAATTGTCGAAAGCCACGTTTCCAGACTAACGACTATGCAGTTTGGATTTAGATGGAATGCCATTAAACAAATTTCATCATTTGTTGTGGCAAATGTTTCGAGCCCATATTCTGCACATAAAAGGTGTAGGTCAAAAGAATAAACACACCATTTGCTTCAGTAGGTGTAATATTAGTTTCAGACCCTTGTGCAATTCAGCTACGCAGCATGTCTACCGCATATAAACGAATTTCATCACTAGGCACAAGTCATGATCGAAGCCAATTCTTGCCAGAAATTGGCTGTAGGACAAGCACTCAGACACGAAAAACTTGATTTGGACCTAGAAATAATTGGAGCCCATTGTGAGCACAGGTAGGGTCAATGTCCAGCGCGCAAACAGTTGTTAATTAAAATGCTGCAAGTCATACTTCTAGGCCTAATTCAGTACAGAGAAGACGTAAGTCGAGCTCCAATTAGCGAAATAATTTAGTTGAAGCAATTTATTTTTTAACCCATATTCAATACAGGTAGCCTTCACTTCGAGAGACTTATTGGTGGAATTCTTGTATGGAGTTCATATTCAGCACAGACAGAGACAGTTCGAGCGCTTTTACTCCTTGAATTTCGTAAATCATATTTGTAGCAAATAGATCGGCCGCATATAGAACTACAGTACTTGAACTTTATCACATGCAGCGAGTCAAGATTTGAGCTCTCATTAATCACATATCGAGCGCCACAAACTTCTTTCTTGAGTTGGAGCAAGTCATATTAGGAGCCCATTTTCCGCACAGTTAAGTTGAATGTCGAAATCATATATACGAACATCACTTGCAGCACGTTATTTCGAGACAATTTCTTCACAGCTAGGGTGCCAATGTACATGGAGCGAGTCATGTTTCGGGTCTGTATTTAGAACAGATAGTCTGTAGGTGGAAGGACTATACACGAATATCTTCAGTTGCCGCGTCATGTTTAAATAACATGCTTTTAGAGAACAAATAAACGAATTTCATCATTTTGGTCGAAAGGCGTTTTGTTCTTTATTCATCATAGATATGCTCCAGTTTGAGCACAAAAGTACAATTATTTGATTTGGCATATGTATTAACACTATTAAGCTACATTTCGAAAGTCATAAAGGACTATATTAAGTTGGCTCAAGTAATAATTAGAGATCATTATCTGCAAAGATAGACTTAGATCGAGCGCCAATACACGAATTTCTTCAGTTGGCGCAATTCATATTACGAAATGAAATGCAGCACAGATAATCTGAAGGACGAGAATAATTACTCTTTTCATGTGGTTTTGTCGCAAGTCATGTTTTGAATACACATTCGTATCAGATAACTTAAGTGTGGGTGTCGCCCACTTGTAGATTTGTAGCAAGATACAAATCCCTAAATGGCGTAGAAGCGGTCGTTTCTGCAAAATTACAGGACTGCCTTCTCGACAAATAGTTCCAACTTTCGCCGCTAGGATCTCTGGCGTCTTTGCGTACTTGGAGACGCCTGGCGACGAGAGTGGAAACTACTAAGAACTTGCCCAGGTTGCAGCGTGCCATATCCATAACCTTTTCCTGACTGGGCTTTTCTTCATGCCTGACTGGCCTTAGAGTGATATACTAATGAATGAAACTAAATGTCGAGCCCATATACACATGTTTCATCACAGCTCGAGTCATGTTTCGAGCTCTAATACTGCACAGATATGCTGTGGGTCGAGTGCAAATGCAGGAATTTCAGAATTATAAGCAAGTTATGTTTAGACCCATAATCACGACATGTAAGAAATATGTCGAATGCCAATACACAAATTTCATCACTTGGAGTGAGACATGTTACCACGCCTTATTCGTAACAGATAAGCTGTATATCAAGGGTCAAAACACTACTTCTTTCAGTTGCAGTAAGTCATGTTTGTAGCTCATATTCAGCACAGTTAAGCTGCAAGTCCTTCGTAATAATACGAATTTCATCAATTGTCGAAAGCCACGTTTCCAGACTAACGACAATGCAGTTTGGATTTAGATGGAATGCCATTAAACAAATTTAATCATTTGTTGCGCACATGTTTCGAGCACATATAATTTGTAGGCCAAAAGAATATACACACCAGTTGCTTCAGTATGTGCAATTTTAGTTTCAGTCCCTTATTCAGTTCAGTTACGCAGCATGTCTATCGCATATAAACGAATTTCATCACTAGGCACAAGTCATGATCGAAACCAATACTTGCAGAGATTGGCTGTAGGACAAGCACTCGGACACGAGAAACTTGATTTGGACCTAGACATAATTGGAGCCCATTGTGAGCACAGGTTGGTCAATGACCAGCACGAAAACAGTTGTTAATTAAAATGGCGTAAGTCATAATTCTAGGCCTAATTGAGCACAGAGAAGACGTAAGCCGTGCTCTAATTAGCGAAATAATTTAGTTGAAGCAATTCATTTTTTAACGCATATTCAACATAGATAGCCTTGAAGTCGAGAGACTTATTGGCGGGAGTCTTGTATGGAAATCATATTCACCAGAGACAGAGACAGTTCGAGCGCTGTTACTCCTTGAATTTTGTAAGTAATATTTGTAGCAAATAGATAGGCCGCATTTAGAGTTACAGTACTTGAATTTTATAACATGCAGCGATTCAAGATTTGAGCTCCCATTAATCACATTTCGAGCGCCACAAACTTCTTTCTTGAGTTGGAGCAAGTCATTAGTAGCCCATTTTCCGCACAGTTAAGTTGAAAGTCGAAATCATATATACGAACATCACTTGTAGCACGTTATCTTTTCACAACTAGGGTGCCAATGCACATGGGGCGAGTCATGTTTCGTGTTTGTATTTATAACAGATAGTCTGTAGTTCGAAGGACTATACACGAATATCATCAGTTCCCGCATCATGTTTGTATAGCATTTTCAGGGCAGAGAGGCTGCTTTTAGAGAACAAATAAACGAATTTCAACATTTGGGTCAAACGGCGTTTTGATTCTTTTTTCAGCATAGGTATGCTGCAGTTTGAGCACAAAAGTACAATTTTTTGTTTTGGCACATGTATCAACACTATTAACCTTTATTGTACGGCATTTAAATCCCGTCTTCGTGCTCACGGTACGGAGTTTTCTCCGCGACGGCCCTTTAAATGCTCAGTGCGCATGCAGAGGCTTAGAAAGATAGCCCCACTCGTTGTACTCGTTATCTCCACATTTTATAATGGTTTGTAGTCAGATTCATGCTCCGGCCACTTTACCCAATCATATACATATGCACCTCATGAATAGAAATTTTCTTGCTGTGCTGTACTGTCTGAAACCCC
>Ga0268261_10003948_pt1 | contig 11018 bp, 12 predicted proteins | sample TergutNc150P1_FD_190353 | JGI IMG/M metagenome (GOLD analysis project Ga0268261, IMG submission 190353) | Nasutitermes corniger P1 segment gut microbial community from laboratory colony in Florida, USA - Nc150 P1 (SPAdes) (version 2) | ecosystem: Host-associated > Arthropoda: Insects >...
GACGAGCTGATCACTCGTCCAGAGGAGTCCTACCGACTGTGCTGCGTCGTTGTGTGTGATCTAGAAACATCAAGAATGGGTGCTCCATATATATATGACATTAGTCGCCTAAGGGTTAAACATGCAACATTTACGGTATGCAGTCAGTATTCACCGTAAACAATTTATCAATAACATAACTGTGTAACAACCCAATCTGCAAATGCACCAAAGGTAGATGTAGAGTTTTTTAAACATGCAAAATCCATAGTAATATTTCATGAAAGATCATAAAATAAGGTCTGCAGAACTAAAAATAAAAGAGCCTCAAAAGGGTATGTTCTATGCCTGAGTTTTGTCATAGCACAACAAAACAACAAATTTGTGGATATCATGCCATGAGAATGAATTTTTACAACAGTTCATGGAAGCATAACTGTTTCAAATGCTTGGCTCTTGCCATAATGTTCAATAATGCATAAGGAAGAAATTAAATTTTCAAGATGATAAGTTCCCACAGCAATGTTGCTGAAAATTCAAGTTCTCTAAAATCTTACACTCTGTTGATTGGTAAATGGTTACACTTTGAAGGCACTACAGTCCTACAAAATACTGCTATTTACTGTTTGACACAATGCAAATTCCCAGAAGACCTGCATCTTCAAATTAAATTTGTTTTCACTGCATGGGTAATAATGAGGTGCTCCTTTGTGATGCACGAGCAAATGCAGTCATCATCTGACAGGTGGCACTTATCAATGCTAGCTGTAACACAAACTACTACACCTGTTACGAAATGTACCTTCGGAAACTTTATGGTGTTTGAAAGTGCAATGTTAAACAACTCCTCCCAATTTTATCCAAGCAATAAAAATGCATTTACATCACTGCGTCCCCCGTCAATGGATTAGCCACTGTGATCCACAAAATTGGACTTAACCTTTTAAAGCCTACCGGTTACTATACGTACCACCAGGTTTAACATTTTAAAATTCTGCATGCTGATTACATTGCGTTTGTGTGGCTCTCAGAACAAACGGTAACTTTTGCCTTATACATCATTAACAGATTGAGTTTTATAACCGAAGCAGAGAGTGTTTACAGCACAATATGGACTGAGTCCTTAGATCCCTTATTCCAAAAAATAAAAAAGTATTTTACAGGCAGTTGCTAGGTTATGTAACATGTGACTTATGTAAACTTGGAATTACATACAGATTTCTTATCAATTATTAATATTCTTATATAACATAATATTAATTACCAATACTGTAATTATTAAATGTATTTTAATTTGTGTTTTTCATATATATGATTTACATATGTTTCGGGTTAAAAAGCTTCAGGAATGGAACCCTTACGCATGTCACCTACTGTCTGTGTTGACCTTCACAATCAATTCCAAATCACAGAATATTGTGTTCACCTCCCCCTCACCCCTTGTTTTTTTTTTACAGGAAAGTTCCTGAAATACTGCTGCTATTCCTAAATGTTCCTGAATGCTGCTACACAATGACAACCTAATTACATCTACACTTAGTTTTATGTTTGTGGTTGATAACTGCACCGTATGTGTGCACACATGCACATACATGTGAAAAACAAAATAAAATAAAATAAAAGACTCTCAAGTATGTTTTTAGTATGGTTACTAGTTTCAGCAGATTGAATAAGGATCAAACAGGTTTGCATTCTTTCTAATGTCCGCACACGGCATGCACTGAGACTTTAAATTCTCCCCTTCAGTAGCAGACAAAACTGAAACACTTCATGATGGCTTGGTATCATATCAGTGTTAGGGTTTTATGAATCTGAGGAAATTGAGCCATGAAAAAATTCTCTACATCAAACATTGGATTAGTATTCATCTCAATAAAACTGTTTTGTGTTAACCTTTATCCTGCAAGGGTGGGTATTTAAATTTTAGCACATGGTTCATGAAAAACATATTATTTGAACATGAAATATGATGAAATATGTGTAGAATTTATGGAAAATAAAACAGAGATTATGCAGCATGTTTCAAAAATGAAGTTAATTTCCTTGTTGCCTAAATACATAAAATGAATCTGTCACAGGTCATTAAAAGGTTAAACACTATAAGTAAAAAATTAATATGCATTGGTTGCTGGGAATTAGTCGTTTTCTTCTTTGTAGAGGCATTCTCTGCTTCACGATTTCACATGTACTACACACAATTCACTTTTCCTCTCTAGAAAAAAAAAAATGCATCTTTCCAATGTATCAATAAAAGGCACACGCTTTCACTTACCACCACATAATTCCTTGTGTGTTATTTTATTTACCTTTGTTACGCAATTAAACACAAATTTGTCACTGACATCAGCTACCCCATTTAGTGTGAGTTACAAGCAAACATTCACTAACGTTCTTAACAAACGGAACCGAAGGTTAATGAATTCACACAAGTGCTGCATGCCAGCAACATTTTACACACCTACACTTTACAAAGCATAGTATATAACAGATAATTTAGAAATTAGTCATTTTCAGGAGGACTGTTTTTATATGGCAGTCAGTTGGGACATCCTCCTTGATGTAGTGGTACCTTGCAGAACCCATGAGCATACCTTTTTTAAACATGCTTCTTGTTCTTGGTACATGCTTTACACTGCCTAGCAGAGAATTTCTGTTTGTGTGGCACAAGTGTGTATTTCTTGGAGCTGTTTGGCAATGCGGGCACTGCAGGCTTTCTTGCTCTTGAATCAACGTGTGCAAGTCCTGGAGGTCCAGATATGGCACTTCTTATATCCTGCAGGCAGTCGAGGTATCTCTTTTTGTACATGGGATCAACATCTGGATAATAAGACTAAACAAACCTATCACCCCCATGAGCATCCTAGTTTTTTGGTCCATTTTATACTCTTCTTGGTAAGTGGGAAATATACCAAGTCCTGACAAGCATAATCACCATCTAACACACTGTGCTTGTAGCTTATCTGTACGTTTCCATCCTTATGCTCTCTAGCCTTCTCCTGGCGGAACGGATTATGCAAATCAACATACACAACACCTTCAGAATAACAGAACACCCTTTCACCTTTCTTCACCTTTTGTAAGAGTTGCCACAAGTCATGGTTGTTCCTTATTGTTTCACAAACCCTTGAAGAGTTGCAAAGTAGAAACCTCACTGGGAGAACACTTCTGTATTAGCTGTCCATGAAGACATTATGCACCAGGCACATGCAAGTATTACCCAGCACCATCAGCACCATAACAGTTTCTACTGCCTTCATTCTACTTTCTTCACAGACCATGCATTTTTGCTGCCTCTAAGTGAGGCATCACAAACCATACAAAGGATAATCCCATACTTGATGAACTTCTCCTGTTTGCAATTTCACAAATGCAGTCCTTCCATCCAAAGAACCACAGCCGTGTCATTGGACAGGCTGTTGTCTTAAATATTTAGAAGCTTCCAACAAAATATCCATTAGTATTCAGCATTACATAGGCAACCAATTTCCACATGCTTCCCTCCACTGCCAAGTGAGGACATTAGGGTATCCATCATATGATATTTACTCATGGTCTTGGAAAAAAATTGCCTGTTCAAAATTTTGTTGTATGCCAATACACAGATTTCAGTATATATGCACACGTACAGCAGAACCCCACTTTCACACACATCCATGACCTCTCCTTTCACTTTCACATCAACAACTACCCTGCCTCCAATTACTAATTGCATCCCAGACCACCCTGGCTCAAGTTCCCATTTCCACAAAACTAATCCACCTGAAGTTCAGCACTTCATTTCCATACTTTACGAAGGTGTATCAAAAAGTTCCGAGACTGGACCTATAGACTAGAATGTATTTACTTGATTTAAGTTTGGGCAGCACCCTCTTCAAAATAGTCCCCTTGTGCAGCGACACATCGATCCCAGTGCAGTTGCCACTGCTGGAACGCGTGCTGGAAGTCCTGTTCTCGAAGCGTACCAAGAACATTCTGCGATTCCCACCGCATCTCCTCCACTCTGTCAAAGCGGCGACCCTTTAGCTGCAGCTTCACCTTCGGGAAGAGGAAGAAGTCGCAAGGGGCCAAATCTGGTGAATAAGGCGGATGCAGAAGTGTGATAATGCCTTTGTGGGCGAGAAACTTGTGCGTTACGAGAGCTCGGTGAGGGGGTGCATTGTCATCATGGAGCAGCCAATTGCCCGCGCACCACAGTTCAGGTCGTTTTCCTCGAATGTCCTCCCTCAGACGGCGAAGAACATTGCAGTAGAACTCGGCATTCACAGGCTGCCCTTCGGGGACAAATTCATAGTGCACAATTCCTCGAATGTCAAAAAACATGATGAGCATGCTCTTGGTCGCGCTGCGGCTCTGCCTCGCCTTCTTCGGTCTTGGGGATCCTGGGCTCTTCCATTGCGAAGACTGTTGTTTAGTCTCGGGATCATACCCATAGACCCAGCTCTCGTCCCCAGTGATTACCCTCGACATGAAGGATGGGTCATCCACGGCACGCTGACGAAGCTCTTGACAAATTTCAACACGGTGCTCTTTCTGTTTGGGGGTCAGAAGCCTGGGTACGAACTTTGCAGCAACGCGGTGCATGTTCAAATCACACGTGAGAATTGTCTGCAATGTTCTGTATGACACATTAACGATTGTAGCAATGTCCTTAATGGTTCTCCGACGATCCTCATGCACAAGCCGCTGAATTGTTTCCACATTTTTAGGTGTTGAGCTCGTGGAAGGTCGCCCTGACCTCTCGTCATCTTCGAGTGATGTTCTGCCTCTCTTGAAGCGCGCGTGCCACTCGAAACACCTCGCACAACTCATGGCCTCGGTTCTATACGCACGTCGTATTATTTCAAAAGTCTCCGCTCCAGATTTGCCGAGTTTCACGCAGAATTTGATGTTTGCTCTCTACTCCAGTTTCACGTCCATGCTGAAATCGCAAATGTGAAGACACACGTGGTGACAAACACTCGTGCTGTGCAACTCCCAATGTTCACACAGCGACGCCACTCGGCATGCTGAGTGGTGACGTTCCCTGCTCCCAAGCACAGCGCACTCATTCACGTACTGCCATTGGTTGGCGGTCTATGGAACTAGTCTCAAAACTTTTTGATACACCCTTGTACACCCAAACATGTCAGTTCACCTCAGCTATCCCGTCTGTTAAGCTTACGGCTCCATTCAGCGCACAGCACTATCACTCCCACTGACTTGGCATTCCAATCACCCTTATCTACGTAACACCCATATGTTCCAGCACGACTACTCCAAAACATTGCCTATTTACTGGGTAACATGGCACATCCCAGAAAACATGAATTGTCATTTTAATATACTTCTGCTTCTGTGATAACAGACCACTTTTGGTGACGAATGACAGGTTGGTGATGTTTTATTTTCTTGTGTCTGTTGGTTTCCTTTACCAGCAAGTACCAGACACCAATGGCATGTCGCTAAAATATGAACACACAAAACTGCTGCAGCGATATATTTAGAGGTCCAGTATTCATATGCCTTCTGGTTGGTTCACATGAATCATCAACATTAGTCTCAATCTCAATGCATTTTAGTGGCTGGGTAGTCTCTTAACTTCATATAAGTTTGGTGCACATAATTTGTCCTTTCACAGCTGATTTTTGATAAATACTCACTTTCACTTTTGAAACATTAATAAGCATCACTCTCTACCTACATGCTAGTTGTCCACAACTGCAATTTTATTTTGGACATTTTGTTGCCATTAATTCAAGTTTTTCTGGCTATTATCAGAAACCATTCTGCAAGACTTGAACAGTTTTGTCCATACAGCCATACAACAAACTCAGTCCTCATAATTTATCAGCATCTGCTGAGGAAAGCAGATTCTAGCAGCAGTTTCACTGCGTTGAAAGATCTTAAACCTATGGTCAAGCCACAAGCCTGCTAATATTTATTAAAAAAAATAAATAATAAAGAAAAAGACAGCAGTATAACATCAAGTATTATGGGTAACAGCAAAGGTCATCAGTACAGCTTCCAGCTTCAATGTGTTAAAAGTAAAGTTTGAAGTAAAGGTACCAATTTTCTGCGACTGATGCCATGAAGTGTACAATCACTTCAAAATCTCAACCCTTTATAAACAACTAACACCAATGAACAAGCTGAGAGACCTGACTCATTCTGCGGCATGAAGAAGAAAATACTGGTAACCTGACAGACTTTGATCCTGGCCAATCAATCCACAATCCATTGCTTAACTAAGCCCCAACAGTGCAAATGAATACACTATACAGACATCTGGCAAAACAATGTTCCTTCTTTCCAAACACTCTACATGCCTGTTACTTCAAACACACTTTTATATGTATCTACCTTATGGATGTTTCTATGTCTACGAACCACTGATTTCCACTCAGCCAACATAGCTTTTTCTCATACTACTGCTACAAAGTTGCTGCTAAGTGCTGAATGATATTGAATCAAACGATATTTCATGCACTGACAAATGTCAATTAGTGACTGGGACTGAAAACGGTTTCTCCTGATAAGCGTGAATTCTTTCATAATCTTTCAAGATTAAGAAGGCAATTCAATATGGCAATGACAAACCATACTGCTTATTATGATTTTGAAAACATCACATTTTCAGAGAAATCGCACAGTTTACAAGCTTTTCCTTATTTAGTAACAAATAATAAGGAATCATGCATCATCATGACAGTTTCAATTTTCCTGTCTACTCTGCATTTCCATGAGGATTTTTGATGAGGTCACATATGCCAAGAATTACGAAGACAGAAGGTATGACCTCTTGTAAAATATATTTTACAAGAGGTCATACCTCATTTCTCATACCCTTTCCCTAGGACAAAATTTTTCTCCCAAATGCTACAGTACAGCATGTACATGACAGGTGACTACAGCTTTCACTAGGTGTCTTCTTACCTGAGGAAAATCACACTTGAAAAATGTTTTCCTTCACATAGTTACTAATGGTTTTATCATTCTTATTATTACCTCATGCATATCATAATGAAATCATAAATGCAGGAGTTAACATATGAATGGGCAATACTTAACTACATAATTATCTATTTCCACAGCCCAAACTGCAATCCACTTTTCATAACACAGAGCAAGAACATATGGAAGTTAAAGCTACAACCCTCTAGATGTATGCCATCTTTGCAGTTACTTTCCATGTATCTTAAAGCAACTAGTCATTGTATGATAAATTACAGCAATTTTTCTTATACCATATAATAGCAATTTATCTTCAATTTTCTTCTTCTTCTTCACCTTATTTCTTCCTCCTCCTCTTTTTTCATGTTACTAATTTTTTTCTTAATATTCTGAAGATACTATCAACAAGGGAGTTCTTGCCTTTAAGTGAATCATGGCCTCACAAACAGTAACAAATATAATTTTCAAAGGTCTGCATGCACTTGACTATAACTGGTGCCATCACTATTAATGCACCAGGAAACGAAACATAACATATAACGCACACTGAGTGAACTAACAATAATTTCAGCATTCCCAATATCTTACGTCTTCCTAAAACCAAACAAAACCAAACAGCCAAAACATATGCAAAATTACGATTTATTTTTAATTTTCAGACTGCACAGACTTTCACAACACTAGGGATGTAACTGTGGCTTTTGATCACCTGATGGTAATAAACTGGCGTAGGGACGGGATTGCGTGGAAGGTAAGTCCGCAATCTTTCAGAGTCCGATGGGTGTGGCATATGGTAATATGCAGCCTCCATCATCTGGAACTGACACTGGTGTTCCTTCTGGAGCGGTACTGGCCCCAGTGGTGCAACACCCAGCAGCGGAGGGATGTGTGCTTCAGACGTAACTGACTGCTGGTTCTGTTGCAATTTGCTGTCAAATAACCCTCGGGTTGGTTCTGATGGTGGTATCTCCAAACCAGCACGATCAATAACTTGCTGTGCTATCACTTTCAGAGACGACATACCCTCAGGAACCTACAACAGGAACAACTCCATTAACAATAACCCATTAGCGTTCTACAAGCTGACAGCAAAGTCAGTTAACCCTCTGTCACCAAATGAAACACATACCTGACACACAGTGTGATGCTCAAAATGCCAAATGCTAGGTTAAGGTGACAATGTCTAAAGGCCTTCCTTATGCAGACATCTTTAAAATTCTGGTCTTCTGCAGTTCCCACCAGGAATTTAATTTCAGTGCCAGTTAACAGTTAACCTTCATGGGCCACAGATTACATTAATAAAACTGTGCATGTGTAAAATCAAACCAAGCATTGCATGTTTTCAATATTCAACAATAAATAATGTAAAGACACATACTTTGTTTACTGCAAAATGTAACTTTTGGTATCTGCCATTTGTTGGAGAATTCTTTACACTGACCTTTGATGTGATGGGTCCATTCAATGTAGGTAAGATGGAACCCTGATGTGTGGGCTGTTGGGCAGGTGATGGTGTAGGTGTACCTGCACTAGGAAGAGGTGATGGGGCACTGCTTACTGATGAAGGTGGTGATGACGAATTGTTATTATGCTGAAGATGATCCATTGAATTGACCAGATTCTGTTGCTGCTTGACAGTTTGTTGAGACAATGCAGAGACCAGCTGGCTGCCCGATGTAACATTCCCACTCTGTGATATCTGAATTACAAAACTTGTCATTACTCTAAGGGCAAAACAATGCATTAGAATCCATATTCGAGAAATCTTGAGATTTCACTGAATGGGGATTAAACCAAATTATACAAAGACATCATCCACCTACTTGTAGGGCACACAGTACAACTAACAATAAAACAATTTCTGTACATCAGTAGTAACAGTGTTTATACATAAACCAATTCAGTCACATATTCATTATTATCAAGTAAATAAAGATTATGGTAAAGCTGTACCTGTGCTTAATTAATTATGCACCATGCCATAATGATGCATGGGAGAGTGGAGGTACAATGCCATGCATTCCTAACTTCAACCATACATAGAAGTGCAAGGTCAGCTCTGCACTCGAACCACCTTGCCCTAGCATTTACATAACACAAGGCTTGGTGGGTCCCAGTGATAATCTGTACACTGGGGAGAAGATATATGGATGCTGCCAGGAAAAAAATGACAATTCCTCAATTGTTCAGCTCATAGTTTAGTCAATATACTGAATGACTATCAAATTAAGTATACACTTTCCGACATCAATGATGCCAAACAAAACAACATAACGAATATGCAGATGATGATTATGACGATGATAACGACAATGATTCACTGCAGGTCAGCAATGCTTGTCTTTTCAATTAAGTAGTTGCCAGATAGAAAGTTCTCAATGTAAGAAGGTAGGACTTTTGAGGTCCTACCACTAAGCATGTTAAATATTCCTCCTTATCTAGTCTGAAGATCCACTTTTTTTAAAATTATTATACAAAAATTACCCATTTAGTACATTCAAAAGGCTTAGCAACTATTATTATTCTTGGTGGCTGAATTGTACTATAGTGGATAATCAATAACAGAAGCAATCACTTGTGTGCGACCTAACAACAGTTGGTTTCTGGCTCACAGTTCTTGTTATTTTCTTAGTTACATTCATAAGCTGTGTCCATCCCTCTGCATGGAACAACTCAGCGTCCACTGGCTGGATTTTCATGAAATATTATAGTGTTGGCTTTTACTAATATCTGTCAAAAAAATTCAAGTTTCATTAAAATGAAACAAAAATAACAGGCATTTAATTTGAAGATTTACATAAATAAATTCATTATAACATCTCACCCATATTGCTGGGCTGAGAAAAGTTTCATATAAAGGTTAACAGAAAATCAAAACACATATTTCCCATCAAATGATTTCTTTTTCCCAAAAACTGAGCTGCATAAATGGAAAATAAAAAAATACAACAAGTAAGGCCAAACAAATAATTACCTATGTATATATGCAATAAGGTGGGACACAAAAATCCAACAACCCAGTAATTATGTTCCTACATCAGATTCCTACACATTTATGCACTTTCTTGTTAATTCTATTTAAATTATGCATAATTAAGGAATTTATTACTGAATCTACAAATATTCAATTTGGCATGTAGATAAGTTATGCATACCAAAAAAAATGTGTATGAAGTACTGTTCATATGAAGCATATTACAACATTTTTCAGTGGAGTGAAGGTTTAAGGTTATGTGTACCCGACAAATTCAACAACAAAGCCTAAACCAATGCAGACATATAAATAACATGATATTTAATTAAATATACTAATAGACCCAAATAATAGTAATAACTTTCTGTAATACATGTACAACTGTGAACAACAAAAAGTGTGACCACATTGGACTAAATGATAAGACAATCTGACAAGGGTCAAGGACACAAAGATCCAAAAGCACCTCAGTGTTACATTCGACATACATTTTCCTATCTTCTTTACTAACTGCATCACATCACAGAGCTGCTGCAGCATAGCTTGAACTTCAGGTGTAGTTCTGAAGGTTATCTTGCAGCAGATGATGTACTGTGATTTAGTGAGCACCAAAGACTTGTGTAATGAGAGTCCCAAGGCAGAAGACACAAGTGAGGTGAGTATGTGTTGTTTAATAATACTGTACATTTCTGAGATCATCTTGTAATGTTGCATTTCTAACATGTGCACCTTCATTTCACTGTAAAAATTACAGATCAACCACGCAAACCACTGTTGGAAATAATAAACCATCTTTACAATCTCCAACATGTGTCAGCCCATCTGGGTTATTTCCCAAGAGTACAGTATATTAAAACAGAAAGCATCAAAGGCTTTACATGAGCTAATAACCTTAAATATGATGGTTCAGTTTAAAAAAATACAAAAGCATGATTAAAAACATGTGATGGAAACAATGTATCTTTCTTATTGCAGTAAACTCGTATTCCTGAAAATGTTGTTAAAACAAGTTGCTACATTTATTGCATGTAGTGAATATATATCGGCTTCGGTGGTCTAGAGGTAGCGTGCTGGCCTTTGGTACCCAAGTTCGCAGGTTCAAACCCGGCCGAAGCCATCGGATTTTTAAGGGGGG
>Ga0268261_10003949_pt1 | contig 11017 bp, 3 predicted proteins | sample TergutNc150P1_FD_190353 | JGI IMG/M metagenome (GOLD analysis project Ga0268261, IMG submission 190353) | Nasutitermes corniger P1 segment gut microbial community from laboratory colony in Florida, USA - Nc150 P1 (SPAdes) (version 2) | ecosystem: Host-associated > Arthropoda: Insects > Digestive...
GTGGGGGGGGGGGCACGCGAGTGCATGCAGATTCACCTGTATGATACAGTTCTTAGTCATATAGGGAACACCCCTTTTTTGGTGTTGTTGTCATGTCCATTTTCATTTTGTCTTCAGGAACAGGCCAGCACAAACCACACAAGTGTATGTTTACATGAACTTGGTATTTCTGCCAAGAACGTTATCTCATCTTGCTGTGATGGAGAGGTGATGCGAAGCATACACACTGAATTGCCAGGTTAGAGTGCCTTTTTTTATTCTGTCTTTTAGCAAGTTCAGCCCTACTGTGAGACATACACTGCTGTAGCAAGTTCACAACAGTTCAGTCCTACTGTGAGACATACACTGCTGTAGCAAGTTCACAACAGTTCAGCCCTACTGTGAGGCATTCACTGCTGTAGCAAGTTCACAACAGGTCAGCCCACCTGTGAGCCACAGTCTTGTAGACCCTTACCGAAAGTATTGGATCCTTAGTTTAGTAATGTCTGACAGGTAGTTCTTGTTTCCTTTCATCCCATTTACTGAACAGGAACCCCATTTTGTTGTACACAATCCCCCTTTGTAACAGTGCATGTCCCGATGTGCTCAGGCTGGTAGGAGAACTTCTTTCGGGATACAGGTGGGGTTCATCGGATCCACACATAGTCTTTACCTTGTTTACATATTTATTTGTATTTGAGATGCAATGTCTGAGCTTGTTCAGTTAATCAAATAATAATCATATTCTAATTAAAGGAAAACCAACCGTCAATTCATTCCTGAACTTGTAACCTGTTGTTTTGGGTTATCACGCTATCCACCACCTCACACACACCGCTCTCGTACTCGACTGCCAGCATCCATTACCGGATTCCATCATCTGCTGCTAACCGTTTTCTCATTTAAATCTCTGTAGGTAACCCCTCCTACCCGTCAGCAGCGGTTCTTGAATGTACGTTGGTGGTTTAAATTTATAACTGATGGTGGTGGCCAGCAATCGCTCTACCTAATAAACAAATATACCAAAAATGTTCTGCTACATTGATCATAAGTGTGCAGAAGACATTTAACCCCTTAAAGATGAAGTGCAGACTGCTTTATTTAAAGACCCAGTCTGTACCATGCAGTGAACACTTTTCATCTCGGTTATAAAAACCAATCAGTTTATGCTGTAAGTGGCACAAGTCGCTCTTTGTTCTCAGATAAACAGAAAACACAAATACAGCGTGGGCAGAGCTTACGATTGTTGAATGTTAAACCTGTTGGTGCATCACGTAACCAGTAGGCTTGAAAAGGTTAAAGTAGCATTCTTTCAGCGTAAATGCATTACAAATGGGTTGTAATGGAATCCTGAAGACCTGGTCATCCCCCCTCCCCCCAACATTTCAGAGAGATTTCTGTTTAACATGGAAACACCATTACACACCATGTACCCCATGTATATTTGATGCAGGAACACAGGTACACACCATATATCCTGTGTATGTTTGGTTCAAGTAACAAGCCAGTTCAGTTCCCTTCTTAATCAGTCAGTGAAATGTTGTTTTTTGAATAAGTTAAAATATTGACAGCTGTAATGTTTGTATCTTTTAGATGCAGGTGGCTCATGGGAAGATAGAAAGAAGTACAGAAAATCAATGGATTTAGTTCAGCATTGGGTCAATACTTCTGGACATGACGTAGTTCACATATCTTTTGATCAGGTCTTTCCTGTTCCAACTGAACAAGTGGAAATGAGCTTACCTATTTCAGGAGGAGAACTATCATCATATGATGATGATTTAAGTGATGTAACTGGTTATTTTCAGAAGTATCATAATAATTGTGAATTATGCAGTACCAATAGATTAGAAGAACTTAGTAATGTGGATGGTACACCTGGATATTCTCCTGATCACACGCATGATGAACTTGGTCACGTGGTGCTTATGACACAAGAAGAGCAGCCCACAAAGCAAACGAGATCATTCACCAAGTCTCTGAAGACCTGTAGTAAGATTCCAGATTCAGAATCTGGAACGCTGTTTACAGATAGGAAAAGTTCAAGGACTGTAAATGATTCTGTGAGCTGTAACAAAACCCCAGTTTCAAGGAAGAATATTCTTGAGCCTGCCAGCAAGGACACCTCCTCACCCAAGGAAATAAGTTTAAGAACCTGTAATCATATAGGAACACCAACAAATGGGGAACATGCTACTGGCAAAAAAATATCTGTACCAAAGATAGAAACAGCACTGAGGACCTATAATGACAGCCCAGCTGTGAGGAAGGAAGACCATTCAGTTGAAGTTTCAAAGTGTACAAGCAAACATGTATTGGAGAACTCTGGAAAGGGATCATCTGCAATAAACATTGCACTTAGAGCTCTTGATCCAACACTAACACCTCATGCAGGAGCAGAATGTACAAATAATCTCATATCAGGAAAGAGAACCTTTTTTTCTAATGGCTCAGAGGTTTTAGAAACCAGTAACGGAAGTATCTGTAAAAAAGGAAATTTGCCTATTATAAAAGGAGTCCCCTCGTATGGCAAAGGAACACTAACCCATAATGACACGACAAGACCAATAAAACAAAAACTATGGTTTGACTTGCTTGATACAGAAGATAGTATTATAAATTCTGGTCCAAACCATTCTTTACTGAAGGAAAAGCCAGAATCAGGCTACAGAATGGAAAAAGATATTGACAGCTGTGATACAGATGTGACATTGGGAAGAGAGACTTTTGTGAGCAAGACAGCGGCCCCAATGTCTGGAATGGAAAGTGGAATGGGACGTTGTGGTAGAAGACAGCGAATGTCGCTGTTCAGTGATGCAGACTGCAAAGTGTCTCGAACAAGAAGAAATGCACACAGGTACAGTAAGAGCCCAACTGCAGCGAAGGCGGGGGTTGTGTCACGTGACTGTTACACCACTGTGTCTGGGACAGAAACAAGTATGGGGGATTTTTATACAGTCTCATCGATAAAGAAGGAACATGCTCTGATATCCAGGATAGAGGTGGATCTGAGAGATTACAGTGGTGACCCAACTGTAAGAAAGAAAAGAATCCTGACTATAGATGAACAAGACTCACCATCTGCAACAGAGGAAATACTGAAAGATGTTGAGTGTAGTTCCTTGTCATTGAAAGATAAAGTTTTAGGTAAAGATGGAGAAAGCTTAGAATCTCTAAAAGGTGTAAGGAATGGTAGAAAGAAACAGTGTGCAGCAGCTGGACATATTGTTAATAATGAAGAAAGGTACCCACATGATAGAAGAAAGTGTTACAATGAAAACCCAGCATCTACAATAGAACATATTTGTGAAGAGAATGTAATTTCAAGAAAGGAAAATGTTCAGAATTCAAAATCTCAAGAAAGTTCTGAACAAAGCAAAGAAAAAAAGAATTTTCCTTCAACATCTGTTAGCTGTCCTACCATATATGAAGAATGTGTTGAACAGAGTGTGGAAGATGCTTCTACTGTCATAATTTATCCACTTTTATCCTGCCGATATGAAAATGAAGTGTCAAAAATTAGACAGAAGTTGAAGAATATGTCTCAAAATGTGAAGGATAAAGATAGAGGTCCACTGGTGAATCATGACACAGGTAAGAAAATTATGGTCCTCGCTTGAATAAAAAATATTGACTCCTGTAAACACACATGTAGGTTGTCTGTGATATCTGAATTGCATTAGACATTAGTTCTGTATTGGAAGTAATGCTGTAAATAAAAAGTAAAGTCAGTTATTTTTCAAATAAATCAACCAACTAGATGTAACAATTTCTCAAGTTTATTACTTGACGTTTATGTACAGCTCAACATGTTTCCAGCGTCCTCACACCCATCATCAGGAGCTCAACAACTGCTGTAGCAGTCTCTGGTTTTACCGTTGGACCGTGGTGGTAGCAGTGCTGTTGCCCGACCGTGACCAACAGCACTGCTACCACCACGCTCCAATGGTAAAACCAGAGGTTGCTACTGCAGTTCTTGAGCTACTGATGATGGGCGTGAGGATGCCCGAAACATGTTGAGCTGTACATAAGCGTCAAGTAATAAACTTGAGAAATTGTTCCATCTAGTTGGTTGATGTATTTGAAATGTATGAAGATGCACGGACTTGCAGACCTTAGAGTCAGTTACTTTGTAAGTTTTGATTTGGATTACTAGATGGTGTTAATCAGCCTTGAATAACAAGTCCAGTTGAGCAGAGACACAACACCTGTCTTGACAGTTACAATTTTTGCATGAATTCATGTCCTTTTCATTTTCCAAACAATTGCTTGTTTTTATTTTTATACTTGGTTGACCGTGCATCATTTATAGATTCGTTTTATTTCTTTTCCAACTTGATACACTTATATTTTCCTTTTTACATTTACAATTTTTCTCTACATGTTTCTACTCAGTCTAACACCAACGGCCACGCACGACATATCAACGACCGAGGGAACGGTGCCAGAAGCTGCCTGTGTAATTAAGCATTTGATTCTCCTGATGATGGACCAGTCGGTCCGAAACATGTAGAGAAAAACTGTAAATGTAAAAAGGAAAATATAAGTGTATCAAGTTGGAAAAGAAATAAAACTAATTGCTTGTTTGTTCTGGCTCACTTTTAACATCGTGTTCGTGGCCAGACTACTTGAAGTAAAATAATTATGGTGCATAATTTGTTACTGCAGGATGTGCATTATGTGTGTGTCTTTTGTCCCTCAGGAAGAGCATGCTATAACTACAGTTACTGTCCTGAGAGAAGAGTATTCCAACGCAAGACAAAAAACAGGAGGCGTGAATGGAGATTAGATGTCGTCAAGGACAGTGTCAGTTACACTGAGACACCAGGCCAAAGTGGAAGTGATAAATCCTCTGATTGTTTAGGACGTGAAGATAAAATGTGTGATGGAGAAAGTGAGGACAGAACTAATGTGGCCTCGAAGTGCATACCATCACACTCTAAAAAACAGGATGTAATAAATGATAGTTGTGATAAAATATGCTGTTTTCAATCACAGTGCATATCTAGTGGGAATAAAAACAGTAAAGAATCCCCAGAACATCTAGGTATACCACAGCAATGTGGAAGAAATAAGGTAACACATCGTCATTGTAACTTTGACGCTGAAGGCCTTGGTTTTGAGATTAATAGAAAAGGAAGAAAAGATGCGTCACATCCTTCAGTTAAATCAGATGATGAACATACAGATGAAATAATAGATGATGATGATGATGATGATATATTTTATTATAGACAGTCAAAGTTCTCATCATTGCATTATGAAAAGGAAGGTAAAAGAATAAATGAAACAGTTTGTTTAAATTCACAAAGCATGCCTGTTAGAAATACAAGTGATAACATGGTGTCAGGACCTTCAGTCACATATGAGCACCGCAGGAGTACGCGGACAGTGTTCAGTAATACCAGCAGTCATGGTGCAACACACACACCACAGGACGGTGCAAGCAAAACAAAGGAAGACTTGCTAATGACAAGGACAAAAAGAACAAAGTCTTTAAACCATTCAGCTAGGTCAGGGTATCTTAAAAGTGAATATTATGAAACAGGTCACACTGGGAACTCAACAAAGGATAAAGCCGTAACTCGGAGGAAAATAAAAACAGAAACATTACACAATTTTCATGGCTCGCATTGTGCCAAATATGATGGAGGAAATCCGAAAAGGGCACGTGTGTTATCTAGGGATGAAAGTTCAACTGTAACTTCAAATCATAGTGGTTCAGGGCATAGTGAAAATGAAGATGTAAGAGCTGATGGCAGGTCTTCTTGTATAGTTGGTGACAGTTGTGATGATGGTGACAGTTTGGACAAGGAGTATATCACACCTATACATAAATGTGGAGGAAAATCATCAAATTACTTATTTGGTTCAGGCCATGAAAAAAATGAAGTTGTCATAGTAGACTGTGGTAAAAATTCAGGTGTTGATGACAACAAAGATTGTGTAACTGATTTTGGTAAAATGCTAAACAGGACAAATGTCATAACCAGCAGCAAGCGATCGTCAAAGTCATCAAGGACTTCAGTTGAAGCAAAGCAGGTTGAAACTGAATGTAACAGATCAGCTGACACTAGTCACTTAATTGCATCAGACCATGGAAAAAATGAAAATCAAATGACAGATGATGGAAAATGCCCAGACAGTGAAAATCATCTGACTGGAAGCAAAAGAGGGGTGAAACTACATAGAAATTCAGTCAGATCCAAGAACAGTGAAAATGAAGATGACATAACAGACAATATGAGAGATGTAAACAAGAGAAATGTGTTAAATAGAACAGACAGGAGAACACCAACGACATCATACCATTTGATTGATTCAGAGCACACCACAAATGAAGATGTAACAGATAAGAAGGTTTTATTTAGTGATGATGGTAATGATGCAAAAAAAGAAAATATTTTTAATAGAAGAAAAAGGACAGGAACATCAAAACACCTTGAAATAAATGATAATGACAACAATGATGATGACAGTATCTTTTGTAAAACTCCTAAACATTCACGGTTTAGTGAAAAGGAAATAACAGATAATACTTGTGGAAACAGGAATTCCACTTCTGTAAAGGCAAGCAGCAGTGGCACACATGCAAGTGTTCGAAGCAGTCACTCACAGATGTTGTTGACTAAAAGTAACATCACTCGAGAACCTCGCCAACATTCAGTCAAACCAGTGAGCTTTGAAAATGAAGGTACGGCGAATAATGTCTCTAGCAGTGATGAAACGTCTACAGGAATTGAAGACCTGCTCACTGATTCTTACAGACGAAAAATCTCTGGAGATGTGATGAAGCAGTTTCCTAGAAGAGATGAATCTGATGATAGGCTTTGTAGAATGAAGACAGAACCTAAGTTAATGAAGAAAAGAAGAGCAGAAACAAGACAGTGTCTGCCAGCTGGAGCAGAGCTTCTTGATAATGAAAAAGAGGCAGCATATGATATTGTTTATACACCTGCTAAACATTTGTTGTTTAATGAAAAAAAGAAGGAAGGAAGACTGAGTAATATTTATCACACAGAAAATATTACTTTTGAGAAGTCAGGTAAAAGTCTTAACAGCAATTCATCACAGAACGTGTCAAGTAGAAATAACGTCTCTGGGGAATCTGTAGAAAGTTCAGCTGTGCCAGTGATCTGTGAGGCTGGAAATACAGTAGATACTGTAGTTAGCTGTGAAGAAATGCCCAAAGGAATTGAGTCTTATAGGAAGCAGTTCTCTGGAAATGTAAAGGAGGAAACTGGAAGTCATAATAAATCTGACAGTGACATTCGTAAAATGAAGAGTGTAAGAACAAAAAAGCAGAGGGACCAGTCATTTATATCAAAACATCCTGGAAATGAAGAAGAGATAATGCAACATGATGGTGATGATGATGATGATGATGATGACAGTGACAACAGTATCTTTTATAAAACTCATAAACATTCATGGTTTAATGAAAAGGAAAAAGCAGATAAATCTTGTGGAAACAGGAATTCCACTTCTGTAAAGTCAAACAGAAGTAATACATATGCAAGTGTTTCAAGCAATCACTCACAGATGTTGTTGAATAGAAGTAACGTCACTCGAAAACCTCACCGACGTTCAGTTAAACCAGCGAGCTTTGAAAATGAAGGTATGGTGAATAATGTCTCCGTCTCTAGCAGTGATGAAACGTCTACAGGAATTGAAGACCTACTCACTGATTCTTACAGACGGCAGATCTCTGGAGATGTGACAAGGCAATCTCCTAGTGATGATAAATCTGACAATAACATTCACGTAAAAGTACAACAGCAAAGATGCAGACGGACTGGTCATTCACTTCAAAATGTCCTGAAAATGAAGAACAGATGATGGAACACAAGGCAGCAGCTGATGATGATGATTATTATTACATATTTTGTTATAGAAAACTTAAGCAGTTATCATCACAAAAAAGGTAACATAATATCATTGAAAATTTAAGCTACCTGAAAATGAATTAATAAGGGTTGGAGTTTTAAGATCAGTTACATGGAGCACACTGACTATAAATAATATCCTTAAAGAAAACCTCATACCCATGGCAGTTTAAAATTAAAATGTCTTAATGATGATTCTAAGAGCGATGATACATACTTCTGTTTTTAGTGTGCAGATTAGTATTGAATGTGAATCTTGGGATGTACTGGTACAATAGTGTGGCAGTGCTGTCTCAAGATGATACGATATTACGTAGAAGAAAAGCACAAAGTGCAATTCTGCGTGTCAGCCAAGTTTCTTTATATGGCAGTGTGCAGTGCAGTACATCCGGCACCAGTATTGTAATATGTGGCAGCATGAAGCAGGCCATGTAGGTACACCACCAACGACAAGTAAAAAACAGACACAAACTCCAACAGGCACTTCTGTCTTATCATCAGCATGAGACAATGCATTTGTATCACTTGATGCTGAAGATGAATGCATTACAATCCACTGACAGCTCAGTAAATATGCATCCGGTGACACAGCATCACACCCCAGAATACTGCAGTCTTCAGCAGCACTGCTGTGAGAACCTCCAATCTCACACAGCATGTCTGTTCTAAACATGAACTGTAAATCATTTATGTGTCCATATAATCTAGTGCAGAGTCATTTTTACGTCCTGTACAAGGGCTCTCAGAGTGCTTGTAGGTTCAGCTCTTTTTAGCAGTCAAACGTGTATGTCAAACGAACAGTCAAACGTGTATTGTGAGGCCATTTGGCTGCTGTGCCTTGTGACAGCCTTTCTGCTGAGTGTAATCACCACAAACTTGACACATCCTGAATGCTTGTCAGATTCATTAACAGTACAAACAAACATGGATATATATATATATATACAGTTGATACTGTATTATTAAATATTCAGAGGACTAAGAAATAATGTTGCCCTTGTGCCTTTTACAATAGTCATTAATGGAAGAATTCTCTGTAGTTTTATACATATATATGTACATGTAATGTATTTTGCCATATTTTATTCCCGAGGTACCTGCAACATGAAACAGTATGTCTTGACACTACCCTATTAAATTTTGGTGGTCCTTGCAGAATTTTTTTATGGAGATTCTTTTCACTGTGCCATTTATTCTCTGGAATTCCAAGAAGTTGTCTTCCTTCTTGCTTTTAAAATACAATATCTGGTACCCTAGGTCAAACGCATCAAATGTGGCCCAACTGACCCCAAGGTGCAACCTTCCTCAGGCTTTTAGCAAAACGTGTGTTTACCTAATTAGCATATTTGAACTACTTGGCCTGCAGGGAAAGGTCAGTATAATAAAGCCAGTATTCTGATTGGCTTGACTGTTTCGGGGATTGATTTTTTATTTCTTCTGAAACTACATTTTCCAATGACGAACAGGCTGTGCTCCACAGCTGTTATCAGTAAGAAATTCATACACAACACATACACACACAAATTTCTGATTATGTAGCACATTACTGAAAAACCTGGAGTGTTCCTGCCTTAGTATATGAATGTAATTGGAATTTTAAATTGCTTTTCTTTCATGCGTGTGTGTTTGTTTGATTGAAAAACTATTGTTTTAATTTTGCTGTTACAGAAAATGTTAGAGACTGTAATCCTTTCTTATGTACTTGAAATAAACATGTTTCATTATTGAAGCCAGTCTAATTTTTGTCACAGTTACTTTGGATACTTATATTAATAGACAATAAATTCTAAGAGGACACAGCAGGAATGTCACATACATTCCAGAACTTCAACAATAGATGAAGGCACACTGCATACTCCAGCTGATTTACCATTATAGGGGAAGCTTGTTTGTCCCCACTGCCAGTTTGGACATGATAAAAAACAAATTCCTACCCCTGGCAGGAATTGAATTTCAGCTGCACAGACTGTAACCAATCGTAATGATGAATGAACTGTTCCAGCTTAGAATAAATTGTAATGTCAAAATGTGTCAATAGATTAAGTGTGTCATGTAACTAGACATCACCCTGCCGCATTATGAATACTATCGCAGGATGCAAGATTTGAGCTTTCCACAGTGGTGTTGGAAGGTCAAGCCTTGTATTGATGTTGTACTGTGTAGACTTGTAAATAGTTACCAACACTTCAAAGGAGTCTACTGCCACTCTTCTTGGACCCCTTGACCCTGGTGACAAAGCCAGTGTGTTCCTTTGAAACATCATTAACTATTTACCAGTCAACATAACATAACATAACATACCAAAAGACTTGAATCTTCATTATAGGACACTGTAAATAAAGTGGTCAGTACTCCTTCATATTCTGAAGGCCCCAGGTTCAAATTCTGGAAATCATTATTCTGTTAGTCAATTTGGCATTCATTTGGTATTGTAACATTTACAATTTAGTTATATATGTGTGTGTGTGTGTACTACAGCTTTACACCAAGAAAACATGTAAAGACCATGGACAGAAACCTCCTTCCATTCGTAACCTTAGCACCAGATGGAGATAAGTAGTCAGCCTCAACATCGGTATGTAACCTAAGTGACACCTACTTCTTGTGCATATCGGGACAGTACTGTAAGCAAAGTGGATAACGAGAGGGAACAGAGCAGGAATATGTGGAACCTTCACATGGTGTCTGTGGAGTTGTAAATTATAAATTTAATATTAACTTGACTGCAGTAACTTTATCCTCTCCATTCAACTTTATTGTTTTTCCTAAGTAAAATAAAGATCACACGCCCAAAAGATAGAGTAATATTACAATACTCTGTCATCATATAGCGTTGTGACTGGGACACCAGCACTGTATGTAATGGCTGCAACCTTACAATACCAACAGCTTTGTAATTATCAAAGTTGTGAATATTTGCATATCAGAATGTAAGCACAGATCCAGTGGTGAGCAGTCTATCGGGTGAAAATAAATTATTTCACTCTATTTGTGGAATCCTTAGGATACAGGACAGACTGTTCCATTAACCCTTAGGCGACTAATGTCATATATATATGGAGCACCCATTCTTGATGTTTCTAGATCACACACAACGACGCAGCACAGTCGGTAGGACTCCTCTGGACGAGTGATCAGCTCGTCGCAGAGAC
>Ga0268261_10003950_pt1 | contig 11017 bp, 4 predicted proteins | sample TergutNc150P1_FD_190353 | JGI IMG/M metagenome (GOLD analysis project Ga0268261, IMG submission 190353) | Nasutitermes corniger P1 segment gut microbial community from laboratory colony in Florida, USA - Nc150 P1 (SPAdes) (version 2) | ecosystem: Host-associated > Arthropoda: Insects > Digestive...
TCATGTGTTCATTACTTCTAACCTTCACATATTTGTTAACCGTTTGGTAACATACCAAGTCAGCACATGTCTGACGATCTGTCACACCTCCAAGGCTGTCCTCAGCGGCGTACGACAAATGTTATTTTGGTCATGTGCTAAAGTATGCGAGTCTCAGCACTTTTTCCACTATAAATTGTGGGGAGTAATTACTCGATATCATTCCGGCCTGAACCATGCTTCCGGCCTAAGACCATCAGTATAGGCCACATCGTGACTTGGGCTTTGGTGAAATTCAGCGTATCCGGTTTACCGCAAATCCTACGGCAGCGCTCCTGGAAGTTACGCCAGCAGACAGCACGAGATGAACATACTCCTCATAGCTCTCTCTCTGTTCGGAGGTAAGTCAAGCTGAGACGTCTGCCAGATCCACGGTATAACTTACACAACTAAATTACGTTTCTAAATTCTACCCCCCTAACGCGTGACCATAAAGAGGTGTGACAGCTGTCGTATCTGTTCTATCTGTTAGTCTTATATATTACCTCTTCTAGACACTTTATCAGAATAGATCTTTATTACCACAGATTATCGTTGTGTTGTCAATACCCTCCCTACGGTCCCAGGTTCGATTCTCGCCAAGCTCGCTTGGCGGGTGGCGGCTACATACTACCATTTCCCTTGTCCCCTTTGGTTAACCCCAATGCTTGTGTCAGGATAGCTTTCCCACTCCTACCCAGGCACTACAATTGGTGGCACCGGTAGTTCTACAACTCCCGGGGCACTCCACTATTAAATTAGATCAACACAACGGGGATGACAACTCAAAGCTACGTCCTCGATCAGAGCTCTGTCACTAATTGGTACATTGTATTTTCTCATTTTACGGGAACCAGGATATGCTGTTAGTAGTAAGCATTGGGTATGGCACGGTCATTGACTCTGTGACGTCACACGTAAACAAACCTAACCTTCCCCTACCCCTCCCTGCCCCCAGGCGGTCACGTAATGTAAGCAATGGCCCAGACAGCATGCCGCCGGGCTAAATCTAACTTTAACGTGTTATTTTTTTGAAACAACCCTCCCCTCCCCCTGGCCCCAGGTGGTCACATGATGTAAACAAAACATGGCAGACAGTTTGGCGCCGGGTTAAACCTAACTTTAACTTGCTATTGTTTTGAATCTTTGTTACTGTCACGTGATGTAAACCAAAAATGGCGGACGGTTAATGACTTTTTGCTTAACCTAACTTTAACTTGTTATAGTTAATTGATGTAAACGAGCCTGCGCCATTTTGAATTTGAAACAATATGGCGGATAGAACGGTAATTTTAAACTTAACTTTAAATTGTTAATATTTTGAAACTTAACAGTGACCTTATGTTGGTTGATGGATGTAAAGAAACCCTCTAGACAGCTTATCGCCACCGCTATTTTGAGTTTGAGGCAATATGGCGGACAGGCGCCGTAATTTTGAACGTAACTTTAACTTATTATTTTAAATATTTATTATTAGTTCGATGTTTCCGAGACAGATTGTCAGAACGTTTACTATAAAGCAGTATACTGTAGCTAAACGCCTAGGTTTATCTAAATCCACAGCAGACACAAAATCTGCATTCATGTCTTGATGTTAACGAGTCATTTTTTATATATGTTAGACGCTTCTGTATACACACTACTTCGTTGGCTAGAGACGATAAACGCATTCTTTGTAATACACTTTTGGCAAATATTAGTTCATACGATAGCTGTCCATGTATTAGTCTTGCTTCAAAGGATTTTTCAACTGTGTCATAACCAGATGATAACAGAAAATTGTTTTAACCGACCTAAAATCGTATTTTGCAAGTAACTTAAAAGTGCACACTTTTCCTCCAATACATTTTTCAATATATTGTGTAATTTATGTTTATTGCACAGCACAGAAATCAATTTGTTTTACTGAGTTTAGGATTCCGGCTACATAACTTGGGTAGAGTCAATATGAAATAGAGCACATTATCACTGTTTAGGGTCGAAACAATATCATCTATCAGCCATAACCACTTTGTATTCTAAACTTGAAATGTATCGTGCCAAATGGCTTGCCCTACGATAGTATTCAAGTTCTCACACAATTGCCCAGTGCTTGAGTTTGGTAGAAACCAAACAACGGCGAGATCTAGAAAATCCATTATGTGTAGAACTGGACACCTCTAACCACACTGAAACTTGTTGGTAAACTGCAAGAGCGGTCAGGATAGAACATGTACACTTTCACCGAGCGCACTGAGGATTGTTGTTGGTAGACCGTGTAAGCGGACCACCGTGGGTAAGCAGGTTAGAACATGCACACACACTCAGAGACTGACGGGCTACATTACTTCACGAACCAAGCACTCAAAAATAACACCTGTAGTTTTGGCGTGATACAAAACAAATTGTGTTCATTTTACGATAATGACGAAAATGCCCTCAGGACTCCAATTTGCATGTTTTTCCCAACAGCAGTCTGTTTCCTTACAGTCCTGTAAGGTGATTCCACAGTGAAAGCACGTAGTAAAATCAAGTTTACCTGTAACAAAACCATTTACATTAGTTGGTTGTGGAGAAAATAAGTTAGTGTAATAAACCATCTTCTAATTATAAATAACTCACCTGTATGAAAGAAACCAGCGCCACTTAAATCTTTAGGTTTGTGTTTAGAACCGGTAGGCCAACTTGCAAAAGAGTGCATTCGGGCGTGATATGATGACTAATACGGGTACATAGGACCATCCCACAGATTGCTAATGTGCTGTCTGAATTTAATGGCTGTAAAAGAATAAATATTAACCTACTGCTATAATTGTACATAGGAAGTAAATATATACTTGCAACGCTCTGGACGCGAGGTTTTTGGTGTAAACTCCATATAAGGCTACCGCTAGGTTGTTGTTGAGATGTCTTATGCGGAGCAGAAATGGTTCCTACAAACAACCCCTTAAAAAATGCGCAAGATGGACTCCAATGCTGATGGTCCTTAAATGCATTATCTCCTTCCCACTGTCCGACTTGCACTCCACAAAACGTACAACGAAACACATCACCCCGGTTTGTGAAGAAAAATCCGGCAGCTGCCATTTGATTTACATCCATGAAGGGCACACGCCAATATTTAAATGTTTTACGCCGATCAACCTCACTTTTCAAGTTTAAATTTTGTAAGTTCGGTGGTGGGGACGGTAGCGGAGGCACTATACAACTTCACCAGCGGAGTTAAACTTCGTACGCATGGTTGAGAGCTAGTTAGCAACTAACCGAGTGACGAGTTGTATTCTGCGCACTTAGGTACATTATGTTTCACATCCCTCATGGTAAGTCCATTAAAATTCCTTTTAGACAGATAACACCACAAATCTACTTTGAAGTCTGTTGACCCCTCAGGCCAAACCACATTAGCGTAATGGGAATTGTTTGTTGATCCCAGGCCAAAGTCATTAGCCTAATGTTGTTTTCTTTTAGACATGTTGGCGCCAGTTGGAATGCAAGTTAGATAAAATCAGATAATGACTCTAGGGAAAATCCATTAAGGGGATGCTCAAGACAACAATCAGGTGACATTTTAAATTAAATTAAAAGAAAAACAGGTCGCAACATGTCTGGAGGGCAGTATTATATATTCGGCCATTTTAACGTAAACGTTTATAAATAAACGCCATTTTCAAACCTTTGAATTACCAACCCGAGTTTAAATTATCGCCCACCACCATGTTACAATATGGCTACCACCGCGGGAGTTTTAAGTAAACATAAGTCTTAAAAGCGCCATTTTAACATTTTAATACCAACCCAAGTTAAACCTGGAGTTACGAACCTGTTGGAACATGCTTGACGTTATGCCTCAAATAGTTTTTGGTTATGAACGACCTTAGACTTTTCCTGAATATTAGCCAGAAGATGCTTGTTATTATATGAACAGTATAAAACAAAACTATAGACGTTGGCGTTTTAAATAATTAGCGTGGTTAAAAACATTATAAGCGGCTGAAGAACTAATGTTTCACTTACATTAAAAGCGCATATAGAACATTTTACGAATTAGTTATTTTTGATACGCCTGAAGTTCTTTTATTAGTTATAAAGGTATCAAGTTTGACTTATTTCCTAATACTTATTACGCACAAAAGAAATTTTGTTTTTCTTACATGTTTGTTTTTTAATGTTGGTTTAGTTATACCTTACTCTGCAAGTTGTTTTTGCGGTTTTGTTTTACTAAATGTACGTATTTTTCGCGTTACCTTTTATGTATTTTATTAATTTTAGACATACATTTAACGCGTAGAAGAGTACATAAGTGTCTATAATTTTACAGTAAACAGCGATATTTTTGTTGTAGAATAAAAGGAGTGCATTAGTACGAACAGTACATGGTTTCCGAATTTCGGTTGATTGCCCAACTTTAAAGAGTGCTATTTAAATTAGAGAATAAATTTACACCCATACAGAAACTTAACAGTGTATATTTTAAAAGCCTTTACGTTGAATAACTTGTAGTTTAAAAACGCAACGTGTTTTTGTTTGCGGCCTAATGATGCTACGTTTAATTTGCAGCAAGTATTAGTTATATGACAATATGATTTAATTTTAGTTTATTACATTTTATTGTTCTTGCATTTATACGTTTGTATACCTTAGAGTAATTTAAAACCTGTAAAATTAATTACTACTGTTTTAAGAGGGAACTGGCGAACATTAGGCATATTATATTGCTAAAAGCATGCAATATAGAATGATCACATTAAGGTTTAAGTTTAATTTAGACGAGGTAAGAGATTTTTTCTCGGGAAGTTAGGATTAACTCAGTCATTATTTATAGGGTACGCTAATACTAAGCCTGGAATAAGTAGATTTGTACTTTGAAATAGCATGTACATGGACAGTCTTTAATATTTTTTGTTACTAAAGTACTTACACCGGCTTTATGTGTACTTTTAAGGCCACTCTGATTTCTTTAAAAACATTGCAACATTTAGACGTAATGCAGGGATACGGAACAATTGCAGGTTTTTGTAAAGACCCTATGATTTTATAAAATGCGAGGTTTTTGTCTGAAAAGTAACTGATTTTTTTTTTATTTTTAGTTAGTTGCGATAAAGTATAAGACTTTACAGAAGTTATACTAAAGATAGTTTAGGCATAACAACCTTAAAGCGCGTGTATCAAAAAGGTTTTATAGCAAATTGTTAAATAAATTAACATTTTAGGTATACTTTTACGTAACGGCTGAGCACATTATTATGCATTAGACATATTCTATGCTAATTGCATACAACACATGATTAATACGTTACGGTATAGGAGTCTTTTGTTTTATAGGGTACATATTTTGAATCTAATTATTTCTACATTTAAGAACTAGCCTACCTTATGAGATACGATCAAACGTGTTGCGACGGAGTGAGTAGTGCAGCTTTAGCAAAAGGCTAGACTGTGAGGAATTCTTGTACCTGCAGTCGAAAAGCGTTATTATTAGGAAGTGTTTATAAGCTAGCAACATATGTTTTTAGGGAGACTGTCTGGAGTGCACCGTTAAGATAAACATTTGAAAGTGAATGTCACTTATAGCCTTCACTGTATAAAAATATCTGAACTACACGAATATTAAATACAAAGGATTTAACCACGAAGAATCTGCAGTGATAATACAAGAGGCTGCATATATACAATTGGGACGTAGACTTCCTTAAGATGAGCAGGATGATGCGCTAAACATATAGAGGGTTTTAATAAATGTATTGTAAGTAAATAATAATTTGCGCATCAAGTCGGAGATTAATCAAAGTTAAAAGAATGTAACATACATGTAGGATAGCGCCAGTGTTACCGGTCGGGAAATACTGAGATCAGATTCCAACATTTTTACTTCGAAGTCTATTTTTAGGGTGTTAAAAGATTCGTAATGCATATTACAATGTTGCCATGCGACATGGCGTGGAAAACGTCCCCGTCCATTAATGCAAAAAGGGGCGCCGTAGTGTGTTGGAAGCGGAAAGACCCATATATGCTACACTGCAAGTGGTGTAAATCGCGTCTACATCGCCGTCGGGATCGATTGTAATACTCATTGTTACTGCTACCCCGCTGTCATGACGTGAGGGAAAAGACTTTCCAGACATCAACACAGCTAAATAACGTATACCTTAGGAACTTACCCAAAATCCAGCCCAGCAGAACTCAGTACAACGTGGACCAACGTAACATAAACATCTATCATGTTTCGACATTTGGTCATGATTCCTTTCTCACGGTGTTCAGAACCTCCAACATACCCAAAACATACGATGTAATGCAATCTAACCCACCCTAACATAAACTAAACTGTTTCGGCTCTATTTCGCAATTCCTTTTTCACAGAACTAGGCACCAACTTATCCCATGCTAACCAAACAGAACATAATTGATCCTATCCTATATATTAATGCATTTACAGACAAGATCCTTTCAATTTAAGCACCACACCCATCCTCCAGCACTAACTAATTTTAGCATAACAAGCTAAACTGTAAAATGGTAATTAAGTTAGGTCAGCTGTATAATTTAAAGTTACCGCTTCAGTTAGGTTACCATACAGTTAAACGGTAGTGTATTACGTTAGGTAAGCGGTATAATTTAAAGTTAGCGCTTACGTTAGGTTATCATACTGTAAAACGGTAGTGGCTTAGGTTAGCTGTATAATTTAAAGTTAACGCTTACGTTAGGGTACCATACTTCAAAACGGCAGTGGCTTACGTTAGGTGAGCTGTATAATTTAAAATTAGCGTTTAAGGTAGGTTACCATACTGTTAAACGGCTGTGGCCTAAGTTAGGTTATCTGTATAATTTAAATTTACCCCTTAAGTTAGGTTGTCATACTGTAAAACCGTATTATCTTCAGTGAGGTTAGCTGCATAATTTAAAATTACCCCTTAAGTTGGCTTAACATGCTGCAAAACAGCAGCGGCTTAGGTTAGGTGTATAATTTAAAGTTAGCGCTCTAACTTTAAATTGACAAACTGTCTCCCTAAAAACACCTCCCAATAATAACGCTTTCACCGTCCTACCTTTTGTTAAAACAGCACTGCTTACCCCGCCGCGTCACGTTTGGTCGTATCTCATATTCTAGGCTAGTTCTTAAATGTTGTAACAATTCGAGTCAAACCGTGAACCCTATAAAATAAGTCTCCTACTCCGTAACATACTCATCGTGTTTTGTATGTAATCAGCATATAATATGCGTACTGTACAATACTGTGCTCATAGCCATTACCTAAATGCGTACGTAAAATGTTAATTTATTTAGTTAACAACTGCTGTAAAACCTACTTTTTGATACACGCACTTTAAATTTGTTATGCCTAAACTATCTTCAGCATCACTTCTGTAAATTCTTATACTTTACCGCAACTAACTAAAAATAAAAAATCAGTTACTTTTCAGACAAAAACCTAGCATTTTATAAAATCATAGGGTCTTTACAAGAACCCGCAGTTGTTCCGTATCCCTGCATTACGTCTAAATGTTCCAATGATTTTAAAGAAATCAGAGTGGCCTTAAAAGTACACATAAAGCCGGAGTAATTACTTCAGTAACAAAAAATATTAAAAATTTTCCTTGTACATGCCATTTCAAAGCACAACTCTACTTATTCCAGGCGTTAGTATTAGCCAACACTATAAATAATGACAGTCATAACTTCCCGAGAAAAATCTCTTACCTCGTCTAAATTAAACTTAAACCTTAAGGTCTTCATCCTATATTGCATGCTTTTAGCAATATAATATGCCTACTGTACGTCACTTCCCTCTTAAAACAGTAGTAATTATTTTTAGAGGCTGTAAATTACTCTAAGGTATGCAAACGTATAAATGCAAGCACAACAAAATGTAATAAACTAAAATCAAATCATATTGTCATATAATAATCAATAATTGCTGCAAATTAAACGTAGCATCATTAGGCCGCAAACAAAAACACGTTGCGTTTTTAAACTACAAGTTATTGAACGTAAAGCTCTTTTAAATATAAAGTTTGTAGTTTCTGTATGGGGGTAATTCTATTCTGTATTTATGTAGCGCTTTTTAAAGTTGAGCAATCCACCGAAATTCGGAAACCATGTACTGGTTCGTACTAATGCACTAGTTTTTCTACAACTAAACCCTCGCTGTTTACGTTAAAATTATAAAAATACTCATGTAAACTCTTCTACCCTTTAAAGTTATATCTAAAATTATTAAAATACATAAACGTTAACTCGAAAAAACACGTATATTTAGTAAAACATAAAACCGCAAAAACAACTTGCAGATTAAGGTATAACTATACCAAAATTAAACAAACAAATATGTAAGAAAAGTCAAATTTCTGTTGTACGTAATAAGTATTAGTACATAAGTCAAACTTGGTATTTTTCTAACTAATAAAAGAACTTCAGGCTTATCAAAAATAACTACTTCGCAAAATGTTCTGAATACGCTTTTAATATAAGGAAGAATCATTAGATTTTTAGCCGCTTATAATGTTTTTAATCACGCTAATTATTATAAACGCTAACGTCTATAATTGTTTTATACTCTTCATATAAAAGCAAGCGTCTTCTGGCTAATATTCAGGTATCGTCTACAAAAGGCATAACGTCAAGCAGGTTCCAACAGGTTCGTACACCAAGTTTAAGCTTGTGTTGGAATAAAAAGTTGAGAATGGCGGTTTTAAGACTTAGGTTTACTCAAATCTCCAGCGATGGTAGCCTTATTGTAACAAGTTGGTGGGCGGTAATTTAAACTCGGGTTGGTAATTCAAAGTTTTGAAAATGGCGCTTATTTATTCATATTGACTCTACCCAAGTTATGTAGCCGGAATTCTAAACTTAGTAAAACAAATTGATTTCTGTGCTGTGCAATAAACATAAATTACACAATATATTGAAAAATGTATTGGAGCAAAAGTGTGCACTTTTAAGTTACTTGCCAAATACGATGTTAGGTCGGTTAAAACAATTTTCTGCTCATCTCGTGAAAGTTGAAAAATCCTTTAAAGCAAGACTAATACATGGACAGCTATCGCCCGAACTAATATTTGCTAAAAGTGTATTAAAAAGAATGCGTTTATCATCTCTAGCCAACGAAGTTGTGTATCGAGAAACGTTTAACATATATAAAAATGACTCGTTAACATCAAGACATGGGTGCAGATTTTGTCTACGGTGGATTTAGATAAACCTAGGCGATTAGCTAACTAAATTGTACACCAGGTTGTGTTCCCGACATCCTTCAGTGGATCTATTTGATACCAGCATACTGTTTTGTGGTAAACGTTCTCACGGGCCGTCTTTGAAAAATGAGTGTAAATGTAAGTAATTTGTTAAAACCGGTCCTGCAATTTTAAAATCGCTCTGTATTAATGAGGTAGAAGATGTACAGAGCAGGTACCATAAATGAAAAATGTGATTCTGAAAACCAATTGTGTGTATAGTAAATACCGCAGCAACTTTATTTGTGTAAGTGCACAAGCAAAATAAATTTAAATTATATGTATTTGTAAAATGTAAAATGGCGTTTATTTATTTACTGTTATTGCCTGGGATATTTTCTTTAAAAAAGAAATGTTTAAAACAGCAGGATTCGAACTTAGAATCTTTTAATTATGATACTGATAACTTACCGCTTCAGCCACCTCTTTCTAGTGTCGTATAAAGTGGTATCCATATTGTAACGTGGCGGTCTTATTACAACAGCATATGTTTAAGTTAATTTAAATAACGCGCGTGTCCACCATATTGTAAAATTCAAATTCAAATAACAAGTTAAAGTTAGGTTGTCGTTAGTTTAAATAGCCCGCATGTCCGCCATATTGCTTCATATTCAAAATGGCGCATTTGATTCCATCGAACTAATAGTAAATATTCAAAATAAGTTAAAGTTAGTTTTAAAATTACCGATCGTGTCCGCCATATTGCCTCAAATTCAAAAAAGTGGTGGCGAGAAGCTCTCTAGAGGGTTTCTTTACATCCACCAACCATAACAAGGTCACTGGTAAGTTTCAAAATAATAACTACTTAAATTAAGTTTAACATTGTCGCTCTAGCAGCCTTATTTCCGTAAATTCAAAATTGCGCATTTGTCTACATCATGTGACAATAACAACGTTTCAAAATAATAACAATTTGAAGTTATATTTAAAATTACCGCTCTAGCCGCCATATTGTTTGAAATTCAAAATGGCACAAGCGCCAGGCAGTCTACGGGGCTTGATTACATCAAGTAACCATAACAATTTGGAGTTAGTTTAAGAAAAAATGTCATTAACCCCTCCGACAACTTTGTTTACATCACGTGACAACGTTTTAAACTAATAACAATTTAAAGGTAGGTTTAGCCCGGCGCCAAACGGTGTGCCATCTTTTGTTTACATCATGTGACTCCCTGGGGGCAGGGGGAGGGGCGGGTTATATTTCAAAATAATAGCAGCTTAAAGTTAGGTTTAGCCCGGCGCCATGCTGTCTGGGCCCTTTACATCACGAGATCGCCTGTCGGGCAGCGAGGGAAAGGGGAAGGTTAGGTTTTTTACATGTGACGTCACAGGGTCAATGACCGTGCCATACCTCAATGCTTACTACTACTGCTGTTAATGATATCTTCCCCATTTCGACTTTATTGCCGATCGCACGTAACGACTAATTCTCTCGATTGCAACAGTAGCTCATTCATTTATATATCACCGACGGTATATAATCTTAGCATTTGGCAGTGTATTTAAATAGCACGCTTGAAACCATGCGGTTACCACTCAATGTGGGCATTTTGCAATATACGGTGAATGGAATGGGGTTCATTGAAATTGAAGCAAATGTCATTCGGTTCAGTCGTTGGCAGGAAGGAGTCAAACGCATGGACACGATGGCACCCGAAATGACAGTATGAAATAAGGGAATTACTCTAAACACCGTACATACGGAGACTGACATTTTGTGGTAATGTCGCATGTGTAAAAAATCTGTCAGTTTTTAGGATGTGAATATCGAAGCTATTTCCCACATATA
>Ga0268261_10003951_pt1 | contig 11014 bp, 7 predicted proteins | sample TergutNc150P1_FD_190353 | JGI IMG/M metagenome (GOLD analysis project Ga0268261, IMG submission 190353) | Nasutitermes corniger P1 segment gut microbial community from laboratory colony in Florida, USA - Nc150 P1 (SPAdes) (version 2) | ecosystem: Host-associated > Arthropoda: Insects > Digestive...
CTTTTTCTTCGAAATCCTCCATGAAGAAATTGGCAATGACTGGAGAAAGTGGCGAGCCCATAGCAACACCATCTGTTTGTTCAAAGTACTGGCCGTCGAAACAGAAGTATGTAGAAGTTAGTACAAGTTTGAAAAGGGCCAGAATGTCTTCAGTGAAGTGATGGCTGAGGAGGGAGACCGAATCCTCCACCGGCACTTTGGTGAATAGTGATACCACATCAAAGCTGACCATTAGGTCTCCTGGTTGTACTTGTAGATTTTTCAGCATTTGGGTGAAGTGGATAGAGTTCTTGGCATTATGCGTCGAGTTACCAGTTAAGCTGTTTAGGAATCCTGTTAGGTGCTTGGCGAGTTGGTATGTGGGTGCGCCGATATACCCAAAAGATTACACACAATACTCAAAACACGGCGAAAGTTTGAAATCAAAAATTTACTTTTGTGTGATATTCCTTGAAATGAGGCACCATGCACAGGCCCATGTCACATCTGGTGCACTTATACACTGCCCATGCTTTGCCCGCCAGAAGAACACACATGGCAGCGCAGTTGGGTTGATGATTTCACTGACCAGCGTTTGTTATGGCGACTTCTGCTGAGGCTTGCTGCTGCTGCTGCTGCTGCTATTGTTCCTCTTCTTCTTCTTCCTCAAAATAGCCTTCAACATTGCTAGCCTCAGCACCTGATTCCGAGTCGGTGTCAGCAACCAGAATTTCACTGATGGCTTCCTCCTCAAGTTTTATTTTTTATTTTTTTCCCCCCCCAGCCATTGCTCAATACCCACAATTGTCTGCCTTGTTTAGACTACTATGTATGACTGGGCACAGTTGCAGAAACATAATACCAGTCAGATATGAACATCTTCTACAGTGACAGCAAAACAGATCTAAAGCTACGATGTGACTACTGTATAAAATTCCAGCTATTTGATTATGCCCAAGATGTTGTTACCTGATTGACAGCTGTATGTTGCATGTTACTACCCCACAATCCCTACAGATTACCCCAGCACTACAAGAGGCATGTCTGTGGGCCCTCCTGTATCTGTAAACATCGATTTTTATGGATATCTCCGATTTTTTAGCATTAATTTTGTCTGAATTATATGCGTACAGTATGCCACTGACAGCCCTTCTGGTCAACAACTAGAGTTCATTTCATAGGCCAGTGTTGATATTTCAACCCACAGTGAACCCCAGTGCCAGCTATAAACAAAGCCATCAATGTCTAAACCATATTGGTCAGCTGGAACAGAATGTGCAATTACCTTGTGTTGGCTTATAAATCAGGGTTTGTGGAGGGGGTACATTCTGGCTCCATCAAGAAACCCTGACCTTCAAGGGTCCTGCAACTTAGCAAGCCACAGCAGTTTGTCGAATACGAGTGAACAAAATTCCTCCAAACTTTGACACACTGTTTGTGACGTCTTTATAAGTTGTTTGGCAATTTAAAGGGCTCACTGCGCGATGTCATTAGAAGTCGTTTGGTGTTAAAGGGTTAATGGAAGCTAGAGAACATCCACATTTGCACAAACACAATGATATTGTAAATGGTTGTAATTATGATGCCAGCTGTATGCTTATGCCTCTTCCAGTTTGTGAAAAATTTAAGTGCTGAAATTTTGTTGTATAGATTTCACAGCCTCAGTAGAATTTCTTTAATCTGGCACTCACAGGACCAGACAGGTGAGAGATATCATATAGTCCAGATTATTAGACATTACCTATACTGGCCTAAGTTCTTAGAAGTAGTTTTTGTTAAGGCCCGCAAAGAATGTGCATTTTTCAGTTATCTCTGAGCATTTTCATTATCATAGGCCCAGGCACAAGTGTTCCCTTGAAACACCTTTATGTCAACCACTTACATAATGCCTTGTTCAGGTGCATTAATGTAGGTTCATCCAGTGTATGTCACTTGAAAAAGTCCTTATACAATTTCACTTTATGCCATAAACAGTCATAATTATTCCTTCTATTTCTTTATGTCACAGATAGTTGGCGATCCAAATTGGATGAAGCCATAATCTCTCTTCAGCTTTCACCAGTTTCAATGCTCCTAATTTTCAAGTTTCTGGGGAATTGTAAAGGTACATGTTTCCTGTTGCCAGCAGTACCTTGTTTATTCAGCTTTGGATCTTTTAAAGGCATTAATTATAGTAGCTTAGTGGGCACAAAGGCCCTGTTTTAAGGCCTAGGTGCATCAGGCCCGGAAGGGCTCGAACCCAAATACTATTCTATTCTAATGTCCAGACAACCCAAGAGAAAATCATGGGATAAAGATGCACACCGAAAGTTATAGACATCTTAATTTCTAGTCTTGGGACAACTTTCGTGAAACGATGAAGTACCAGAAGTTCAGGATTATCAGATGCCAGATTAAAGGAAAACTATAATAAATGTTGAACCTATGCTAGTGAAGCAGATATTTATTATTTTCCCATGATATGTTGTTGATTGGAAAACTGATTTTAACTTTCATCTGCCAGTTTTAAATGTCCACAATACTTTATCATGGCTTGAATTTTTTATATCACTCGTGGCCATTTAAATTCTGGCACATTAGAATTCCAAAAATAAATTATATTTATTAGAATTGTAAACTTATAAGATCAAAATAAGTACTGAATTTTTAAGAAAGTGGGTGTTTATTCATACACATATTTGTTAATATTTATTATATGCCAGTCTTTTTTAGGTTTATTACTTTTACTTTTATTAGGCTTGTTTACAAAATTGCAAAAGTGTCTGTCTGTCCATCCTTATGGAACAACTTGGCTCCTACAGGACAGATTTTCATGAAATTTTATATGATGATTTTTCAAAAATCTGTCAAGAAAATTCAAATTTTCATTAAAATCTGCAAAGAATTACATTTACTTTACATGAAGACCTATGTATGTTCATGAGAATATGTTGCCAAATTCTTCTTAGAATGAGAAATATTTCAGACAAAAATTGTATAGAAAATCAAGACACACATTTTATGGTTATGCTGTTTATGTGATAATTTGGAAGAATATGGTACAGTCAGACAGGCCACAGATGTAATTATATAACATGGTGCTTGCACTTTTTATGTTAGCTAACTAAAGCTACAGACACATACTGACAATGTGCAATAATTATTCCTTTTCCATAGCAACAGTGGTTACATGAACACACCTCAATGTTATGTTATACGTTCATTGCATGTCTTGTTGCAGCACTTTTTGCACTGTTTATCTTGACTCTGTATATGATGGTGGCATATGTGAGTTTTTTGAAGGCACCATGTAATTTTGACTGTAAGCGTGCATTCAAGTGGTTAACGTCACATGTACACACAGAGGAAATGTTGGGGATAATCAGTTTGGATTTTGATATAGAAGGTCAACTACTGATAATATATTCTTTTGTCGAATACTTAAAAAAAAAATGTAAATATAATGAGGAGACAGTACTTCATCTGTTCATAGACTTCAGGAAATCATATGATTCAGTTAGGGGAGAGGTCTTGTATAATATTCTCATTGAGTTTGATATCCCCATGGAACTAGTAAGGCTAATAAAAGTGTGTCCAAATGAAACCCACCACACAGTCTGGGTAGGAAAACATTTGCCAGACACGCTTCCTATGTTAAGGATGGTTTGCAACAAGATGCTTCATCACCATTGGTTTTCACCATTACTTTAGAATATGACATTCAGAGTATTCAGGCAAACCAGGAGGGCCTGAAATTAAATGGTACAGATCAGCTTTTAGTTTATGCTGATGATGTAAATATATTGGTCGGTAGCATACATACTATACAGAATAACACAGAAGCTTTAGTAGTTTCTATTAAGGAGTTTGGTCTAATGCTGACAGAAATAAGTACATGGTTGTGTCTTGAGATCAGAATGCAGGACAAAATCACGCTATAAAGATTGAGTCCTCTGAAAGGGTGGAACAATTCAGTTATTTGGGAACAACCCTAATGAATCAAAATTCCGTTCAGGAAGAAATGCAGAGCAGATTGCAGTTGAGTAATGTTCGCTATCATTCGGTGCAGAATCTTTTGTCTTCCAGTTGACTATCCAAAAATATGAAGATGAAGATATACAGAACTATAATTTTTCCTGTTGTTTTATATGGGTGTAAAACTTGCTTGCACACGAGGGAGGAACATAGGTTGAGGGTGTTCAAGAACAAGGTGCTGAGGAGGATAATTGGGCCTAAGAGGGATGAGGTAACAGGGGATTGGAGAAGACTACATAACAAGGAGCTTAATGATCTGTATTCATCACGAAATATCATTTGGGTGATCAAATCAAGACGTATGAGATGGGTGGGGCACGTAACATGTATGGGAGAGAGGAGAGATGCATATAGGATTTTGGTGGGGAAACCTGAAGGAAATGGATTCTGTATCACTGGGTATTTAGTTCCTGACATTTTGAAGGAAGGGACCAGAGTTCTGTGAAGAACTCTTGAAGATAAAGGGAGTGGGTTCTTTGAAACATCTGGAACCGATTACTTATTGACATGGCATTATATATCAGTAGAATGGAATCCTCAACTATATGGCTGTAAAACCTGAAAACGTGAGAGTGTTGTATGGTTGAAGTTTGAGTAAAGTGGTTCTGGAGTATGTTTTGTGTTGATAGTAACTTGCATTTATTTGCATTTTAACAAGTGCTGTCTGTTGTATATCATAGTTATCCTGCCTTGCTGGTAATGCCAGTGGGCATAGAAGATGATAGTATCCGCCGATTCTGTCGCTGCTACCGACAAGGTCGTATCCCTAGCATCACTTGGAGGCATCCTCGAACGAAAGCATTGCTTGTTAGAGGTGCAGGTTACCATGGGAAGGGTGTTATGGGCATGCTGAAGAGTCACCCGTCTTCTACTGGTAAGGATTAGTTGTGTTTTGTACATGTTTCCTTTATAAAGCACAGCGCATTCACACTGAGTAAGATTTATTTAAAAAATACTTTGCTGGAAAATTTTCAAGACAGTTTTTGTTTTCAGTGAATTTTAAATTTTTTTTTTTTTCAGTGTTGTATTTTACAAAACTGGCTTTGTCATGTCAAAGAAAATGGAAACTATAACAACTGGATAATGAAACATTAGTGTGGTTGCTTAAGAATGTTCTTCTTTTAGTCACTCTAAGCATGTCAGTGAAACCTCTACCCACCATTTCTATATATGCCATTTTCCCACAATTATCATTAATTTCTTCCAGTCCCAAAAAATCGCCTATGTAAACAATGTATTATTATATTGGATACATCATTCCTGAATGTGTAATTTTTCCATGTGTGTCATTCAGAATTCCCGGTCCTGGCTTACAATATTCCCAGAATGATTGTTTTCAAGAAAAAAGTTGTGACAGTTATGTGATGTTTCTTTCCCAGGGGTAAAGCGGCCAGGGTGTGGCATTGACCACCCACCCCACCTAGCGCCGAGGTTAAAGAAAGAGTAGAGCTATACCTCTAATCCTCTCTGAGCCTTCATGGCCTGTTCTAGGGTGAACTTTACCTTTACCTTTACAACAATTAATAATTTTGTGATTCAGTATTGTTATTTCTGTTCTTATTATTGTTTTCTTGTTATTATTTCTTGTTCATACTGCCTCCACACACATAGCTTGCCATGTTGTATCCTACAAAGCAAATAAGGATGATCTTGAAGCAATGGAGAAAAATATGACCAAGAAGTGAACAGGTCAACATACCCAAATGTCTCAGAGTGGCACCATTCCACAAGCAGTGTTATGGTTATGTGGTTGGGAGAGAAGTGGAGAAGATTAAATGGGTGATGGATGTGACCTTGAAATGGTGCTAAGTTTTAGAGAAGTGCACACTAGTTATGAAACTGTTAAATCAGTCTATGCATACAGCATTAGCAAGCATGATGAACAGAATGTTTTGCACTTGAAACTGGTGCTTTTTCATCTGAAATGTAAAACTGGAACTAAAGACTTGTCAGTTTAAGTAATACAGGTTAGTCTCTTGAATGTGAGATGGAATTAATAGTTACAAATCAAAAAATGAAATTTGATGTGTATGTAACTTGGTAGATTGGATGTCATTGCGTTACAGAAGGTAGTGAAAGTGGTTTCCCCTTGCCTAAAAACACAGGCAGACATAATGTCCCATGTTTGCAAAGTTGCAACCATTGCAGAAGGAGGAAATGGAACAGTTTTTTTTTTCATAATATCATCAGCACTGTGAGGTTTTCTTATTAAATACCATATCCTTCAGCAGACTCTACAGTTACAAGTGTGGCAGATCCATGTCTGGAGACTGGAATGCATGCTAACACACACATATATTTTGTGGACACATGAGTGTCACAAAGAGAGTAGGACGTGGAACAAGTCATAAATACGCACGTGCGTGTGTGTGTGTGTGTGTGTGTGTGTGTATTTTTAATACATTTTTATTTACACAGCATGCTCCATTACAATGTGGTAATACTACATGCTATTTATTTTCTTTTATGTGGTCTATACATCTTTGTTATATGTCTCACTGTTTATCTTGTATATTAACATATGTCCTTATTCTTTATTCATCACTATACTGTCGATGAATCGCTTAAAATGTTTGCAATATTTTGTTGCTAGAGAATTTTTGCTCACTGGCCATTTTTCTGGTCTATGTATTGCTGCTTTCAGGCTATTTCTCTCCTTTTCGTGAAGTCCGCAACTGTAGATTATGTGGTCAACTGTTTGATCCCCTTTGTTGCAGGGGCATCCTGGGTTCTCTATTATGTTAAACTTGTGGAGGTTGGAATTTATATTGCCGTGTCCGGTTAGAATGGTGGTAAAGTTTGGGGTTGGGCTAACTTTCAACATCATTCTTTGTTCTATATTGGGGTAGAACGATTTTGTTGTTGCTCCTTTGGTGGTCGTGTTCCACTCATTTTGCCACTGCTTGATACACAGTTCTTTTAGCTCCCTTGAAATTGTGCTCTTAGGGATTCTGTTGTAGCACTCCTTGATGTTGCTATTGTTTGATGCTTCTTTTGCCAGAAGGTCCGCTAACTCATTACCTTCCTTCCCCGCATGTGCTTTGATCCAGCTGAATTCGATCTTCCATTCATTTCTTTCCATCTCCATGACCTTACTTCTGATTTTGTCAATTATATACGTGTGTCTTTTATGGTTTGTTAGTAGTTGGAGCGTTATTCTACTATCTGTATATACGATTATTGTTTTCCCCGCATCTTTCAGGTTCTGTATGCATTCCAGTGCTTTTAGAATTGCAAGCTGCTCGGCCTGATTGTTTGTGCAACGTCCGTTTAATCTGTACATTTGAGTTGTTATTAGGTTAGTTCCAGCAAATACAGCTATTCCAGAACCTACGCCCTCTTCATTCTTACTCCCATCTGTGTATACTTGGAGGGAGTGTGTGTTCTTTTCTTGTCCCCCAATTACTGTGATGTGTTTTGAGGGGTGCACCCAGTTCCTAATGTCCATTGCTCTGTCATACATAGTTCCTTCTGCCTTAGTCATTTCCTGTAGTTTCGTTGCTTCTTCTATTTTAAGGTTTATTGGCATTAGTCCTGTGATTACGCACAGTGCTTCATTAGAGACTGTTCGATATGCCTTGGCCATCTTAATGTTAATCAATCTTTGGATTCTTACTATTTTGGCTTTGTAGCAGGATCTTTTCATTACATCTTTCCAGATCGGTGCTCCGTATAAGATTATTGGTAAAATTGCTCCTGTGTAAATTGTCTTTAACGCTTTGTGTTTTAGACCCCATGTGATCTTAGCTGACCTCGCAAGAGGGAATATTAGCTTAGTACATTTTTCTTCTATTTGATTTATGTGTTCGCGGAAAGTCAATTTGTTGTCAAAAAGGATCCCTAGATATCGTATCTGGTTCACTTGATTGAGTTTTTTATTGTTTATATATACCGCTATTTCCTTTTTTCCCTTCCTTTTCCTCCGAGTCAATAACATTACTTTTGATTTGTTTTCATTAAATACCAGTCTGTTGTTTTGGGCCCATTTCTGTACTTTAGTTAGTTCTAGATTCATAAAGTTTTCTGCTTCTGTTACTGTCTCACCTCTGGTCAGAATAATTAAGTCATCTGCAAACGCTATGGCCCTAGATCTGCTGTTGAGCTCTAAGGTGAGTAATGAGTTATATAGTATGTTCCAAAATCCAGGTCCTGAGCAGCTTGTTTGCAGGAAGCCCCTTGTTATATGTCTTTCTATGGTGAAGCTTTTTGTGTTTATAACTGCTGTTCTGTTGCTGAAGAATTCCTTGCTAAGAATGTACAGATTTCTTGGGCAGTTGAAGTCTCTCAGAGCTTGTAGTATCGCTGGCCACCATGTGGAGTCAAAGGCTCCTTGGACATCTAAGCTGGTCATTATCACCAGTCCTCTGTTTTCAAGTATAAATTGGATGAATGATTTAGCTTCCATTGCTGCGTCTATTATATTTCTTTGAGGAGTGAAACCGTATTGTCTTTTAGAAAGTAGTTCGTTTTTGTATAAGTAATAGTTTAGTCTGTTTATGAGCAGTTTGTCCAGTATCTTGCCTCCCATATTTAATAAGCTAATTGGTCTGTATTTACTCAGGTCTTGGCAGTTATCCTTGTTAGGCTTTAATACCAGGATGACCTTGGCGATCTTCCACCTTTTTGGGAAGTGTCCTTACTTTAAGCATTGGTTGTACATTGTAGTAATAATTCTGGGGAACGAAAAAAACACTCTCTGATATATTCCTTCTGTGATGCCGTCTGGCCCGGGTGCTTTCTTTTGGCCGAAGCTCTCTATTGTGTGTTTTATTTCTTCAGGGGTAAATTCTACATCATCCTCAGTGTGTATGGATTCTTCGACAGCTTTCCTAATGCTTTTATGGTTTGGTTTTTCTTCTCCGCAGTCTTCTTTGTATAGGTGGTCTAGGATTTCGTGTATGGTTTCTTGTAGGCTGGTTGTCTCTGTACCGTCTGGTCTATTTATGGTGGTCATTTTGTTGACTTCTTTTGTTTTCCCCGCTGCTATTTTGTAAACCTGTGACCATGGGTTCACTGATGCTGCTACGTTACAGTATTCCTTCCAGGAATTTAACTTCGCCATATTGATTTCTGCTTGGTAATTTCTTTTAGCTTCCTTGTACGTTGTTTTCCTCCTTTCTCTCAGAGCCTCATCATTTTTGGTTCTCTGGTATAAGCATCTGTTGGCGTTCACTTTTTTCCTCATTACTGTTAGGTGGGTATTCCACCATGGGACAGAGTTCTTCTTGCTGTTGTTATTAGTATTTTCAGGACGTGCAAATGTTCTCCTGCACATTGATATTATGGCCTCCTCGATTATTCCTATATTCTGTTCTATATCTACTCTTTTGGCTATTTCATTAGATATGTAGGAATCAATTGCTCCAGCATCTACAATATTTTTTGTCACTATGTCATATTTCTGCATTTCTTGTAATAACATGTTATCAAATAGGTGTAATTTATCTTCTCTGACGACGAACTTTGCGTTACTGTATTTGGCTGTGTTAAAGTTATTATTCCCTCTTTTCGTGCTTAGTTTGAATTTTATGTAGTTATGATCTGCAAGGCTCTCTTCCTCACTAATTTCCCAGTCTAGAACATGTTTTAGTAAGTTATTGTCAGTTATTGTCAGGTCAATGTTGCTAGCCCCTCTTGTGTTGTTGAATGTATTCCTTTCGCTGTACTCATTTATTATATGTAGTTGGGTTGTTGCCAGGTATTCCTCAAGTTTTTTGCCCCTGGAGTTGGAGCTGTGATCGTGCCAGGTTTTCGATCTTGCATTAGTATCAGCTGCTATTAGGAGTTTGCCGCCTTTTGTTAGCTTCCTTATCTCATCTATTTTATTGAGGTTGTTTTCTATTTGGTCCTGTATATCAAAGTACATACTTACTGCGTAGAATTCCAAGTTGTTATAGATTAGCTCCAGTACTACTGTATCTTCATCTGATATTTTTGATATTATTATTGCATCTATGTTGTCCTTTCTTATTATTATGGCGGTTCTGTGTTTTCCTGTACCAGCCATGAATACTCTGTACTTCTTCCCTATGCCTACCGGTCTGTTCTGGTATACGTAGGGCTCTTGTGCGAATATAATGTCAGTTTCTTCTGTGTCTGTGATCTTCTGCAGGTTATTAGTTGTGGATTTTGAGTGTTGTAAGTTTATTTGTATGCACCTGATTTGTTCTAGTCCTGTACAGTCCATACCCATGTTTTGCTGAGGTCTTAGGGTTGTCCTATTAGTATTGGATGTTTTCTCTATATCATTTGAGTACTGCTTGTAGGCTAGGGCAGTCTTTGCTCATTGCTGAGTGGTTTTCGTTTATCTTCCCTTCCTTGGAGTGTCTGTTATATACAATGCAGTTTATGCACTTCTGGTCGTTGGTTGTAGCGGTGCATTCTTTCATCTTATGTGTGCCGATGCAGTGTGGGCAAGTATTTTTGCCTTTGCATTCATAGTGTTTATGGTTAAATCTACTGCATTTGTAGCATCTTATTGGGACTAGGTAATCAGCTGCCTTGCATATATTCCATCCTATCTTTAATTTAGCTTGCAGGATTTGCTTACGTGTCTGTGGTCCTACTTCCATGACAATGTTGTAATGTCCTTTCTTGTTTTTGAATCTAAATTTGGCCTCTATGGTTTCATCGTTGGTTATGATTTCAGGGTTTTGTGCCATGATTGTTGCTCCTATATTGTCTACTGTTGTTTCTTCGGGTACACTCTATATAATTATCCTCGGATTCCTGAAGTTGTTTTGTGCGTGTGAGAGTCCGGGTGAGTAAGAATTTGTCTGAGATGTTTCCAATTAGGAATGGTTTGAAACAGGGAGATGCTCTGTTGCCATTGCTTTTCAACTTTGCTTTGGAGTATGCCATTAAGAGGGTTCAGGTAAACCAGGATGGCTTGACATTAAATGGTACGCATCAGCTTCTGGCTTATGCCAATGATGTTAACATATTGGGAGAAAGCGTACATACTGTAAAGGAAAATGCGGAAGCTTTAGTAGTTGCTACTAAGGAGATTGGACTAGAAGTA
>Ga0268261_10003952_pt1 | contig 11014 bp, 8 predicted proteins | sample TergutNc150P1_FD_190353 | JGI IMG/M metagenome (GOLD analysis project Ga0268261, IMG submission 190353) | Nasutitermes corniger P1 segment gut microbial community from laboratory colony in Florida, USA - Nc150 P1 (SPAdes) (version 2) | ecosystem: Host-associated > Arthropoda: Insects > Digestive...
CACCCTGCAGGTGATATACCTGGTACTCATTTCTGTCAGAGGCTGACACAAATCCCATGGCCATAGTGTGGCCCCAAGGATTATGTCAATGAAAAATCCCAATGACCCCATCAAAAATGGAATCCACATCCTTCTGCATTTTTGTATAGTAACTGCGCCACTGTGTACCCCATTTGACAACCAACCAACCAACCAACCCACTAACTAACTGGCTAACTCCATGGAGCAGAGTCCTTCTTGAGAAGCTAACAGGTTCTCAGCTAGTCAAGAAATTCCCTGTATTTTATGGAACCTGAAAGTTCATAACCACACGCACAAGAGCTCACCACCTGTCCCTGTCCTGAGCTAGATCAATCCAGTCCACACCCCCACATCCCACTTCCTAAAGATTCATCTTAATATTATCCTCCTATCTATTCCTGGGTCTTCTAAGTGGTCTCTTTCCCTCAGTTTCCTCACCAAAACACTGTATGTACATTTCCTCTCCTCCATACATTCTACATGCCCCACCCATCTCATTCTTCATTTGATCACCCAAATAATATTTGGTGAGGAGAGCAGATCAGTAAGTTCTTCATTATGTAGTTTTCTCCACTCTCCTGTCACCTTGTCCCTCTTAGGCCCAAATACCTTCTGCAGCACCCTATTCTCAATAACCCTCAGCCTACATTCCTCCCTCAAAGTCAGAGACCAAGTTTCACACCCATACAGAACAACAGGCAAACTTATAGTTCTGTATATCTTAATCTTTATATTTATGGATAGCAAACTGGAAGACAAAAGATTCTTCAGTGAATGACAGAAGGCATTCCCTGACTTAAATCTGCTCTTAATTTCTTCTTGAATGGAATTTCGATTTTGCAAGGGTTGTTCCCAAATATTTGAACCCTTTCAAAGGATTTGTCATCAATCTTTATATTGTGCTTTTGTTTTACATTCTGATCTCAAGACATGACCATGTACTGAGTTTTGTTAGCATTTACTTTTAGACAAATCTTCTTACTAGCAAATACTAAAGCTTCTGTGGTTTTTCTTTATAGTGTGCAAGCTCTCACACATTATTATTATTATTATTATTATTATTATTACTACTACTACTACTACTACTACTACTACTAACTGCAATTGAGTTGTCACTCAGTGGCAGTAGATATATTAACATCTTCAGCACATACTAGTAGCTATTTAATTTAAAGCCATCCTGGTTTACCTTCAGCAGCCAGGGCATGATGCTGACCCCTCACCCCCTTCTAGTGCCATGGTCATGAAAGAGTAGAGCTATACCTCTACTCCTCCTATGGGCCGTACGGCCTGTACAGAGCCTCAGTGCCTGTACAAGGGTGCACTTTACCTGGTTTGCCTTAAGGCTTCTATATGGCATATTCTCAAGCAAAGTTGAAATCAAAGGTGATAAAGCATCTCCTCATTTCAAACCATTCTTAATAGCAAACATACCATACAAATGTCTGCCTACCTGGACTTTGCTACAGGTTTCATTCAGACACATCTTTGTTAGCCTTACTATAGTTTCATGCAGATACCAAACTCAATGAGAATATTATATGAGACCTCTCTCCTAAATGGATCATAAGCTTTCTTGAAGTCTATAAGGAGCTGATGCAATGCCTCACTGTATTCCCATTTTTTCTCAAGTATTTGACAAATGCAGAATATGTGATCAGTAGTTGACCTGTTATGTTGAAATCCACACTGGTGATCCTCAGTAATTTCCTCCGCATATGGAGTTAACCTTGACAGCAGGATGCTGGTTAAAATTTTGTATGTAGTTGACAAAAGTGATATGCCTCTATAATTCCGACAATCTGTTTTATCACCCTTCTTATAAATAGGTAAATTGATCGATTCCTCCACTGCTCAGGCAATTCCTACTTAATCCAAATAGCATTAATAAGTTTATGGATCTCAGACTGAATTGTCCTACCTCTTGCATTAATCAAATCTGCTGGGATTTGATCAATAACTGGTGATTTGTGTCTTTTAACTTTTCAATAGCCATCTCAAAGGCACTCGGCTCAGACACTATTGGTTCTGCTGTGTGTATTTCTGTCTACCTAACATCATTAACCCCATGTACAATCAATTCATTCAGTCATTCATTAGTATTCAGCCCTTAGGCTGGTTTAGCAGGAACCAGAACCCAGTCAGGCGACCGGTATGGCTCTGGCACACTGCATCCTGGACAAGTTCTTAGGGGTAGGTTGCCATTGCTTTCCCCTGCCTTTAGACGTTCCCACCTTCTCCGCTAGGTGCCTTCATGTCCAACGACGCGAGAGACCTCTAGCAGCGGAAGGTGGAACTCTTCGTGGGCGAGAAATGTTCCAACAAATTTCGTCTAAGAATTCGACTTCCACATAATTCTAGAGATCTTTTACATGCCGCAAATCTGCGACATGGGACAGACGGCTTTACTTCCCCTCCAAAGGAAGGCGTGCTGAGGATTTGTACAATCAATAGCTGAGAAAAATGTTTCCTCCACCTAGCCCAAATACTTTGGCAGTCTGTAACCAAATCACCCTTCTCATCCTTCACTATATTAGTTCCAGGCTGGTAACCCTTCTTAAAGTCACTGATGCTAATATACAAGACTCTGATATTCTTGTTTTTATTGTTAGTTTTGTATGAGACAGCCAACAATGACAGGTTTTATTGTTAGTTTTGTATGAGACAGCCAACAATGACAGGTTTTATTGTTAGTTTTGTATGAGACAGCCAAGAATGACAGGTTTTATTGTTAGTTTTATATGAGACAGCCAACAATGACAGGTTTTATTGTTAGTTTTGTATGAGACAGCCAACAATGACAGGTTTTATTGTTAGTTTTGTATGAGACAGCCAACAATGACAGGTTTTATTGTTAGTTTTGCATGAGACAGCCAACAATGACAGGTTTTATTGTTAGTTTTGTATGGGACAGCCAACAATGACAGGTTTTATTGTTAGTTTTGTATCAGACAGCCAACAATGACAGGTTTTATTGTTAGTTTTGTATGAGACAGCTAACAATGACAGGTTTTATGCAGTAACCTGTTACAAACAGTGCAGAATTATAAAACTAGTTAAGCCTCAAATATCAGGGATCTAAAAGTACTTTAATGTGGCATATCCCCAATGCGTTATTAAATACGAATGTATCTTGCAATCAGGCAACATAACATACATTCAGCTATTAGCTCATAAAGCTTGAGAACTCAGACCTAAAATATAGTAAAATATACCCCTGTTTATATTCTTATAATCAGGCCAGATAATGGCTTATCATTTTTAGCCACAACATGTAGCCTTATAACTTTCCTGTGAGACATCCCCGTTGTGTTGTGTAGAATTATAAAATATGTAGGTAAAATACAGTCAAACACAACTCAATTAATGAATTTATTAAGGTGTATTCTTTGATTGTTTCTATCAATGACATGTTTCAGCTCTAGTTATGAGCCATCTTCAGGTTGATTACTTTTTCTTAGTAAGACGAAATATACAATTAGCAATGCTATTGTTATTGTTACCTATAAGATCTCGTATGACATATATAAAAAATCTGAAGTAGAATTGATTCCACTGTGTGACAGTATTAAATTTTAATTTAGTGAGAGTTAAATATTATTATATAGAGAATATTAGATTACAGGATGTTATAATCATGGAATGTGGTGTTATTATTATTTTTGGTACCCACACCACATTCCATGATTATAGCATCCTGTAATCTAATATTCTATATATAATAATATTTAACTCACACTAAATTAAATTTTAAAACTGTTATACAGTGGAATCTAGAAGTGTAACTATAAGACAACAAATTGGACTATAGGAAACAATTATAAAAGAAACTGAACAGGACCAGCTTACATGGTACGGCCATGTTCAGAGAATGGTAGAAGGAAGATTACCCAAAACAGCATTGAGATGGATGCCAAAACAAAAGAGAGCACGAGGAAGACCAAAGAAAAGCTGGATGGAAGGTATAAGGAAGGCCATGAACGAAAGAAACCTAAATGAAGGCCAGTGGGAAAATAGGAAGCAATGGAGTCTAGGTGTCGGACAACGCAGAAAAACGTTTTGAAACCGACATATATATATATATATATACATATATACAGTGGAATCAATTTTACTTCAAAATTTTATATGTCATACGAGATCTCGTAGGTAACAATAACAATAGCATTGCTAACTGTACATTTTGCCTTACTAGGAAAAAGTAATCAACCTGAAGATGGCTCATAACTAGAGCTGAAACATGTCGTTGATAAAAACAATGTACGAATACACCTTAATAAAATAACTGAGTTGTGTTTGACTGTATTTTACTTATATTTTATAATGTAGCCTTATTCTTCCTGAATATATGTTGTGCTGACTGCAACATTCATTTATACCTAAAAGCAGGTAACCTGTCGTGTTTAACACGGACAGACAGTCAAATGTGTTTAACATGGACAGACAGTCAAATGTGTTTAACATGGACAGACAGTCAAATGTGTTTAACATGGACAGACAGACAAATGTGTTTAACATGGGACAGTCAAATGTGTTTAACATGGGACAGACAGTCAAATGTGTTTAACATGAACAGACAGTCAAATGTGTTTAACATGGACAGACAGTCAAATGTGTTTAACATGGACAGACAGTCAAATGTGTTTAACATGGAACAGACAGTCAAATGTGTTTAACATGGGCAGACAGTCAAATGTGTTTAACATGGGCAGACAGCCAAATGTGTTAACATGGACAGACAGTCAAATGTGTTTAACATGGGACAGACAGTCAAATGTGTTTAACATGGACAGACAGTCAAATGTGTTTAACATGGACAGACAGTCAAATGTGTTTAACATGGGCAGAGAGTCAAATGTGTTTAACATGGGCAGAGAGTCAAATGTGTTTAACACGGGCAGACAGTCAAATGTGTTTAACATGGGCAGACAGTCAAATGTGTTTAACATGGGCAGACAGTCAAATGTGTTTAACATGGGACAGACAGTCAAATGTGTTTAACATGGACAGACAGTCAAATGTGTTTAACATGGGCAGACAGTCAAATGTGTTTAACATGGGCAGACAGTCAAATGTGTTTAACATGGGCAGACAGTCAAATGTGTTTAACATGGGCAGACAGTCAAATGTGTTTAACATGGACAGACAGTCAAATGTGTTTAACATGGACAGACAGTCAAATGTGTTTAACATGGACAGACAGTCAAATGTGTTTAACATGGACAGACAGTCAAATCACCTCATTTTCAGTCTTCATAATGGAGACTCCCATGAACACAGGAATTTTGCTCCGTGCTACATCATTCTGTCGATCATCATTACGAGAACACGTCAGGTATGATTCCTCACAAGGGTCAGGTTCACATTTTATGAGATCCATGTTGTGCTGTGAAACCAAAACCTTCATATTAACCATAAGAACACGGGTATATTGATGTTTGTGGATCCGTGCATCATAGTATAATTCATATAGAAAATCCAACAAGATGCCACAGTGTATCAAAATTTTATTTCATGTTTATATGAAGCTCAGCATGTTTTGGGTGACACACCACCCATCATCAGGAGCCTAAAAGTGCACTAGCAGCCTCTGGTTTTGCAAGCGTGGAAGGTTATTGGACGAGTAGTTGCTGGACCCACCACAGTACAAGCAGTCTCTCTCTTTTTTTTAAAGTATATTTTTAAAATTATGTGCCCTCTTTTTTTATATTAATGATTACTGGAATTTCTCTAGCCTTAACAACTACAATCCCACCCTGCTGACCACATCCCATGAGTTTTAACACATAATACCAATTCAGAAAGTGTGATGTACAATAACAAAGAACATGCACATTGTACATCATAAACAAGACAACAAAAATGAATTTTTTTTGGAAAACTTAAAAAATATGAGGCAATTTTAATGAAACAGATGCAAAACGGATCACAGATAAACAATTTGGAAAGTAGTGAATGAGATTAAACTGGCTTCAAACAGAGTCTACGAGTGATATTCCTTATTACAAATAAAACAAGGAATTCATTAAATAAATGAATTAGCATTAATTATTAAGGACAATGCAGCAACAGAGGATAACGTTTCTACTGTTGTATGTTTTCTTCTGGGTAATTCCCCGGCGTCTGAATTTTATATGCCGACGTTTCGGAACACTCTGTCTGTTCCATCTTCATAGGCAAGTAGGTAAATAAGAAAACATACAACATACAGAACACGCCAAAAGTTTGAAATCAAGAAAACGTTTCTACTGACTTTAGTCACAGGTTTCTGACAATGATATTAGAAAATGACAACTAGTAATGGTAATACAGGTAAGGCACATAAAGTGCACTCCTTGTCAGTTCAAGTACATTGGAAGAATATATGTGCTGCCTGCTTATAATGATGGTTATAGATATTACCTCATTAGAAACATTAAGCACTTCCACATTAACATCCGAAATATCACAGTTATTCTGAATACCCACATGACCTGTATGACAAACATGTCATAGCTAAAATGCTACTGGATTTCCCTAATGTAGGAACAAAACTGTGGCCAACTGTTAGTCAAATGGAAACAACTTTCAGGAGGACTGCGCTTTTCTAGGCTACTGCGCAACGAGTAGTGGTCAAAAATCCGGATTCTTGTCCCAACCTGGGACCGACAGGTTGTCCTGAAACGTCGGTAAGGAATTATCACTACTCCCTGCGTAATAGCTAAGATGAGCGCAGTTCTCATCTACTCCGCGGTGTAAGCCTGAAATCACGCAGCTTTCAGGAGAATTATGATGTTCACACTTTCAAACACAGAAGTAAACTGCAAACGACAATGATCAGAGAACAGTCTTGGGTACCAGCCAGTCGGTGTAATATCACAAACTTAATAATTTAGTATCACATACTCGACAGTTTTTCCTCACATATAAGAAAAAACGGACGTTTTCAGCCGTTTCCACTTAATTAGTACCTGCTGAATTTAGCAATTCCTTGTGATGAGTTGCTGTAAGAAAAGATACTAAAAAGTATTTCTGTTTGGTGATAAGTTTTACGTTTCACTTTCGACCCTAAGGTTAAGAAAAATCCATTTTAAACTTACGCTTATTTTCCTACACGCGGACAATATTGTACTGTTCCTTAAACATTGCAAATGTTTGGGTTACTGCTTGTATAACTCAGACTCTAGTTTTCCAATGATTGTGCTGCTGACCCCGCACAATAAGCTTTTACATTTGAATTACCACTGATTGAAAGTTTCATTTACTTCCTGTTTAAAAACATAACCTAAGCTTTCTTTCCCATTCTCTTTGATACTTGAACATTCATACAATTCTCTACCGTGATTACCAGCACGGTTATCACGCAACGATCGCTCTCGACCTTGCTGGGCTTCAATGTGTGGAGCTATATACAACCCGTGGTCCCCACCATGGAAGATCCCTGGGCACGAACCTCCCACAGTACCCAGGAGATGGAAACGACAGAAAATTACGCGCAAACGAAAGAACATCATGCAGAGTTTCGGAGTGTTCGCACCGTTGCAAGATGAAACTATTACCTCTGTCCTTCCCGTTCGCCCATCCACATACAATGACATAGGTTACACTGCACTGATTTTGTATAATTTTATATCGGGAGCTTGCAAATGGGCCTGAAAAAGTGTGTGTTGATGTTTCATATTGTCATAACGTTGCTGGAATAAACCCCAGTAGCATCTATTTTTCCAAGGTTCATTATTTCCAATATTAATATAATACATCACCAGCAATTCACATGCTGATGGGCTGTACTATCACGAATTTTCACAAAAGCAGCACCAAAAACCTTCCTATAAATCACCTTAATCTGAAATCACATACTTCATCAGTACTACCTCCAGTAAAACAAAGGCCAGTTGTTGCAAAAAATAAACTGATATACTATCAGATTCAGTACTCATAATCATGACTTTCACAATGAAGATCCACATAAATTTACTATTGTTGCAAAAATATAAAAGTTACACATCAGCTATATAAACAAGCCTCCACAAATGATTGGTTTCAAAGTAATACTTTACCATATAATGCAAGTGAGGATGAGTACTACAGTTTACAGAAATACTTCATCATAGAACACACAGTTAACAACTTCATAAAAAACATTTCATGGTTTTGTCTAATTAACTGGACTGTAAATGAATCAAAGAAAGAACTGTTAAGGACAGGAATAAGGATATGTCCCATTAGTCATGGACTGACAGTATGAAGAACATGATATGTAAAAGCCTTGTTAGTGGCAGCACTTGAGGAATGCCCTTCCCCATTATAAAGACTACAATGACATTTAATATATGACTGCTTTCTGAAAGCATTGTTTTAGATGGGACACATGTATGGCAATTCCTCAGTATGCAAATGCTAGATGCTCATTGAGATTATCAGGTTTACTGAAAGCTTTCTTACATACAACACATGCACAAGGATATTCTCCAATAATTCTCAACGGACAGTGTTTACGATCGTTTCACTGGCTACGAATAATCCCCAGTATGCACACGGTAATGTCGCTTGAGGGCACCACGTGTAATAAAGGCTTTCTTGCATTCATGACACGAAAAAGGGCGTTCTCCAGTGTGCTCACGTACATGAACCTTCAAATGAGAAGACTCAATAAAACATTTCTTACACATATCACACTGAAAAGGACGTTCTCCGGTGTGCACGCGCATATGTCTCTTCAGATCGCATCGTTGACTAAATGACTTCTGACATGTATCACATGAAAACGGACGTTCTCCAGTATGCTCACGAAAATGAACCTTAAGATGTCCGGACTCACTAAAACGTTTCTTGCATATGTGACATGAGTAAGGGCGTTCTCCAGTATGCACACGTGTATGTCTTGTCAGACTACATCGTACACTAAAAGACTTCTTACATATATCACATGAAAACGGACGTTCTCCAGTATGCTCACGCATATGAACCTTCACATGACCAGATTCACTAAAACATTTCTTGCATATTTGACATGAATATGGCAGTTCTCCAGTATGCACACGTATGTGTCTCCTAAGGCCACATCGATTACTAAAGGATTTCTTACACATATCACATGAAAATGGACGTTCTCCGGTATGCACACGTATATGATTATTGAGATAACATCTTTTATTAAAAGATTTCTTACAAATATCACATGGGAAAGGGCGTTCTGCAGCACGATGCTGACGTCGTCCACTAGCAACGTCAACTGGCACACTAAAAGTGCCTTCCAGTCCTTCAGCTATCTTCGTAGGCTGCAAGAGCAGAAGTATTTAAGTGTGCTTAAACACTGTGTACAAGTAACTTTAAACTAAAGTAAAATTGTAAGGTAAAGGTAAAGGTAAAACAATCCCATTACCGGCCTGGACAGGGCCTGAGGGTTCCAGGAGGTCCAGGCTCCCAGATTTAAAGACAACTGGCACACGAAGGTGATAAGGTTGTCAGCGCTACGCACGGACCGCCTTTACCCCCAGGAAATATTCCTGGTACTCATTTCTGTTAGAGGCTGAGTCAACCCCAGGGCCATAGTGCAGCCAGAAGGATTATGTCAATGAAAAATTCCAATGACACTATCGGGAATTGAACCTACAACCTTCCGAATCATAGCGCAGTGCCTCAACCAACTGCGCTACCGTGTGCCCCTGACGTAAAATGGTAAAAACCATATTACAGCAGTACTCTGTCCTACTACGACCACTGTTACAGATTAAATGTGATCATTAATTTACAAACAGGAACATTTCAGACTTTCAAAGGCTGCTCAGTGCTAATGTGAGTAATATGTTGCTGCTATACAGATTTAGGCAGCATTGCTATGCTTGCTGTAAGGCCTATACATCGTCATTGCAAAGTCATGACAGTCTACCTCTGTGCTGCCTCATCTTCAAAGATGGAATTCACACCAAATTACTGATGTTATCGAATTCAATGGCTCGCTGATTCGTGCATTAAGTTTCTTGTCTGTATCGCCTGAACATTAAGAACGTGTCTGGATTTTCAAATTAATCTCCTAACCATAAAATAAACACAAACAACTGTTTAGTGACAAACTGAATTAAACCCACTTCAACTGAAAACTGCACTCCTCTCACTTAAGGCATTCCTACTGATCCATTATTAACGAAAACCCTGACATCTCTTCTGGGATGTTACACAGCACAGACTGGTAGCTGGTCACCAATGTTTCAAGACAACCTATTGCTCCCATCTTCAAGCGTCAACCCAGAAGAGCTAAGATCTCATATACACTGTGGTGGAAGCATGAAATGATGCAATGATAACCCTGATTTGAGGTTCCTGTATTGTGCAGCAGTTGGCCATGTAGCACACATTTCAGAGAAACTTGCTGCCACCATCTTCATGGTGACACTATCATAATTTTTTTATATTTGCTAGTGATCTTCAAAAGGCAAATTTGCTGGCCGCAAACCCTCTTATTATTTTACTGTTTCAAATTCAGGGCTGCATGTATCCAGACCAGAGTTACCAAATCAAACACAATAAAGTGTCCCACCTTTTCTTGTCTGGTTTCATGAAACCACTGGCCCCAAACCAGAACCTACAACCTCGTGAAATGGTGCGTAATCATTATGGTACATTTTTCATGACGGTAGATTACCATCAGTTAAACAGAAGGTTTCATCTGACAGCTTCTTACTATGAGGCATAGTGGACACTTTCAATACTTCCATGGTGCCAATGTGTTCTCCATTCCTGTCTTCAGTTCAGGGTCAACCATGAAGATGGAGGAGAAAAGTTTGTCCAAAACCTCAACAAAGCAGCCTACATCCATACAGTGCAAACACACCCCCCCCTCCCCTCCCCCCAACAAAAAAATATTTAACAATAATGTGTGTTACCAAAACAAACAAGTTAAGGAATAAGTGTACTCATCATACAGCAATGATATATCAATACCAATACCTATAAAAACAGCTTGCAAAATGTCCCAGCAGACTTGTCCTTACTGACAAAACCTTAACAAATT
>Ga0268261_10003953_pt1 | contig 11014 bp, 8 predicted proteins | sample TergutNc150P1_FD_190353 | JGI IMG/M metagenome (GOLD analysis project Ga0268261, IMG submission 190353) | Nasutitermes corniger P1 segment gut microbial community from laboratory colony in Florida, USA - Nc150 P1 (SPAdes) (version 2) | ecosystem: Host-associated > Arthropoda: Insects > Digestive...
GTTCGTACCACCTGATTTTGACCGACAATCTGAAGATGCGTCATCTTGCCGCAATTTTTTTGCCGTGTCTGCTGACGGGTGCACAAAAAGAGAACCGTGTCACAGTCAGTCAGGAGCTGTTTGAACGTTCCATTGCCGCCCTACTTTCAAGATTTTGCCCCTGCTGACTTTTTCTTGTTCCCGAAGTTAAAATCTTCACTAAAAGGTCGCCGATTTCAAAGGGTAGAAGAGATAGAAGAAAATTCGACACGGGACCTTCGCGCCATCCCGCAAAACACGTTCCAGGACGCATTCCAGAAATGGAAAAAACATTGGGAGCAGTGTATCAAGAGTGGAGGGGAGTACTTTGAAGGAGACAAATTTGATTAAGTTGTATGTGAAGCAGTAAATTAAAAACAAAAAAGTTCGGTTCCTTTATGGACTGCCCACGTATTCTATATTCTCATTTTTTTTGTATTTTTCGCACTCCGTACAGGGGATTGTTGCCTTGAGATTCTCATTACCTTCGTTTTTCCCAAATTCATTTCCATTCCATAACATATTACGGCATCAATTAGTCTTTCAGTCATGCCTTGTAGCACCGCCTCTTCTCCAGACAGTAGCACAAGGTTGTCTGCGTATTTCATCGTGCGAATTACGTGTCCTATTTTGAAGTCTGCAAACCCTTCAACAGCTTCCTTCCTAAAGTTTTCGCTGTACGAGGTGAATAGAATCGGTGACAAACAGCATTCTACTCTAAATCCTTTTCCATTACTTACTTCTTGTCTACTCCTAATCCATTCTTAGTTTGGAACACTGAACCAAGTACAGTTTGCCGATTAATCTTCTTTTGAGCCAGTCGGTCTAAGTTCCCTTTATGATCTGCATCAATTTGGTCTACTTCAGCCGTTGAAATAATTTCTTCTAGTCTATGAAGCAAGCACAAAATTCGTCACAAATATGCGTATTAAATCAGTCACACACAACAGTTTTTGTCAATTTATTCACGGCGAGCCGAAACATGTAGCCGTGGATAAACTGATAAAACTGGTTTTATGTGTAACTGAGTTAGTACATACACTTGTGATCTGGATTTGAATCTTGATTTTTTTTGTATTTGGTCTCTGTATATTAAAGCAAATTGTACACACGTTTAATGCAGTGTTTCAGCGGCCAATCGACAATTATACGCCACCAAAGGCAATTTCGGAAAAATGAGGTAGTTCGAGGCTTCCATTTTAGGTGTGGGTAAATTAATAAAAGATTTCCATGATAGAGAGCAGGCAATTAGTTGCAAGGGTTCCACTGCAGAGTCCCTGGTTCAGTCCTAAACATAGTTCGTGTGGGATTTGTGGTGGATAAATTGACATTAGAACAATCTTTCGCCAAGTAATTCGGCATTCTTCTACCAGCATTATTCAACCAACATTTGACATATATTTATCTATTCATCTGTGTCGAAAAGTGAGCCAGTTTAGCAACACTGTTTCAGGGACACAGATCTGCGCTCTTCTGGGATTTTATTAAGTGTGGATTGATAACTTTCAACAGCGTTTAGGGAAACCTTTCTTCTGTGAATACTTGAAACTTGAATACGGGTCCAATATGTTGTCCCGAAACGTCTGCATCAAACTACCGATTCATGCAATTTAAAATCGAGAGAAGTGCAGATCTCGTTTACACAGCGGCTTAAGCCTGAAATAAAACGCAGGCACAGGCGTACTTCGTCACGAAAATGCGGAATAAATAACTAGCAATATGGTAAAGTCTTCTCATGTCGAGCACGAAAGTCCGAACTTCAGTAACATAAGCGTCGCGGGATACAAAGTATTTAAAGAAAAAAGTAGAAAAAATAAACATTCCGATGCTGAGAAATTTGTTCTGACTAATGTGCATGCGCTTCACATGGGTCGCAGATGTTACACACCAGACTTCGCCATAGTCGACTTTCTTAATGAAGCATTTTTACCATCATACCACCAAGGCAGCTTTGCCGGCATAAAAGACGTAAGTTTCCATTGTGTAGCCAAAATCTAACAGCTTCCTTCACATCGACGTTTGTTGCAAATCTTTTCCCTCCAGATACTTCTTAATGGATATAAAAAGACGGAAAATATTAGGCCATATGGCGTTACAGTTGTGAGTTTTAGAACCATCCTGCCTACGAAGTGTTGCTGCAAAGTAGGGACCTAATATGGAAATGGTCCTCCTTTCAATGACCTTGTTTAAGAAATGATGTCTTATACGCCGTATTAAATGTATATTTCGGATCTGACATTAAAAAAGGTGTAAATCCTATTTAAGGTTAACTCCTTTAGATGTAAATGTTATTTACGGGAAAAAATGGTGCTCTTTTTCAGGAAGGTATCGGTGGACAAAATAAAGAAATGCGTAACGCTAAGACATGTAGTACAGATTGTGACCATTAAATCTTGAAGATTTGAACTTATTGCGAGCATAATTGTTTCTTCTACAACAGGAAGAAAATGTTCTGGGGGTTTGATTGAGACAGCCCGAAGGGAAGACCAACAGAAATTTGATATTTACTACTCTCACACAGGAGTTATTGAGGACGAATGCTTTCTTGGGTGTTTCGCCGCGCCTTTGGCTAAATATTTCCAAACATTCTAAAGATCAGCACTGCTTGATCCTGAATATGCCGGAATACCCAAAGGAATATTTAATACCCGTTGCTTTTCCGCTGCAAAATTTTTTGTACGAACGCGCCTCAAAGTTAAATTTTACGTACGTTGCCTATCTGGTTAAAAATTGTCGTTACATTAGATATGCAGCAAACGAATTTATATTTCAATAATTGACGTATTTACAAATTTTTGTGAACCGACTTGGTCTTCCAGGTGCGCGGTTTCGGTAAGGTTATGTCACAAAATATTTATACCTGTTTTCTCATTCTAGCTGATGTTCGGCCCATCCAAACGTCCTTGGTTGTTTGAAATACGCAGTGGAAAAATATTCCTTTAAGACCTCGGGAATATACCCGTTGCGAAGATTTGTAGCTAATAAGCCGGCACCTGGGGGCAAATGGTACTTCTCCAGACTCACTCGTGTAATCAGCGTGTCCGTGTTTCGATTGCGCCGACACTCGCGGGAGGAATTGTAAATATTTGTTGTGCAGGAAGTCCCTGTCTTTGTCCTCAGCAGTGTTCACGTCACGATAGCACGTGGCTATTTTCTTATAAGCCAAATGCTTATGTGCAAATCAGACGGAGTGTAATCTCTCAAAATTTACTGGCGTTAAGAAAATTTGTATTTTTCGCTTTGTTTTTTCTTCCCCGAAGAAGAGGCAGAAATATTCTCGGAACCGAACGTAAATAACTGTCGTCAGCTGTTATAAAAATATTTTTGTTGCCAAGTGAAAGGAAAACCTCGCGTGTTACGTGACGTTGACATTTTGCAGTTCGCAGGTTTGGTAAGACTTCCCGTTGTGTCTAAAACTAAAGGTTCAATTGCAGTTAAACTTTATTCTAATGTAACTTAATTACAATAAGACACTTGTTGTGCATAGCTGAGTATTTCGGCTTTCAAGCGAACTACTTTCAGATTATTTTGTGAAAAATAATTACAGGCATTTTACAAAGTCTTTATTGATTTTTATAATTGAAGGTTATGAGACCTCATTACTTTTATATTTCTATAATATTTTAATTGCAGACAGTTGCATTATTATTGGCAGTTACAGCTTTTTTGTTGGCATCGAAAGTTCATGCTGTCTTCCAGTACTCCTTAACGGCGTGTCCCATCTAAACTCTTAACTTCTGACAAGACCATAATACGGCACTCCGAACAGTCAGCAAATGTCTCTGGTTCCTTTCTTGGAAGGGCTTAGCATGGATTCATCTAACTCGGAATTGAAAGAAATGAAGGTTTCTCTGAATATTATAATAAACCCTCGGGATTAATAAAGTATAGAGAAAATCTTGACTAACTCAAGAGATCGTACCCTTTCAACAGGGACCCTTAATTAATGGGAGTGGTTTGTTCATTAATTTGAAATTTACGTATTTATTAACATTTATCTTCAGGCCTTTAAATCCCACTGTATCTGCTGACAGCTGGAGTTCCGTTTAAATGTCCATTCCTTCACCTGAGTGGGACAACTTTCCTTTTTTTCCCTTAAGAGTTAAAATGTAACGAAACATTGGCGAACCCTTTAGCCATTAACAGTTAAAAGACGCTGTAAATTTATAAGATCATACAGGATTGGACTGAGTTTGAAGAAACAGTTTACTTTCTAGTAAAAGAATATTATCCATGGGGCAATTAATACCGGTTTCGTGTAAAAATGTCTGTGGTTAATGTGCTGTTTACACGTACCATTATCTCTCTGCGTAACACAGAGTCTGTGGGAAAGCAATGTACTACGGAAACATTGCAGGCTATCTGTTGTCAGAAACATGTCGTGATGTTTCATCTTTCAGGCATTCGCTGACATTTTTATATAATCATAACCTGATTCTAAAAACTTCATATCGTTTCGGTTTTTAAAATTACTAGCTGTTAAATTGGGTCACGGGTGTAAATTATTTGCAGGAATTTAAAACAAAATTTTGTTTGATATATTACAGTTCGGGGTAAGTGTTTGAAATTTTAATTGCTGCGATTTACGTACATCTCAAAGTAAAACATAATCAATTCTTTCTCAGAAATTGTGGAATCAGTTTTTGTAAGCTTGCCAAACTTTTCGTTGAAGGAAGCAGATATTTTTGGCTGCCAAACCAAACTATTATAGCAATCTTGTAATCTTCGAACTTCTTATTATTTTTCACATCTTTATTTCTTTCAGTTTGAATTGCCATGTAAGATTTATTTTACAGAAGAAAAGATATTTACATTACACAAATATTCTTTAAATTCAGCCTAGTAATTCCTATAGAAGTCTATAGACTTTGCCTCTCCCAGGTGAATAGGTGTATTTTTTCTGGCAAATAACCAAGAAATGTTTCAAAACTTCAACTGCACATAACATAAACATACGCAACAAGTACCGTGTGCGCACAAAAGTTGCCAAATTTTCATAATTTCAGAAAAGTACTTACGATGCTGCCATCAAAGTTTTCAACAATTTGTCATGTACACTTACTGCGTACAAACAAAAAAGATCAGTTTAAAGTAGCGCCCCCAATGACTCAGGATATTTTGGAACTTTCCAACATTTTAATACTTTATGTTCATTCCTTATACCATTTTCATATTGTCCATTATTACATCTTATTCCACATAGACTAGTAACATTTATTATATTTTGGATCCATTCGATTTTTGAAAATATCTACATATTTTATATGTATTCAGCAACAGGACGCATGATAACGAAGACCTGTAATAATACTTTTATTATTGTTTACGAAACGCAAATCGTCATTGAGGTAGTATTCAAAATATCATCGAGTGACTGTTACTAATAACAAACCCACATAGTCTGAAAACTTTTCATCTTAACAGAATACCCAGCAGATGGAGACAGCAATATCGTCCGACACGTGAAGAACTTTGCACAGTGTTACAAGGCTTTATATCCTACAAGACTAATTGCTAACATCCATAGCAGTGAAAATCTCATATGCCATAATATACGAAGTTCTGTTTTGGTTTTTCCTTCTGTAAAAATTCCATATTTGGCCCAAAACCTGTACAGTTATTAACCGAAGTCCATTTCGTGGGATCATTTGAACTGGGTAAATACATTTATTTATTATCACGTATCAAATTATTTATTACAGAGCAGGGCATGATTAAACAAAAGAAAAGGAAATAAAGTTTACATTAATTAAATTTAAACAAAGTGATACAAGTTAAAAATTGACTGTATAAAATATAACAAAATTATTCTGAACATAAAATAAAGACAAGAGATGTGAAGTATTTCTAATGCCTTGTGTCCGCCGAATAACACAGTTTTGTAACACATATATTGCCACTTCATACGGAACACCGAAATTTCTTGCTAATCAGCCTGTTCTCATGAACAGGTTTGATGCAAATTACGTAATTGCATGTCTTATGTACACACAAATGCTTATCCTATCACACGTAAACGTGAATGACTTATTTATACAGATAACAGAAATTATAAACTCTGGAACTTATTTAAAAATATAAATAAATAAGCCCCTCTTTACTGTCTCAGAGCTTCCACGTAGCAAAACGCTAGCTATAGAATAGCGATTTACTACATATCAAACTTTGCATCAAACAAATGTAAGCACAAAAATTTGCATCTGAAAAGTAACAGAAGTAAACTTCTGTACAGTCTTTCTAACTAAGATTGTCCAATGCACAATATAGCATAGACCTGAACAATGGTATTGTTGGGCTTCACTGGCTATGTAGCTGTTCATATCCGTATTGAGCAGGAAAGATGTCATAACTGTGTTATTTCCTGAAGTACCTGCATACCGAAACAAGAAATACACGTTAGAGTGTCACTTACTGCAGGCTGTAAAGAATGTTTTATACTGGAGTCTGTAACAATGTTATAATACTTCAGTCTGCGAAAGAATGTTACGATACTGTAGTCTCTGAAATATTGTTATAATACTGCAGCTTGTGAAAGAATGTTATGATACTGCAGGCTGCGAAAGAATGTTACGATATTGCGGTCTGTGAAAGAATGTTATGATATTGTAATCTGTGAAAAAATGTTAAGATACTGCAGTCTGTGAAAGAATATTATGGTATTTTATTTCGTGAAAAAATGTTAAATTACTCTAGTCTGAAAAAATCTTATGATACTGCAGCCTGTGAAATTATGGTATGATACTGCAGCATGCGAAAGAATGTTATGATATTGTAGGCAGTGAAAGAATGTTATGATATTGTAGTCTGTGAAAGAAGTGACATACAATACCGTCTCTAACAACAGGGCACAGGAATAAATTTGTACAATATTGAGCAATATTAATATTAAAGAATTTTATTTCTCTAATGTGCCTATCGACACTATTGAAACACATGGCGTGGTGTTCCCAAAACACAGCATTACCTTCAAGAATACACGCATACTTTACGTAATAGTTTCTTTATGAGTTTAGTGATACTAATTTTTTCTTAAAAGAAACAGGGAGTTATGCAATTTCTAAAGCAAATTATTCAACCTTGATGTAATACAAATTATATTTTGTCAATTGATCAACTTCATGATATACGAAATTAATTGCTTTTGTTTAATATTTTAATACCCTTACAAATGAGGCCGAATACTTCAAAGATATTTCGCTAACCAAGAGTTACTATTGTTGTATAATTTGTTGTGTGGCCGGTAATATAAATTTACTTAAAATAACACGAATATATGAATAAAAACTGAAAGTTGTATGATTAATCTTTCATACCTGTTGGGTCCCGGATGCTGAGGTTGCTGCTGTAGGTTTAGGGCTCGTGCGATAACCTCTGCAATTTGAGGAGGTGTCGGTAGATGGGTACCCTCCGCACGGAAGCCATTCTCGTCGGCCGTGTATGTGACAGTGTAGACGACTCCGTCAGGACCAGTGTAGGAAAAGGACCCTGTTGCAACGTGCGTCTCCAGATCCTTCTGTCCGGCATTCATCAGATATCCCTGCTCATGCGCGACGATTCCTTTGTCGGTCTCGTAACTGAAAGTGTTCTGGTTGTACCTTATTTGTTTAGCTAAGTTGTAAGTACACAGACAGTTATAATATTTGATTTTGTATTATATTTATGCATATTTTTAAACCTGAACAAATAATGTAATATTTGAATTATTAGGAGAGTGACATTTAATATTTTTTGTTTTCCAAAGTGGGAAACATATCAATGTTTTAGAGGAAAATGTGGGACATCGCAGCTCTACAACAGCACGTAGCTCTCTACCAGAAGAGCGCTTTTATAACGTTTGGCCATCTACAGGGCAAGACAATAGTCTTACTGTATATCTATGCTACATTCTTATGAAAATTTTAAGACGATTGTCGATTGGTATGTAAAGTCAAGTGGTAAATAGCCACTGATTTTTTTACGAACCCTGAAGGGGGAGACATCAGGTTTTTCTGAAATTTTGTACAGGTCTACCAAACCATACAGCGCAAAACCCAAAAAAATGCCTATTATTTAGAAATATAGTGTTTTCTCTACATTGATCCAAAAGCGATTGGCAGAGGAGATGCTTTTTATTCCTTATGGTTCAGACCGGCTGTGGAGCCCATCGAATATGTGCTGCGAATCATTCTCAGGAATAAAACGGCGGAAACTTGAATCTGAACACTCACCAATATACTTGTATAGTGCCAACATTAAGAATAGTTTATCATATACCTCTAGCCTCCCCACACGCCACATGACATCAGTGAGTGTTATCTAATAAACCACATATAATAATTTTTAGATTACCTCTCAGAAAACGCTCTGCAGTCCAGTTAGGGAATTTTAATTCATTTGGAAAAGTGGTCGGTGTTGTTACTGATAATTTTGTTAAAAGCATAATAAAATTTGTGGCAATTTGCAGGGTTAAAGAACTTTAAAGCAGATGGAACCCATCTTGACCGCTGTGTTGTGCTTTTTAGGCGATTTCGTAAAACTGCGAAAAGCGACTACTAGCTTCGTCATATCTGTCCGTCCGTCTGTCCGCATGGAACAACTCGACTCCCACTGCACGGATTTTCATGGAGTTTGATATTTTGGTATTTTTCGAGAAACTGTCGAGACAGTTCAAGTTTTATTAAAATCGAACAAGAGTAACAGGTACTTTACATGAAGACCAATATATATATAGGTATATTTTTTAATCATATCTCAATTATTTCTTCTTAGAATGAGAAATTCTTCGAATAAAAGTTGTAGAGGAAATGAAAACACATTTTATGCTCAATAACGTTTTTTCGAAAATCGTACCTTTTATGAGATAATGTGGAAAATATTGTAGAGCAGGGCAGACCACAGACGACAATATGGCACATGCGCATTGTGTGCTGGATAACTAAGGCTACAAACACAGACCACTAACATGTAATATTTATTGCTTTTCCACTACAACAATGGTAACACGAACGCGCCTCATTGTTACTTTAAAATATCTTGCCTGTTTTGTTTCGAATTTAAGGGAGGTCTGCAGTTATTTAGTGACTTGTGTATTTCTCTGAGGGTCTCAGAAAATTTATGACCACATACTTGTATCTGTATGTGCCATCGTAATTGATTTCGTTCTTGTACTGAATTATGGGCACCTTCTGCAGGTTGTTATACAGGCCGCCCATCTGCGCAGCTGCTATGCTCAGTGCAACCAATACAAACACCAACTGTACACAAAGATCATACTCTCATAAGCATGTATTTCCATTTACAGAAATGCGTCGCTTAACGACGGGGATACTTTCATAGAAATGCGTCCTTAGGCGATTTTTCCGTTGTACAAACGTCATAATTACACAAACCTATATAGTACGAATATAGCCTACTACACACCTAGGCTATATGTTATAGCCTATTGCTCCTAAGCTACAAACCTGCACAGCATATTACTGTACTGAATATTGTAGGCAAATGTAATACAGTGGTATTATAGTATTATATTATAATACAATATTATAATCTTAGAGTCTTATGAGACCACCATCGTATATGCGGTCCGCCGTTGACCGGAACGTCGTTATGCGGCACGAGACTGTATAGGAGCAAAAATATAAATAAGTGTTAAGATTCTGTAGTTGTTCTCTCTTACGTTTGATATTATTCTTATTGTTACACAAACGTACGCCAGGGGGCAGTGATAGCAGGAAATCCGTCACATTAAAGCCTTGAACACAAACTGGGCTGAGCATTGCAGCCTTCAGTTTTGCTGAAAACCTAGATAGCAGCACTGCATGTGATATCAAGAAGTATTTCAGAAAGCTTTAATATTATCTGGCATCCTTATTTAGTAAAAATGTGACTTAATGCTGTCGCTCAGTGTGTGTAATATATAAGACTGCATCATTATAGCTAGGCTTGGGAATGGTCTTTCTCGTTGCAATGTTGACAGGCTATGTACTAGTAGTAATTAGGGATCTAATTTTCACTCTTCTCTCATTATGTACTATTTATATTTGTTAGTAGATACAAACGAAAATTAAAGGTCTCAGAAAAAGCTCTTCGTGTTGCAGAATTTTCACCACAAATTTATATCTCAATTTAATACACTGTTTTAAAAGATCTATAGATAAATGAGAGAAAACAAACAAGAAATCCTCCCGCTGTAATGAAAACCAAAGGTTCCTTATCCTGTTTTAAAAAGTTCGTGACTGGTCCCCATACCAACCCAAGAAAGTAGCTAAATTTTCCACACCTTATTTCTAAAACACCCCTTTAATATTACCTTCTGTTATACTCTCATTTTCCCATATGATATCTTTCCTCTAGCTTTATTACTAAAAATTTTGTTAGTTTTCCGTCTTTCCCATGCGTGCTACCTGCCCCGTCCTTCTATCATATTTCATTGTTTCATCGCCCTGACAGTGTGTGGTGAAGATTAAAAATTTAGATTCGAGTCTACGTAGACTTAGCTACTAGAGATGTCTTTAAATAAACCATAAAAATTAACTTTTAATTTTACTTTTTTTATTTGTTTTATAGTGTGTACAACCCGTGTTTCACCTGTCGGTATTCCACGGGATATTTACAGGATTTGTTTCTATATAAATGTTTTTATGTATGTCTATTTACACAATTGTCTGTTTTCCTTTTAAGATGTATCCTGGGACTGAGGAGTGGTTATGGCTGGTCACTTAGCGATTGTTGCTGTAACATGCGGTAGATGTCGTTGATTAGGCTGGACACTGCTTTGGTGTTTATGTGATGCTGCATTATTTGGGGGAGCGTGAGTGTTTGGAACGCCGCAGGTCTGACTTCGTTGAATAGGCTGCAGTCTTTCAGGAGGTGAAGAGCTGTTTGTTCTTCCAATTTAGGGCAGCTACATAGTGGTGAGGACGCCTTTGTCCTTTTATAGAGGTAGGAGCGGAAGCAGCCGTGGTTTGTCAGGAATTGTGTAAGGACATAGTTTGGCCAGAGGGTTTGGGTCTTTCTG
>Ga0268261_10003954_pt1 | contig 11013 bp, 4 predicted proteins | sample TergutNc150P1_FD_190353 | JGI IMG/M metagenome (GOLD analysis project Ga0268261, IMG submission 190353) | Nasutitermes corniger P1 segment gut microbial community from laboratory colony in Florida, USA - Nc150 P1 (SPAdes) (version 2) | ecosystem: Host-associated > Arthropoda: Insects > Digestive...
ATATATAGTGCAAAATGCAGGACTCCAACATTTGAGCATGCAGTTACCAGGTACTAACCATTAATGCTGTAGGTCTGATCTCATGTTCAGGCAGACTACGAACATAGCCACCCTGCATGACAGCCATCGTAAGACCAATCACAAAAAACATCCAGCCCTGTTGCATTGATGTATAGTTGAAAGTGTGATGTGTCAGAAACGTTAATGTGAATTCAAGGCCGGAATACAGTAACAAGTAGATAAAGTAAATGAATCCGAGTCTCTGCAGTTCTACAAGATCTGAAAACAAACACCATAAGCATTACATCCTTCTAGTGGATCTAAAGTTGCACATAATTTTTGCATTTATGTGTTAAAATAATATTAAGCATTAATTTCTTGTAAATAGAAACATATGATAACAGAAAAGGAACATATGAAATCTGGCACAAGAAATTTGCAAAAGTTGTACAGCATTAGCCAATGTAATGTAATCCAAGAGATGATAGCATGTTCATAACAAGTCCAATACGTGTACAGCTGCAATTATGTAACGACATACCAGAATGTGGAATATTCTTGACTGCCTTGAAACGGAAAAGGTCTGGCAAGCTAATGTATGCTGTAGCCTGACTCAGACTCCCAGCCACTGACCGAGCTCGCTTTTCCTGCACAAACAACGTAAAAGTAACTGTGAAGTGACTAACTGTACCAACAAAAACTGGACAAATATTAAGATTACAGTCCTCTAGGATGTGACGCCATACTGATCTACGCTGCAGCCTGACTCAAACTTCCAAATGCCAACCAAGCTTGCTTTTCCTGCGGAAACAACATAAAAGTAACTGTGATGTGACTAATTGTACCAACAAAAAAATGGGGGAATATTAGAATTACAGTACTCTAGGATGTGATGCCATGCAGTTTCATAGCTATATACCATGTTTCAGAGACACATACTACTTGCATCTTCAGGTCAGTTCCCTGAAGATAGAGGCAGAATATTCTTCCAAAATGTTAACAACGGGCATGGTGTCACACCAGAAGACCACAATATGAATCTTCACCATCATGAAAACCTAAAATTTCATAAGGGTTAAATACAGTGGCATATGCCACAAAACTGACAAAACTTTATTAATAAATCAAATTATTTTCATCTTAGCTAAATGTTTCAATTTGAGTGCAAGCCATTACATATTAAATGTAGAAAATATACAGAGGAATATCACAATGACGTGGTATCTAAACCAAGGTGCTGAGAGCTCAATTCCTTCTACATATAACGACAAAAATAATTTCATATTACCTGTCACATACAATGTAATAAAAAAAAAACCTGTTGAGTTTTAATGGGTAATATTGGAAGTTAAGTAGCTTTTGACACCTGCATTATTTGTATGTACAAATATTTCTTCAATGCAAAAACTTACAGAACATGTTCAAAAATGTTTAAAAAATTAAAATCACCTCAGTCTGAAATATTTCCTTGTAAATTCTCATTTATCTCATAAAGAAGTGCCTACACAGCATTATTATTATTATTACTACTACTACTACTACTACTACGTGTATTACATTGATTGAAATTTTGTTCCAAAAGTCAATAAAATAGATCCAGTTCTGTAAGCCAGTTTTCAAGCCATCAAATTGATCTGCATTTTTAGTTGTTTGCAACATGGCAAAAATGACTATTAGCTGCATCATGTCTCTCTGTCCCTCCGTCCGTCTCCATGGAACAACTTGGCTCCCACTATACGGATTTCCATGAAATCTGATATTTGTGAATTTTTAGAAAATCTGTTCAAAAAATGTAAGCTTCATTAAAATATGACAAGAATAACAAGTTCTTTACAAGATGACCTACGTAAATTCATGTTGTTGAACTCTTCTTAAAATATAAATGTTTCTGAAAACAGCTGTACAGAAAATCAAAACACACATTTTATGTTTAATACCTTTTTTTCACCCCCCCCCCCCCCCAAATCATGCCACTTATGAGATAATGTGAAAAAATATGGTGCAGCCAGACTGGCCACAGAAGACAACAAAATGCAGGGCAGAAAAAATGCAATTTGTATGTAGAGAGAATAATGAAAGTAAGAATACACACTCATAATATTTCACACTTACTGCAACATAATTAATACCATCCGATCTCATAACATGTTTCACGGCAACACTTAATGCCACAATGTTATGTTATATATACACAGACAATCTTCTTAGAGTGGCACTGTGACTGACCTACCCAAGGGACTCAAGTCAGAGATGGACTAACATACACAACGACATTTTTTAAAAAATTATGCCAGGTTTTGTGCAAGAGCAGAATGAAGCTCATAAGAGGTCAAAATAACCTCTATGATTTGGTCATAAAGAGGAAAATCTCATATAACTTTTGGAAGCGACTGGAGTAGAACCCAATTACTTACAGAGAGTTTAAAAGAACTGTTATACTCTGTGAACCTTCAGGAATCGCCTTCCGTTTCAAACAACCTTCCCAAAATATTTAAACATATTAATATTATCATGGATGTTATGCACTACACGAGATACCAACTAAAGACAAATATAAACACCCATATATTTTTATATACATTTTTATATACAGCAAATGTTAATTGTTGTATCACTTTCTGGTTTATTGTAGTTCATACAATAACAATCTGGATTAATGATTATTGTTTTTACATGTGGGTTTTTGCACCAAATCTTTTATCAACTCTAAAATCTGCTTAAAAGTTGTCCACACTGCAACACTGCATCAGATAGTCTTGTCAAAAGTCCTGTGAGTTGATTGGACATGACAGGTTTTAAATTCCTAATCCGGTACACATATAAAAGTAAAATATTTCCAAGCAAGTTTTAATGCACATCCATCCACAAAAACTGATTAAATATGGATCAATGCACATCACATATCCAAAGAAATAAAAAAGTGTCTAACATATATACGTGGGTGGTCTGAAAAGTTCTCGGCCTCGACCACAGATGGCAACACTATTGGCAAGATTTTTTTTCCTAAGTTGGTACATCTGTCATAAGCATCCATGTGAAATTGCAAGTAATTCTATCAAGTAGTTTGTTTTATACATCTGTCTGAAGCAGGAGTGTTGTCTGTATCCCTTAAAATGGATAAAATTGAGTATTGTGCGGTTATAAAATTCTTTGTAAAAGAAGGTTTAATGCCAAATGAAATTTATTCCAAGTTCATAAAAGTTTAGGAGGACTCTTCTCCTTTGTTTTCAACAATTAAGAAATGGGCTGCTGAGTTTAAACATGGCCATACCAACCTTGAAGATGATCCACGTGCAGGATGTCCAAAAAGTGCAACAACATCAGAAATCATTGAACAAGTGCATGATATGGTATTGGATGACCGGCGGATGAAAGTGCGTGAAACTGCTGAGACTATAGGCATTTCAAAAGAATGTGTAGGATATATTTTGCATGAAGAATTGGATATGAAAAAGCTTTGCGCAAGATGGGTGCCGCGCTTGCTCACAGCGGATAAAAAATGCACTCGCATGAAAATCTCTGAACAGTGCTTGGAGCATTTTAATAAAAATAAAACTGATCTTGTCTGTCGATTTATTACTATGGATGAGACTTGGATTCACCATCACACCAGAATCCAAACAGGAGTCAAAACAGTGGACAGAAGCTGGTTGTTCAGCGCCAAAGAAGACAAGGTCGGTTCCATCAGCAGGAAAGGTCATGGCATCAGTGTTTTGGGATGCTGAAGGCATTTTGTTTATTGATTATCTTGAAAAGGGTAAAACAATAACCAGGGAATATTATTCCAATCTTTTAACCAGACTAGACGAAAAAATTCGTGAGAAAAGACCCAGTTTACAAAAGAAAAAAATCATCTTTCATCGGGACAACGCACTTGCCCACAAAAGTGTTTTGGCAATGGGAAAATTAAGGGATCTGCACTATGAATTGTTGGAACATCCACCCTATTCCCCAGATTTGGCTCTGGCTCTGACTTCTATCTCTTCCCTAAACTCAAACTCTTCCTCACTGGTCAGCGTTTTTCTTCAAATCAAGAGGTGACTGCAGCTGTAGAGGGGTATTTTTTTCAGATCTTACAAAGAACCACTACAGGGATGGGATAATGGTGTTGGAGCATCGCTGGAATAAATGTATTAGTCTTAAGGAAGATTATGTTGAAAAATGAAAATAATTTTGAAATTATAAATTCATTTTTTCATTGTTAGGCCGAAAACTTTTCAGACCACACTCCTATAATGAATGACACAAGTTTTATCCACTATATACCATTACAGCATACCCTGCAAGGTCAATCAACCCAAGAGTTTACAACCTGGCTAGGTTCAATTGCCTCACATGATTCGTAACAGACTGACACAACAAGAAAAAATGAAAAAAGTTTTAGTATACATAAGCAGATTTTCATACTTTACAATTAAGCACAAAAACCTACACATCCATACAATAATACTTAACCAAACCCATCAGTATATTAAACATGAAGTACAGTCACACAACAATTTATATTATAAACATAAAAAGAATATGAAAGGAATATTTTCAACATCACACGTAAAATAAATTGAGACCCTAGTACCTTCATTTTAAATGCAATATCATTGTGATATTCCACTGTGTAAGTTTTTCTTCAGTTGACTTGATGGGCACTTGCATTCAAGCAGCAATGTGTACCTCAAAAACAGGAAAAATTTTATATACAAATAAAATTACGTTAAACATGTGTGCCCTGTATTTGATCCTCTCTCTCTTTCTCTCTCTCTCTATGGTGAATTCCATGACATGAACCTACAATACGGCTACATACTGCGTGCCAGTGACCAGCGTGCACGTGTTCCCCCCCCCACTCACTAGAGCAGACAAACACAGGTATGTAAATGGGGCTGTCCTGCTTGGAAGCGAGTAGTGAGCAAGCGTGCAAAACGGATGCTCTGGCTGGTAGCAGCGACCAAGCTTGTTAGTCCGCTGCTTCCTTGTCGCTCGTGTGGGGGGCAGTGATAAGGAGTCATGCTGAGATCATCAGGAAAAAAGAATGCAATAACCAACACTTTGCAAGTGGCGGACGAACACTTCACGAGCAGTGTTCAACTGGTGAGGGCAAAGAGGCGATAAGCAGTAGCTATTACACGTCTTGATTTCATGTCTTCGATGACAGAGGCTCTAACTTCCAAGGTTTTGAAGAGTCCGGTACTGTGCGGTCATAAATTAAAGACCACCACAACAGGGACTTTGGTGACAAGGAAATGAGGAACCTTTCACAGACACTGAATATTAGCATTAAGTACTATTACATAGCATGTGTATTTGGTTTATACACAAATTTATGTACAGAGGATGCCACTTCTGAAATACAGGATCCTGCTGCAACTGCGCATTTGAGGGCCCCAAAGAGAAAGAGAGAGAAATCGACTCAAAGTTATCAGGAAGAAATGATAAGTTTAAGAGAACAAGAAACTCCAGTGGTTGATTAAACATGAGGAAAATGACGAGGATCTAAATTTCTTCAGGTCGCAGGTTACGTACATGAAACAACTGCCTCCTACAAAAAAGTTATTCTTGAAGTCACAGTTCCAAACCTTGGTGGGAGATGAGATCATTGCACTACAAAATAATTTGCTTCATCTTCAGCTCTAAGTTTGAACACTTTTGGTGGTGGTAGGCCTACAGAATCATATATGTACTAGCGTGATGCGAAGAATAATTAGCCGTATAATTCTACTGCAACTGTTTTTACGAGTTTGCTACTGTAGGGACCACAGATATTAGGTATTCATTAACCCTTTTGTGACCAGCAGGACATATATGTCCCACTTACAAAGGGTCTTTTCAAGTCTGCTGGGATAACAGTATCCCACTTTTTCTCCATGGTGCCATCTACGTTGAAGTATCTCTATTCCGTTGAACCAGTCAGACTGCATTTTCCCATGAAACAGCCATGTACAAATGATACTGTGTGCAATGCTGCATGCAGAATTGCACACAGTATCATTTGTACATGGCTGTTTTTCACGAAAATGCAGTCTGACTGGTTCAACGGAATAGTATCCCACTTTTTCTCCATGCTGCCATCTACCTTGAAGTATCTCTATTCCGTTGAACCAGTCAGACTGCATTTTCCCGCGAAACAGCTGCATGCAGCATTGCACACAGTATCAACTGTACATGGCTGTTTCGCGGGAAAATGCAGTCTGACTGGTTCAATGAAATAGAGATACTTCAAGGCAGATGGCAGCATGGAGAAAAAGTGGGATACTGTAATCCCAGCGGACTTGAAAAGACTCTTTGTAAGTGGGACATATATGTCCTGCTGGTCACGAAGAGGTTAATTCATATTACAGCTACTGTAAATCATGTAATCGTGATAATATATTTACATTAATCTTGCACACGTATTATTTTATCTACCAATGTATTTGAGTCATTATGAATGTAGCCGTCTTCCTGTGAGCCAAACTGGCTCCATCACGGAACTGAATAAAGTGTGTTAAATGTGTAGCGTGTCAGACTTATCGCAGTGTCACAAACAGTCTTTCTTCCACGAATATTGTTTTCTGAAAATTTGTTGAGATGTATGAAATGTGCTGTCGTATAGCCTGCACTATATAGTCAAATGTTGAAGGCGACATTCTGCAGTACTCAAAAAATTAGGTGGAATCTTTCCTTAGCTCATTATGAAGATGATGAAATTCCCCTAACTGATACTGGCTTTGAAATATGTCATGTTTGCTTCGCCTCCCCAAACCACTTCCATCAAATTTTAAGGCACTATTCTCCAGCAGAAACAGACTGCTTGCTGTCAATGACATCACTGTGCTACTAGCCGGCCGCTGTCACGAAGAACACAAAAACGCCAATCACCTGCGCGTGCATGCTGGTCGCTGGCACGCAGGACGTAGCCTAATCCTGGCTGTGCCAAAGCACATCCCAATCCTGCCAACCCTTTTTTTCTTTCTAGGAGCTACATTAAGATTATGAATGCCCTATTTCTCCCTTAAAAATTACATAACCAAGAAATATACAAACCAACAGAAAACTCTGGCTTATATCCTTACAATCGGTATACAACACAAACTGTCTCCAGCTGGCAACGTGAACATCATATTACAAATACACTGGCATATCCAAAAGTTCCCAAACTCACTGCTTGGACTAAGAACACCAGTAGCACTACTTCTGCTACTAGGTGCCATAGTACCACAATCTTCTGTGTCAGTCTAGTGAGGTTTGAAGCCACAACCCTCTGTACTGCCTCTCAACAGACGTTTTATTGTTTGCATGAAAGTATGAATGACAATTTTATACTGGCTGCTTTGAAGGACCAATGCACTTGTGATAGGTTCTGCCGCAAATCCAAGAAAAATGCACAAGAAATGCATGCCACAAAATCTGGGTTTACTATTATAACCCAGAAATAAAACAGTACTCCTCTCCATTTCAAACTGTTGCCATGTTCTGTATGTTGTATGCTTTCTTCTGGGTAATTCCCCGGCATCTGAATTTTGTATGCTGATGTTTTGGAACACTGTCTGTTCCATCTTCACAGGCAGGTAGGTGTAGAATGACTAGGTTTGAGAAATGTTGGGGTATCAACACAGGAAAAGGTCTGGCTCAAAAATAGCCTGAGCCAATAGGAAGGAGGCTGACAGGTTAGGGGTAGGTCCAGTCACAGAGCAGGTAGTGGAGGGTAACAACCCACATGGAGGCCACGGGCGGGTATGTGAAGGAGATATGGCTCATGTAGGGGTGAGCCATGGGACGGCAGAAGTCAAACTATTGTGTTATAGGTGGTTGTCTCCTTTCCTTAAGCTTGTGTAGAAGGGGTTTCCAAGATTTGCTTAAGGTCAGGCCAATAGTTTGACCTCTGCCGCCCCATGGCTCACCCCAACATGAGCCATATTTCCTTCACATACCCGCCCGTGGCCTCCATGTGGGTCGTTACCCTCCACTACCTGCTCTGTAACCGGACCCACCCCTACCCTGTCACCCTCCTTCCTATTGGCTCAGGCTACTTTTGAGCCAAACTTTTTCCCATATGGATAACCCAACATTTCTCAAACCTAGTCATTCTACACCTACCTGCCTATGAAGATGGAACAGACAGTGTGTTCCGAAACGTAGGCATACAAAATTCAGATGCCGGGGAATTACCCAGAAGAAAGCATATAACAGTACTCCTCTCACTTGAATAGCACATTCTTTCCACACCCAGAGAAAGTGAGGCAAGTCAGGCCAAACATCAAGAACATGTTAGTGATTCTTCTCAATTGTAAGGCATTGCTCATCAGAAATTTGGTCCTGCAGATCAAAAGGTTTACCAGAAATACTACTGGGAAGGTTTGCAATGTTTGCAACAGCAAGTCTGCCAAGAATGACCAAAATGATGGTTGTACACGGACTGAATAATTCACCAACATGTCAGCGCACACTTTTTCATCACTAGAGAAATTTCTGGTTGCTAAAAACCTGGCTCTGATCCCTTGCCCTCCTTACTAGCCTAATTTTGTCTGCTGCGATTGCTTTGTTTCTGAGAATGAAATCACAGCTACAAGTGCACCGTTTCCAGGATGTCTCTGAAGCTCAGGAACAATTGTTAGATCCAATGCAGACTCAGATGGAGACTACTCCAAAGAGGAAATAGCTACAAGTAACAAATGCAAGCAAATACTGTATCATTAACTCACTCCAGGAACTCTTGGACACCCTCTCATACACTACAACAAGTACATGGATTCTGGCAACATTCATGCAAGCAGGTGGCAGGAGTAGAATTAAACTATCTCTATTTAGGAAACAAATTTATAGACTGTAATACCTATACAGGGAATTTCTCCACAAAAATATACTTATATAACTTCTTGTTACAGTGAGACACACCTTGGGTAAAGTTTCTTTGAAGCAGACCAGTACAAAGGCAACATCAGTTAATGCCAAACAAAGGGCAAAAAGTGCAGGAACCACAAACCAGTCTCCTGATTGTCCATGTGACCAGTGGGCAAACATGGCTCCAATGACTGGTCCAACTATAAACCCCAAAGAGAATGCAATACCAACCAGTGCCTGAAAATAAACAGTGTTATTACAAACCAGTTTACTTTATGGGTCTTATGAGGGAGTGGTGAAAAACCCATAAGCTCAGAATTAACACATGAACCTTTAAATCGACTGGGTTGGTACGTAAATTTTGGTGCATAGTTCATGAAAACATACAATTTCAACAGAAAAAGATAATGTTATGAAAGAAATGGCATTTTGTGGAAAATAAAACACAGATTATGCAACACATCTTAAAAATGCAGTTAATTTCCTTGTTGTCTAAATACATAAAAGGAATTTCTAGGGCTGTGTATATAAAAGGAATTTCTAGGACTGTCGTGTCAAGTGCATTCACTTATGCAAACACCAATCATTTAAGGTTAAATCTAGTTTTTAGTCTTACATTAATAATCAGTATTGCCAAAGTTCAAAGTTCCCTTTCTTTTCCCTTCATTTATGCCCTCACAAAAACGCATCTTTGAATCTCTGACTGCATATTATGTTTCTGTCCTCTTACCACAATTTCCATAAAATTCCCACACCACAATGGCAACTTACTTCCAAGAATTCCAACAAAAATACAATAATGTATATTAAATACATGTACTACAATGTTACACACTTGTACATCTATGTATTAAATTAAATGATTTATATAAGTTGTACTTGAGTAAGTTTAGGTATATTACCATGAAAGTGCTTTTCCTATAAAAACTTACTAAAAGAAAGAGGCTAAATCAAGGAATAAAGGTCTCATGTCAAAGAATGAGATTTTTAAATAATTCAAAAAGAAATTTAACTTCAACTAGTGAAGTTTTGAATTATATCAATAGATATCACTCGATATATAAAAAGTTAGTTCTGCAGGAAAAAAAAAGATAGATTGGTTAAAAGTGCAAAATACTTAACAAAGGTTACGTGACAATTAAATAACAAACACACAAGAAAAATGTGTATTTCAAATCAGGATATTGAGTTAAAAATTGATTCAGGAAAAATCGTAAGCCCACAAACTGTTGCTGATACACTGAATTCCTTTTATATTGATTGATTCTAGTACAAAATAAGCCCTATATAAATGGTCAAACTTCTCAAATGAAAATTAAATACAATTCAAATACTATGTTTGTTTACCCAATAACAGAAGACGAATTAAATCAGGTAGCAAGCAAATTAAAAGGTAAATTGGCAAATGGATTTGAATACCAGAATTTTTAGTCAAAGAATGTATTCAGTACATAAAAAATCGTTAATCTTTATTTTTAATGTTTCCATAAATCAAGGTATTTTCCCTGACTTAATGAAAATAGAAAAAATAAGGCCCATATTGAAAATGGGTGATAAATATGACAGCAGTAATTACAGACCTATATCCATTCTATCAGTTTTCTAAAAAATTTTAGAAAAAACTAATTTATAATAGATTAATACTTTTTCTAAATTTCAGAAATAATAAGTCAACTGAAACAGCCAGTCAACTTTTTATTGTAAACATCCAGGAATCCATGGACCAACAGCTATATGTTTGAGGTCTAATTTTTGACCTTACTAAGGTGTAAGATGAAATAAATCATGAACTATTACTTAAAAAGTTAGAGTATTATGGAATAAGAGGGACTTTAAAGGCATGGATAGAATCTTATCTATCTTACCCATTGCAATCTGTTGAAATATTTAAAACTGATAACAGAGGAAGAAACCAACAGATATATAAGTCTTTGCATATGGAAAGAAAACAAGGATTCCCTCAGGTATCAGTTCTGGGGACGACTTTTGTTTTTATTATCTATATAAATGATTTACCTCTGAGTATCCAGTACGCAAAATTGGTCCTCTTTGTTGATGATATTAACCCTTTAAACCCCGAATTAAATCCCATCTGCTATTTGCTGGCATTATTAGGAGCTCACCATTTTCTCCACGTTAGCAGGATAAGGGTTAAATTATTAACCTTTAGGCTACTAATGTCATATATATATGGAG
>Ga0268261_10003955_pt1 | contig 11013 bp, 4 predicted proteins | sample TergutNc150P1_FD_190353 | JGI IMG/M metagenome (GOLD analysis project Ga0268261, IMG submission 190353) | Nasutitermes corniger P1 segment gut microbial community from laboratory colony in Florida, USA - Nc150 P1 (SPAdes) (version 2) | ecosystem: Host-associated > Arthropoda: Insects > Digestive...
AACATGTTCAGATTGAACGTTACCTGAAAGTAACACCGGACTACAGAGGCTTAAAGTGTTAATTTTCCGATAATATCGTTCTTTGAAACGATTCCACTGCTGCGACATGTTCAGATTGGAAGTTACCTGAAAGTAACACTGGCGTACAGAGGCTTAAATTATTAATGTTCCGATAATATCGTTGTTTGCACATATTTTCACTGCTACGATATGTTCAGATTGAACGTTACCTGAAAGTAACACTGGCCTACAGGGTCTGAAGCTGTTAAGGTTCCGTTACTATCGTTGTTTGATCCCATTCCACTGCTGCGAATTATTCAGATTGGACGTTACCTGTACGTAACACTGGCCTACAGATACTAAATTTGTTAAGGTTCAAATAATATCGTTGTTTGAACAGTTTCCCCTGCTGCGACATGTTCAGATTTGAGATTACCTGAAAGTAACACTGGCCTACAGAGGCTTAAGTTGTTAAGGTTCCCATAATATCGTTGTTTGAAGACTTTCCACTGCTACGACGTGTTCAGATTGGACGTTAACTGAAAGTAACGCTGGCCGACAGAGTCTTAATTTGTTAAGTTTCCGATAATATGGTTTATTCAACACTTTCCCCTGCAGCGACATGTTCAGATTGGAGGTTACCTGAAAGTAACACTGGCCTCCATAGGCTTAAGTTTTTAAGGTTCCGATAATATCGTTTTTTGGACTCTTTCCCCTGCTTGGAAATGTTGAGATTAGACGTTACCTGATAGTAACACTGGCCTACAGAGGCTTAAGGTGTTAAGTTTCCTATAATATCGTTGTTTGAAACCTTTCCCCTGCTGCGACATATTCAGATTTGAGATTACCTGAAAGTAACACTGGCCTACAGAAGCTTAAAGTTTTAATGTTTCCATAATATCGTTGTTTGAACCATTTCCCATGCTGCGACATGCTCAGATAGGACGTTATCTGAAAGAACACTGGCCTAGAGAGTCTTAAATTGTTAATTTTTCGATAATATCGTTGTTTGAAACAATTCCCCTCCTGCGAAATATTCAGATTCGACTTTAACTGAAAGAAACAATGGCCTAGAGAGGTTTCAAGTGTTAATGTTATGATAATATCGTTGTTTGAAGCTTTTCCAGTGCTGCGACATGTTCAGATTGGACATTACCTGAAAGTAACACTGACCTACAGAGACTTAAACTGTTAATGTTCCGTTAATATCGTTGTTTGAACACTATCCAATATTGCGACATGTTCAGATTTGATGTTACCTGAATGTAACGCTGTACTGCAGAGGCTTCAAGTGTTAATTTTTCGATAATATTGTTGTTTGAAATGTTTCTCCTGCTGCGACATGTTCAGATTGGAAGTTACCTGAAAGTAACGCTGGCCTACAGAGGCTTAAAATATTAATGTTCCGATATTGTTTTTGTTTGAACCACTTCCCCTGCTGCGACATGTTCAGATTAGACGTTACCTGAAAGTAACACTGGCCTAAAGGAGCTTAAAGGGTTAATGTTCCGATAATATCGTTGTATGAAACATTTACCCTGCTGCGACATGTTCAGATTTGAAGTTTCCTGAAATTAACCCAGACCTACAGAGTCTTAAAGTGTTAAATGTTCCGATAATATCGTTGTATGAACGGCTTCCCCTACTGCGACCTGTTAAGATTGGATGTTACGTGAAAGTAACACTGGCCTTCAGATTTTTAAAGTGTTAATATTTCCATAATATCGTTGTTTTAATTCTTTCCCCTGCTGCGACATGCTCAGATTGGATGTTACCTGAAAGTAACACTGGCCTACACTTACATACACTGTTAATGAACTGATAATATCGTTGTTTGAAAAGTTTTCCCTGCTGCGACGAGTTCAGATTAGACATTACCTGAAAGTAACACTGACCTACAGAGGCTTAAACTGTTAATGTTCCGATAATATCGTAGTTTGAAACATTCGTCCTGCTGCGACATATTCAGATTGGAAATTACCTGAAAGTAACACTAGCCTACAGAGGCTTACAGTGTTAATGTTCCGATAATATCGTTGTTTGAACAATTCCCCTGTTACGACATGTTCAAATTGGACGTTACCTGAAAGTAACACTGGCCTACAGAGGCTTAAAATTGTTAATTTTCCGATAATAAAGTTGTTTCAAAACTTTCCACTGCTGTGACACGTTCAGATTGGACGTTACCTGAAAGTAACACTGGACTACAGAGCCTTAAAGGTGTTAATGTTCGGATAATATCGTTGTTTGAAACCTTCCACTACTGTGACATGTTCAGATTGGACGTTACCTGAAAGTAACACTGACCTACAGAGGCTTAAATGTTAAGTTTCCGATAATATCGGTCTTTGAACCATTTCCACCGCTGCGACATGTTCAGATTGGATGTTACCTGAAAGTAACACTGGCCTACCAAGCCTTAAAATGTTAAGGTTCCGATAATATCGTTGTTTGAACAATTTCCACTGCTGCGACATGTTCAGATTGGAAGTTACCTGAAAGTAAGACTGGCCTACAGTGGCTTAAATTGTTAATGTTCCGATAATATCGTTGTTTGAACCATTTGCACTGCTGCGACATGTTCAGATTGGAAGTTACCTTAAAGTAACACTGGCCTACAGAGGCTTAAATTGTTAATGTTCCGATAAAACCGTTGTTCGAACACTGTCCACTGCTTCGACATATTCAGATTAGAGGTTACCTGAAAGTAACGCTGGCCTACAGAATCTTAAAATGTTAAGGTTCCGATAATATCATTGTTTGAACAATTTCCCCTGCTGCGAAATGTTCAGATTGGAAGTTAACTAAATGTAACACTGGCCTATTTAGGCTTAAAGTGTGAATGTTCCGATAATAACGTTCTTTGAAAGCTTAACCCTGCTGCGAAATATTCAAATTGGACGTAACCTGAAAGTAACACTGGCCTACACAGGCTTAAAATGTTAATGTTCCGATAATATCTTTCTTTGAACACATTCCACTTCTGCGACATGTTCAGATGAATGTAACACTGGCCTACAGAGGCTTAAAGTTATAATGTTCCAATAATATCGTTGTTTGAACTCTTTCAAATTCTGCGACATGTTCAGATTGGAACTTACCTTAAAGTAACACTGGCCTACAGAGGCTTAAATTGTTAATGTTCCGATAATATCCTTGTTTGAAACAATTCCCCTGCTGCGAAATGTTCAGATTGGACGTTTCCTGAAAGTAACACTGTTCTTAAGATGCTTAAATTGTTTAGTTTCCGATCATATCGTTGTTTGAAACATTTCCTCTGCTGCGAAATGTTCAGATTGAACGTAACCTGAAAGTAACACTGGCCTACAAAGGCTGAAGCTGTTAATGTTCCGATAATATCGTTGTTTGAAACTTTCCAATGCTGCGACAAATTAATATTGGACGTTACCTGAAAGTAACACTGGCCTAAAGAGGCTTCAAGTGTTAATGTTCCGATAATATCGTTCTTTTAACACTTACCCCTGCTGCGACATGTTCAGATTGGACGTTACCTGAAAGTAGCTCTCGCCTTCAGAGACTAAAGTTTTTTATGTTCCGATAATTTCGTTGTATGAACACTTTTCCCTGCTGCGACATGTTCAGATTGGACGTTACGTGAATGTAACACTGGCTTCCAGAAGCTTAAGTTGTTATGGTTCCAACAATATCGTTCTTAGAACACTTCCCCTGCTGCGATATTTTGAGATTGGAAGTTACCTGAAATTAACACTGGCCTACAGAGGCCTAAGGTGTTAAAGTTCCTATAATATTGTTGTTTGAACCCTTTCCCCTGCTGCGACATGTTCAGATTGGAAGTTACCTGAGAGTAACACTGGCCTACAGAGGCTTAAATTGTTAATGTTTCGACAATATCGTTGTTTGAACTATTTCCCCTGCTGCGACATGTACAATTGGATATTACTTGAAAGTAACACTGGCTTACAGAGGCATAAATTGTTTATGTTTCGATAATATCGTTGTTTGAACAATTTCCCCTGCTGCGACATGTTCAGATTGGACGTTACCTGAAAGTAACACTGGCCTAAAGAGTCCTATAATGTTAATGTTTCGATAATATCATTGTTTGATCCCTTTCCCCTGCTGCGACATGTTCAAATTCGACGTTACCTGAAAGTAACACCGGCCTACAGAGGATTAAAATGTTAATGTTCCGTAAATATTGTTGTTTGAAAACTTTCCCCTACTGCGACATATTCAGATTGGACGTTACCTAAAAGTAACACTGAACTAGAGAGGCTTAAATTGTTAAGTTTCCGATAATATCTTTGTTGGAAAGCTTTCCACTGCTGTGACATGTTTGGATTGGACGTTACCTGAAAGTAACCCTGGCCTACAGAGGCTTAAAGTGTTAATGTTCCGATAATATCGTTGTTTGAACCCTCTCCAATGTTGCGACATGTTCAGATTAAAGGTTACCAGAAAGAAACACTGGCCTACAGTGGCTTAAAAAGATAAGGTTCTGATAAAATCGTTGTTTGAAACTTTTGCACTACTGCGACATGTTCAGATTGGAGGTTGCCTGAAAGTAACACTGGCCTACAGAGGATTAAATTGGTAAGTTCCGATAATATCGTTGTTCGAACAATTTCCACTGCTTCGACATATTCACATTTGAGGTTACCTGAAATTAACGCTAGCCTACAGAGGCTAAAAGTGTTAAGGTTCCAATAATACCGTTGTTTGAACATTTTCCAATGCTGCGACATGTTCAGATTGGGCGTTACCTGAATGTAACACTGGCCTACAAAGGCTTAAATTTTTAATGTTCCGATAATATCGTTGTTTGAAATTTTTCCACTGCTCTAACATGTTCAGATTGGAAGTTACCTGAAAGTAACACTGTCCTACAGACGCTTAAATTGATAATGATCCGATAATATCGTTGTTTGTACACTTTCCACTGCTGCGACATGTTCAGAATGGACGTTACCTGAAAGTAACACTGGCCTACAGACGCTTAAAGTGTTAAGGTTCCGATAATATCGTTCTTTGAACAATTTCCACTGCTGCGACATGTTCTGATTGTACGTTACCTGAAAGTAACACTGGCCTACAAAGACTTAAAGTGTTAAATTTCCGATAATATATTTCTTTGAACCATTTCCACTGTTGTGACGTGTTCAGATTGGACGTTATCTGAAAGTAACACTGGCTTACACAGGCTTAAAATGTTAATATTCCGATAATATCGTATTTGGAACTCTTTCCATTGCTGCGACATGTTCAGATTGGACGTTACCTGAAAGTAACACTTGCCTACAGAGACTTAAGTTATTAATATTCCATTAATATCTTTGTTTTAATTCTTTCCCCTCCCGCGACATGTTCAGATTGGACGTTACCTGAAAGTAACACTGGCCTACAAGGGCTTAAATTGTTAATGTTCCAATAATATCGTTGTCTGATCCATTTGACCTGCTCAGACATATTCAGATTGGAAGTTACCTGAAAGTAACACTGGCCTACAGATGCTTAAAGTGTTAATGTTCCGATAATATCGTTGTTTGGAAACTTTCCTCTGATGCAACATGTTCAGATTGGAAGTTACCTGAAAGTAACACTGGCCTACAGAGGATTAAAGTATTAATGTTCCGATAATAAAGTTCTTTGAAACATTTCCACTATTGCGACATGTTCAGATTCGACGTTACCTGAATGAAACACTGACCTACAGGGGCGTAAAAGGTTAAGGTTCCGATTATATCGGTCTTTGACCCATTTCCACAGCTGCGACATGTTCAGATTGGACGTTACGTGAAAGTAACACTGGCCTACCGAGCCTTAAATTGTTAAGGTTCCGATAATATCGTTGTTTGTATAATTTCCACTGCTGAGACATGTTCAGATTGGACGTTACCTGAAAGTAACACTGGCCTACAGAGGCTTAAAGTGTTAACGTTCCTATAATATCGTTCTTTGAACCCTTTCCACTGCTGCCACATATTCAGATTGGACGTTACCTGAAAGTAAAATTGGCCTACAGAGGCTTAAGTTGTTAAGGTTCCGATAATATCGTTGTTTGAACATTTCAACTGCTGCGACATGTTCAGATTGGACGTTACCTGAAAGTAACACTGGCCTACAGAGTCTTAAGGTATTAAGGTTCCGATAATATCGTTGTTTGAACATTTTCCACTGCTGCGAAATGTTCAGGTTGGATATTACCTGAAAGTAACACTGGCCTACAAAGGCTTAAATTGTTAATGTTCCGATAATATCGTTGTTTAAACCTTTTGCACTGCTGCGACAGGTTCAGATTGGATGTTACCAAGAAAGTAACACTGGCCTACAGAGGCTTAAATTGTTAATGTCCCATTAATATCGTTGTTTGAAACTTTCCACTGCTGCGACATATTCAGATTTGAGGTTACCACGAAGTAAAGCTGGCCTATAGAGGCTTAAAATGTTAAGGTTCCGATAATATCATTGTTTGAACACTTTCCCCTTCTGCGACATGTTCAGATTCGAAGTTATCTAAATGTAACATTGGCTTATTGAGGCTTAAAGTGTGAATGTACCGATAATATCGTTGTTTGAACGCTTTCCCCTGCTGCGACATGTTCAGATTGGACGTAACCTGAAAGTAACACTGGCCTACAGAGGCTTAAAATGTTAATGTTCCGATAATACCGTTGTTTGAGCACATTCCACTGCCGCGACATGTTCTGATTTGCTGTTACCTGAATGTAACACCGGCCTACAGAAACTTAAGTTGTTAAAGTTCAAATAATATCGTTGTTTTAAAACTTTCCCCTGCGGCAACATGTTCAGATTTGACGTTACCTGAAAATAACACTGGCCTACAGACGCTTAAAGTGATAATTTTCCAATAATATCGTTGTTTGAACCCTTTCAACTTCTGCGACAAGCTCAGATTGGACGTTACCTGAAAGTAACACTGGCCTACAGAGGCTTAAAATGTTAATGTACCGATAATATCGTTTTTTGAACCCATTCGAATGCTGCGACATGTTCTGATTGTACGTTACCTTAAAGTAACACTGGCCTACAGAGGCTTAAATTGTTAAATTTCCGATAATATCTTTAAACCTTTTCCACTGCTGCGACATGTTCAGATTGGACGTAACCTGAAAGTAACAATGGCCTACAGTGGCTGAAGCTGTTAAGGTTCCGATAATATCGTTGTTTGAAACTTTCCACTGCTGCGACTTATTCAGATTGGACGGTACCTGAAAGTAACACTGGCCTACAGAGTTTTAAATTGTTAATGTTCCCATAATATCGTTGTTGAACCCTTTACCCTACTGCGACATGTTCAGATTGGACGTTACCGGAAAGTATCACTGGCCTACAGAGGCTTCAAGTTTTAATGTTCCGATAATATCGTTGTTTGAAACATTTCTCCTGCTGCTACATGTTCAGGTTCGACGTTACCTGAAATTAACACTGGCCTACAGCGGCTTAAGGTCTTTAGGTTCCAATAATATCGTTCTTTGAACACTTTTCCCTGCTGCGACATGTTCAGATTGGACGTTACATGAAAGTAACACTGGCCTACAAATGCATAAAATGTTTGTTTCAATAATATCGATGTTTGAACACTTTCCTCTGTTGCGACATGTTCAGATTGCACGTTACTTGAAAGTAACACTGGCCTACAGGGTCTTAAAGTGTTAATGTTTCGATAATATCATTGTTTGAACACTTTCCCCTGCTGCGACATGTTCAAACTCGACGTTACCTGAAAGTAACACTGGCCTACAGAGGCTTAAAATGTTAATGTTCCGAAAATATCGTTGTTTGAACACTTTCCCCTACTGCGACATTTTCAGATTGGAAGTTACCTGAAAGTAACTCTGAATTAGAGAGCTTAAAATTGTTAAGGTTCCGATAATATCGTTGTTTGACACATTTCCCCTGTTGCGACATGTTCGGAATGGAAGTTACCTGAATGTAACACTGTACTACAGAGGTTTAAAGTGTTAATGTTCCGATAATATCGTTGTTTGGACCATTTCCACTGCTGCGACATGTTCAGATTAGATGTTACCAGAAAGTAACATTGCCCTAAAAAGGCTTAAAATGTTAAGGTTCCGAAAATATCGTTGTTTGAACCATTTGCACTGCTGCGACATGTTCAGAATAGAGGTTACCTTAAAGTAACACTGGCCTACAGAGGCTTAAATTGTTCATGTTCCAATAATATCTTTGTTTGAACACATACCACTGCTGCGACATATTCAGATTTGAGGTTACCTGAAATTAACGCTGGCCTACAGAGGCTTAAAGTGTTAAGGTTCCGATAATATCGTTGTTTTATCACCTTCCCCTGCTGCGACATGTTCAGATTGGACGTTACCTCAATGTAACACTGGCGTATAGAGGATTTAATTGTGAATGTTCCGATAATATCATTATTTGAACGATTTTCCCTGCTGCGACATGTTCAGATTGGTAGATACCTGAAAGTAACACAGCGCCTACACAGACTCAAATTGCTAATGTTCCGATAATATCGTTGTTTGAAACCTTTCCACTGCTGTAACATATTCAGATTGGAAGATACCTGAAAATAACACTGTCCTACCGAGGCTTAAATTGTTAATGTTGCGATAATATCGTTCTTTGAACCATTTCCACTGCTGCGACATGTTCGTATTGAACGTTACCTGAAAGTAAAACTGGCCTACGGAGACTTAAAGTGTTAATTTTCCGATAATATCGTTCTTTGTACCATTTCCACTGCTGCGACATGTTCAGATTGGACGTTACCGTAATGTAACAATGGCCTACAGAGTCTTAAAGTGTTAAGGTTCCCATAATATCGTTCTTTGAAACATTTCCATTGCTGCGAAATGTTCTGATTGTAAATTACCTGAAATTAACACTGGCCTACAGAGGTTAAAGTGTTAACGTTCCAATAATATCGTTCTTTGAACCATTTCCACTGTTGTGACTTGTTCAGATTGGACGTTACGAGAAAGTAACACTGGCCTGCAGAGGCTTAAATTGTTAATTTTTCGATAATATCGTTGTTTGAACCATTTGCCCTTCTGCGACATGTTGAGAATGGAAGCTACCTGAAAGTAACACTAGCCTACAGAGGATTATACACTTAATGTTCCGATAATATCGTTGTTTGAACCATTCGCCCTGCTGCGACATGTTCAGGTTCGACGTTACCTGAAAGTAACACTGACCTACAAAGGGCTTAAAGTGTTAATATCGTTGTTTGAACTCTTTCCCCTGCTGCGACATGTTCAGATTGTACGTTACCTGAAAGTAACACTGTTCTACAGAAGCTTAAAGTGTTAATATTCCGATAATAAAGTTGTTTGAAAACTTTCCATTGCTGTGACACGTTTAGATTGGAAGTTACCTGAAAGTAACACTGGCCTACAGAGGCTTAAAGTGTTAATGTTCGGATAATATCGTTGTTTGAGCCCTTTCCCCTTTTGCGACATGTTCAGATTGGACGTTCCCTGAAAGTAACACTGACCTACATAGGCTTAAAGGGTTAAGGTTCCGATAATATCGGTCTTTGTACATATTTTCACTGCTGCGACATGTTCAGATTGGACGTTACTTGAAAGTAACACTGGCCTACCGAGCCTTAAAGCGTTAGGGTTCCGATAATAACGTTGTTTGAACAATTTCCACTGCTGCGACATGGTCAGATTGGACGTTTCCTAAAAGTAACACTGGCCTACAGAGGCTTAAATTGTTAACGTTCCGATAATATCGTTCTTTGATCCCTTTCCACTGCTGCAACATGTTCAGATTGGACGTTACCTGAAAGAAACATTGGCCTACAGAGGCTTAATTTGTTAAGGTTTCGATAGTATTGTTGTTTGAACTTATTCTACTGCTGCGACATGTTCAGATTGGACGTTACCTGAAAGTAACACTGGCCTACAGAGGCTTAAGATGTTAAGGTTCCTATAATATCGCTATTTGAACCCTTTCCACTGCTGCGAAATGTTCAGATTGGACGTTACCTGAAAGTAACACTTGACTACAGAGGCTTAAATTGTTAACGTTCCGATAATATCGTTGTTTGAACCTTTTGCACTGCTGCGACATGTTCAGATTGGAGGTTACCTTAAAGTAACACTTGCCTACAGAAGCTTAAGTTGTTAATGTTCCGATAATATCGTTGTTTGTACAGTTTCCACTACTGCGACATATTCAGATTTGAGGTTACCTGAAAGTAACACTGACCTACAGAGGCTTAAAATGTTAAGGTTCCGATAATATCATTGTTTGAACACTTTCCCCTGCTGCGACATGTTCAGATTGGAAGTTAACTGAAAGTAACACTGGCCTAATGAGGCTTAAATTGTGAATGTTCCGATAATATCGTTAGTAGTAAATGGGCAAGTATTGGTAGTATTGGCGTAGGAGTGGCGGTGGAGGTTAAGGCTCCACCGCTTCCCAGCTATAGGTGATCGGCTTTTTAGTTTGAGGTTGGGTCCGGCTTGACCCTGTTCTATGTGGGTGGCATTTGTATGTTAGGCGAGGATGTAGGGGGTCGCGAGCCATAAGTCTGGGTAGTTTTGGCATAGGGGTGGTTGTGGAGGTATTAAAAAGTTATAGGGCTGACGTTGGAGGTTATGCTCAGTTTATTTAACCTTTACCCCTATGTTGGGGATCGGTTGGTTTGTCACGAGCCACGGGTTGGTCGCGAGCCACAGGCATGGTTTCCCTTTAGAAACTGAACTCGTTCTTTAGCTTCATTGACTTATACCCCTGTGTTGTCGCGAGCAATGGGTTGGTCGCGAGCCATAAGTATGGTTTCCCTTTAGAAACTGAACTCGTTCTTTAGCTTAATTGGTGTAGTGTTGACGTAGGAGGTTATGCTCAGTTTATTTTAACCTTTACCCCTATGTTGTGGATCGGTTGGTTTGTCGCGAGCCATGGGTGGGTCGCGAGCCACAGGTATGGTTTTCCTTTAGAATCTGAACTCGTTCTTTAGCTTTATTGGTGTATGGATGATGTTGGAGCCATGGGTGGTTTAGTTAATCTAATTTG
>Ga0268261_10003956_pt1 | contig 11012 bp, 10 predicted proteins | sample TergutNc150P1_FD_190353 | JGI IMG/M metagenome (GOLD analysis project Ga0268261, IMG submission 190353) | Nasutitermes corniger P1 segment gut microbial community from laboratory colony in Florida, USA - Nc150 P1 (SPAdes) (version 2) | ecosystem: Host-associated > Arthropoda: Insects >...
TCTCTGCGACGAGCTGATCACTCGTCCAGAGGAGTCCTACCGACTGTGCTGCATCGTTGTGTGTGATCTAGAAACATCAAGAATAGGTGCTCCATATATATATGACATTAGTAGCCTAAGGGTTAAGTTTTAATGGTCTGCTGTCATCACATATTTTACCATTTACACATGACAAACTGTAAAACAGCTGTAAACATCCCTTAAGTATTGATATTCCTTGAAGTTGGCTATAGACAAATAGCGGACACATGTAGGAGTGCTTAATAAGTGCAATTTGTTGGTAACAAACTTGTATATGTTTATCAGGGCTATGTGGTGGTGCAGCTGATTGAAGCACTGTGCTACAAGTCATAAGGTTGCATGGTCAATTCCCAATTGGGTTCATTGGGACTTTTTATTTACTTAATCCTTCCAGCTGCACCACAGCCCTGGTGTCAACTCAGCCTCTAACAGGAATGAGTACCAAGGATATGTCTTGGGGAGTAAAGGTAGCCAGTGTGAGGGCTGACAAGCTTACCACCTTCATATGCAGACTGCCTAGACATACTGGAAGCCTCAACCACCTTCAGCTGTAATGGCCTGTCCAGGCCTGTAATGGGATAGCTTTACCTTTTTATATATTTATTAATTGCGCACAAAATGTACAATATGAGGAATCCAAAGATGTTAACAGCATTGAACCAGCTCAGAACACTTCATACACAATGTGATGTCCATTAAATTTCATATGCCAAGTAACATTAGGGGCCGGGATAGCTCAGTCGGTACAGCAACTTGCTACGGGCTGGACGGTCCAAGGATCAAATCCCGGTGGGGGCAAATTTTTCTGCACCTGTCTGGACCGGCCCTGGGGCCCACTCAGCCTCCTATACAATGGGTACCAGGTCTTTCCCAGTGGTAAAGTGGCCAGGGCGTGGCATTGACCACCCACCCCCTTCCAGCGCCGAGGTTAAAGAAAGAACTTCAGGTTTTTCATACCGTGCATCTTTTATGCTTTACAATAAAAGTTACCAACTGATGCGACTTTTGTGATATTTCTTTATTTACTTTTCCTTATTATCCCTACATGTTTCGGGCTTTTACCAGCCCATCATCAGGGGTACCTTCAGCTGCTGTTTATGTGCTACCACTTGGTTCATGTAGTGCTTTGTTGTTTGTCTGCGTGCGTCTGCTCTGCAGACTGGTTCGTTGCGGTGACTACCGTGTACACGGCACATGGTAGTCACCACAAGGAACCAGTCCGCAGAGCAGACGCACGCAGACAAACAACAAAGCACTACATGAACCAAGTGGTAGCACATAAACAGCAGCTGAAGATACCCCTGATGATGGGCTGGTAAAAGCCCGAAACATGTAGGGATAATAATGAAAAGTAAATAAAGAAATATCACAAAAGTCGCATCAGTTGGTAACTTTTATTGTAGAGTTAAAGAAAGAGTAGAGCTATACCTATACTCTGCCTCTGGGCCTTCGTGGCCTGTTCTAGGGTGAACTTTACTTTTATGCCAATTAACATTAGATATGACTGCAAGCTAAATACGGGTTTTGGTGTAGCTTTCGTGATGTCATTTAAACTAAAATATACACAATGCAGTAAAGGCACTTAGCACTTCCAGAACATCAATTACCACACACAATTTGAGAATCACACATCAAGTGACATGACTTCTATCCTGTCTCTGCAAGATTGCAATCTTGGTACTGCTGGTAGATAAAAACAACAGTTTTGTTTCTCAACTGGGGAAGCACAAGTTGTGCCCAAGTGGCCTCCAGTTTTGGAACAGTCTACACAGTAGAAATCATAGATATTTTTCTTTAGGCTTTTCCTAACATTTGTTTGTCATCACTGCCACGAAAATTCGGTTTTGTTTTTGAAACACGATTTTACAATGAATTAATAAAGGTTTGTAGTTTAGGTGTATGTTTTATTGATACATATTCCAACTACAAATGTTACTGCAAACTGTGGTGAAGAGGACCCCAGTTGAGATAATTTTGTGGAGAGAAGGCTGGATTAACTACGATTTTGTAACGGGACTACAGTACCATACACGGTGAAAAGCACTGCTCTAGTGGCATGCCATTTATACCTAGAGTCATCAAATCCTCCAACTGTTACACAAGCTATTACAGGGACAAGCACACAGTAACTGTTAACACCATAAGTCTATTATTTGTTAAAAAATAAGGGAAAAAAATAATGCTAAAAATGCAAAATTTAAGAAAGAACAGAACAATATAAATACCATGGTCAGGGACAGCAAAAATATACGTACCTCAAGATCTGCTCCTGCCAACACTGCAGCTCGCAAATCGCAATTTTGAAGGTTTGCGTTTTTCAGTGTAGCAACGCGAAGGTTCACTCCAGCCATGTTGCTACCCTCCAAATTTGCACCCTTCAGATTGACGCCTGCAACAATGAATACAGGTAACTGACAGGTTCACTGTTAAAGAGAAGTGCATTATCTGTAATGTCTAACATAACATGAACTTACTTGCCCTATTTAAATGTATAAATAGGTCAACAGACTTACTGATTCATGGCTTAAATTCAATTATGCCAAGTATTCACAGGGCTGCCAATTCACAAAACAAACACAGACTGTAACTACCAAACATTTAACAGACTACCAGAAGTTAGGTGGTGACCCTTTTTAAAACTGGGAGCCATACCATTACATTTATCAACAAGTAAAACAGCTTATATACATATCACATATTGCGCAAAGTGTTTCAGGCCTTAGGAAAGACAATCATTACACACACCTGTCTTTTATATAGATTATAAAGCCTACACAATTACAAGGCATCACAATTTACTTACACTTATTACACATACGAGGGGGGACCCAAAAATAACCGGAATTATATTTTTTAAATGGTCTATTAGGTTTTATACTATTACAACTCTAGTCTCCTTCAAAGTACTCTCCTTTTAACTCGATACACTTGTACCAACGTTTTTCCCACTGCTGAAAACATTTCTGGAAATCTTTTCAGTGCTGACGTTGTTCAAGACCCCCAGTGTTTTCTTTTTCACTTCGCGGACATCAGCAAAACGTTTCCCTTTCTTCTGGCCTTTCATACGAGGGAACAGGGAAAAGTCGCATGGTGCAAGGTCGGGTGAATTGGGAGGATGAGGAGCTGATTTCCCTAACAGAAAACAAAACTTCACGCACACTTTGTTGTTTATTATCAGCCATCATAAAAATCGCTGAACTTCCTAACAGGCATTTAGGAAAAAAGCCACAACAGCAATAATAGTCAACCTAAATTGACGCCACGCGGCAGACTGCTAGAGTATTGTGTTGACTCACAACGCCTATCGGCGCATCGCGCAACTACTTCTAGCTTGCGTGCCAAATTTCAATTCTGGTTATTTTTGGGTCCCCCCTCGTAGTTTAATATGTAAAAGCTATCCGTAAACATGTCCCTGGAGATGACTTAACAGCCAAAACATGCTGGGTAACACAACATGTAATCGGCGGTATGTAGCGGTAAAGGCATTTTTTGTTTCTTATAATAAAAGCAACTAGATGCACTAATTTCTCAAATTTATTCTTGGAATGAAACTTTATATGTTTCGGACAGTTCCTCTGTCCATCATCAGGAGTTTTTCACTGTAAACACAGCAATGGTATATGTCATACGGGTTTGCTGACAGCTTCCTAAAAACTGATGACTGTGTAGCAGGGTCTCCCTACATTCAGGTAAATAAAGCATTATACTACAAACACTGCTTCTTAAATCTGGTTGCAGCAGCATTTCCACCACTCCATTAGTTATTGTTATACTGTCATGACTTCACCCAATACACACTTACTGACACATGTCAGCATGTCTGATGCATGGCTGAGAGTGGAAGGAAACCATTTCTAGCATCTGATTTAACTCTGGCAGTTATCTGGCTTTGAAAATGTAAGTACCATTGAGCATTCAAACAAAACATAAAACACACTACAGTGTTATAACAGCAAATACAAAATTCTGCATGTACCTTTAACACACAATAAAAGTGTAGATGTCATGACATGACAAGAAGAATATAATGTTCTTCCCTGCACAATTTCAATGTGCAGGCTGTACTAACCTTCCATATTAGCCCGACTGCCAGCTGGATCTTCAAAGTTACAGCCTCGAAGGTTCGCACCTTCTAGGTTAGCACAAAGCATTTTCACTCCTAAAAGTTGTGCTCCTTCAAGCTGTGCATGTGACAGATCAGCTCGCTCCAAGCAACACCAGCTGAGATTAGCTCCAACCATACGGCAACCATGCAGACATGCATACTGAAAATGTACACCGACACCATATTAACAAACATATATAATGAGGCTTTTACTGAAATTTCATACATTCAAATTTTGGTTAGAATTTGACAACAACAGACATTTTAGTAAAGACTTACATGTGTTTCTGAGTACATTTCAAGTGTAAATCACCAAGTATTTATCAAAGCAGACAAGAGGAATAAAACATACACTTTATATTTCACAGAGTATTTTTGTATGTCTGAAGGTTTTTGAGATAATGAAACTAGTTGAGCTAATGCATCAGAAGTGTCATGCTAGGCATTTGTCTAACTTGTTTTATTGCATGGTCCAATAAAATAACACAGCTGCGAAATGGAAAAAAGATCTGGTAATCCCTCTCAACATGCTACATTGGACATAAATTTTTCCTACCTTAAAGTTGATATAGCGTAAATCCAATCGCGAGAGATCTGAACCAGCAAGGTTGACTCCTTGAAACCTAAGTTCCGCAGTGTATGGTGTTAAAATGAGAGCATTCACCACATCTCGTCTGGTCAGAGGTACATTGTCACGAGACCGCTGACTGCTCTGAATTAATGATTCCAACTGTGGAACCAAAGATTCAATTCCAAAAAATTTTGCTTCTTCCAGGATTCCTACAAAAAAATGTGTACATTCATGTATAAAAATCAACATGAGCTGACACACCAATTGACAATGTCAGGTCTTTAAGATTACAGTCTTCTGGGGCATGATAAGAGTTGGTTTGTAATTTGTCACCAATGTTTCAGGGGAGCTTGCTGCCTGCCTCCATCTTCAGGGAGTTCCCTTAGTCCTTGAAGATGGATGCAGTCATTTTCATTAATAGTGGTGTGAAAACCTCAAATCACACGTCAGTTCTTACTACACTTTACAAGATCCTTTCTTACCCAGCTTTCCTGTGTGCATAAAGATACACAGCCTTGTACTAACAGTATATCTGAGGGTCCATTCTTCTCTAACAACATGACACCTGGTACAAACATAATGTAACTACAGGCTATGCATCTCTCAAACCATTCAATTACATTGCCATCACTAATAATGTGTGAATACAACAATCTGAAATGGACATGCCATGTTACAGCACTGGCAACCGGTGGTTAACTTACTCTCCACAATCTTTCATTACTTTCCCCTTGGCTAACCAAGCCTACTTTGCACTACCAGCAGCTACCTCAGGGATTCACTCCATGTTCAGTGTCGGACCTAGTAACTTGTTTATAAATTTTGTTTCGGACTTGTCTAAATTATGCTTTGGCTCGACTAGGCTCATATATCGGGGTCGCTGTGTGGCTTGTGCAGTGTTCTCCAGCTTGCAGCAAAACCAAGCATATATAATATTTTGTATTTGTAAAGAGTGCACAGCTTTCTACATTCACTTCTAGATATTACACTGATGTTAAGTGTCATCTTCATTCCCATGTCTTGAGTGTGTACGCATGACCACAGACAAACTGATTGTACGCATTATTGTTATTGCAAATATATCGTATAATAAAGTTATCTGTTATTCATTAAATTCTTAGTTCTTATTTAATGTTCCTTGTTTGATATATCCCCACCAGTGCTTCCATGTGTTACCTCTTGAGGTTGGATTCACCATGTCGCAAATTACCCACTGACATATACAGAGGTCCAGGCATATCATGGAAATAACATTAATCCTTCTTAATGGACACTCAATAATGGTATGTGGTGATAAGAAATGAGCATGTCCCTGTGTTCAACATGAAAACCCAATGGACAGTGGATATGTAGAGCCACACCTAAATAACTCTTGTGAGTCGTCATCTTCATGTCCTGGCTGGTTTATCCCATGGAAACAGCCCTTAGTACAAACTGGGCAGGAGGCTGGGTGAGCTCCACACTGGCTTCTACACTGTACATAGAAAAATCTGTCTCCACCAGCAATCAAAACCCAGTTTCCTGGTTGTCCAACCCATGTAAGAAACTGTGCGCACTTATTGCAAGATAACCTCAGTACAGACTTCAAAGTTTTGAGTTTTGTGAAACCAGGTGCATGTATGAATGAAGTAATAAACACGGTAAGGGAAGAATTAAAAACATTGAACAGTGATGATCTCGTAGTGGTATGGGGAGGGGCAAATGATATAAGAAAGAACAATATGAAAGAAGCTTTGAATTCTGTGTCCAAATTTGTGAATGAAAACAAAGAACTAAATGTTGTGTTAATTAACTCCCCACACAGATATGATATGTTACCTGAGTCATGTGTGAATCAGGAAGTGATGAAGTTTAACAGGCAAATACGGAAAATAATGGAACTTCAGTCAAAAGTGAAAATATTAGAATTAAACTTAGATAGGAACTGTTTTACTACCCATGGGTTACACTTGAATACTAAGGGTAAAAAATTAGTCTCCTGAGACTTAGCTTGGTTTGCTCAACAGTTCTTCAATGAAAAGCAAATACTCTCCACCATCTCCATTCCAAGGAAAGATCCCCCCGTGACTAGCTCTGATTCTGAATCTCAAGACATAAAAATAAACGATGAAACAAATAAATTGATTAGCTCTGATTCTGAATCTCAAGATGTAAAAATAAACGATGAAACAAACTGGCTTTTCCTTTTCATCACCGAAGAAACTGCCCAGCAAGGAGAAATCCAGATTTTTTATGGACATGAACGACATCTCCACAGATCACTAATCAAATTACATTAAACAATAACTCCTTTAAAGTATACCATAAAAATGTTACAAGCTTAAGAAAAAAAGCACATGAATTGCTCGGCCATCTGTATCCTGTACTACCTCATGTTATGTGCCTAACTGAACATCATTTAAATATACTAGAAAAAACTTATGTTAACATAGAAGGCTACACTATTGGAGCTCAGTTTTGTAGGGTATTATATGAAAAAGGAGGTGTAATTATTTATGTACACAATAGTTTACAATACACGAATATTGACCTTAGCGAATATTGTAAAGAAAAAGATATCGAAATCTGTGCAGTCAAACTAATTATAAATTCCTTAAATATGTTCATAATAGCAATATATAGAGCTCCTACAGGCAACTTTAATTATTTTTTACAAAAGTTACACAAAATTCTTCAATCTTTCTCTACTCCTGCCTCTCATATCATTATTTGTGGTGACCTACATATCAATTACCTAGTGGAAAATAAACAGAAAAAGCAACTTGATAATTTATTGTTTATGTATAATCTAATAAGCATTGTCAATTTCCCAACGAAAATTAATAACGCCTCAGCTTCTGCTTTAGATAATGTTTTTATTGATGCATCTTGTTATGAAGACTTTTCAGTAATCCCATTCTGGAATGATTTGTCCGATCATGATGCTCAAATATTAACAATAAATATTCCTGTCCAGAAGCAATCTGTCAGATCAAAACTTATAAGGAAAATGGATAAGCACACGATCCTTGATTTTATTTTTAAATTAAGTAATGAATCCTGGGATGGTGTCTTCAGTAACAATGATGTAAATCTTATGTTCAATTCTTTTCTAAACACTTATTTAAAAATCTTTTACTCCAGTTTTCCCCTCATAAGATCTAAAAGTAGTAATTATAACAATAACTGGATAACCTTAGGAATTAAAATTTCATGCAAACGAAAAAGAGAACTATTCCTATTAATTAGAAATAGTAATAATTCCGCCCTGAAACAGTATTATAAAGCATACTGTAAAATCTTGGTAAATGTTATTAAAGAGGCGAAGAGAATGACCCTGAATAAAAGAATTTTAAAATCAAATAACAAAACCAAAACCACTTGGAATATAATTAGTGAACCGTAGGCAAACAGCACCATACACAGGAAACACAGGAGCCTACTATAGAAGGTAAACACTTAACTACCCAGCAGGATATTGCGAATGCATTAAATAAATATTTCTCAACCATAATAGACAAAACAAATAGTGATATAAGACATGGAAATCCTTATACTTATTGTTACTTTGACCATTGCACTGGGGATTCTTATCCCCCCATGGTCTATAAAACCTTTTCCACTCAAGAGATAACATCTATAATTAAATCAATCAAAACTAAAAATTCATCTGGCTATGATGAAATTAGTACTAAACTGTTAAAAATTAGTGCCAACTATACTTGCTCTCCATTAACTTACATTTGCAATAAATCTGTGTCTACTGGAATTATTCCAGAGCGATTAAAGTATTCAATTATAAAACCATTATATAAAAAAGGAGACAAAACAGACCCATCCAACTATAGACCAATATCAATGCTAACTTCTTTTTCCAAAGTTTTAGAAAAAGCCTTGTATAATAGATTAATTGAATATTTAAATTACAATAATATATTAAACTCACAACAGTTTGGATTTAGAAAGAACTTAGCAACAAAAGATGCAATATTTAGATTAATACATGAAATTCTGAATGCTCTAAATAGCAAAATAATGGTGGGCAGTATTTTTTTTAACTTGGCAAAAGCCTTTGACTCAGTTAACCATTTGCTATTGATACAAAAACTTCCCCACTATGGCATAATTGGCAAGTATAAGTTATTATTAGAATCCTATCTAACAAACAGATTTCAAAGAGTTCAACTAGATAGTTCCACCTTAAATTTAAAGACTACTTCAACATGGAATAAGGCAAAACATGGTGTCCACAGGGATCGGTTTTGGGCCCACTCTTATTCCTTCTTTACATTAATGACTTACCAAATGCCATAATACATAATGCTACTCCAATACTGTTTGCCGATGACACAAGCATAATAAATACTGGACGAGATGCACGTACATTTCAGGATGATCTCAATACAACCTTTCGTCAAATATCTGAGTGGTTTCAACTACACTCACTCTCCCTAAACATTAGTAAAACTCATTTTATTCAGTTCTCTAGTAAGAGTTTAAATGACTCAGATATAAACATTACTTATGAAAATAATTACATATCCAAAGTGAATGACCTAAACTTCTTGGGCCTAAACATTAACAACCCTCTATCTTGGAAAACACACATAGACAAAATTGTACCTAAATTAAGTTCTGCATGTTTTGCCATGCGGGCAGTAAAGCCATTTATGTCTCCACAGATGTTGAAAGCAATTTATTACTCACATTTCCCCCATATAATCTCATACGGCGTAATTTTTTGGGGTCACACAGCGCCCAGTACAAGAGTTTTTAGATTACAAAAGAGACTAATAAGAATTATGACGGGGAGTAAGAGTAAAGACTCATGTAGAAAATTGTTCACCAGCCTTGAATTTCTTCCAGTCCCTTCTCTTCAAATTTTTTCTCTCCTCAGATTTGTTATAAAAAAAAGGAACTTTTCACCACAAATAATGAAACTCACAATTATGGTACCCGACAACACCTTGACTTTCATTACCCTTCGGCTAATTTAAAGAAGTTTCAGACGCTATATGAGTGTAAAGATATACAATAATCTTCCTATTTATATAAAAAATGAGATTAATAACACAAAAAAATTTGAATCCCTCCTGAAGAAATTTTTACTTGAGAACTCATTTTATTTATTGGAAGAATTTTACAATTTCGCGTAAGGATTCATCTCAATTCTTTATTTTATTGATCTCATTTTAACTATTTTTCACTTACTGTAAATGTATCTAAGCAGTAATTCTAACCCTCTATACTATGTATAATCATACTTGTAAATACTCTTGCTTACCACAAATGTATAATAATGAACATTATCATTGCAAACTATGTTATTCATTTATAATGTACCTTTTTGTATAAATATGTAAAACCACTGACTTATACAGTATCCAACTGTATTGATGAACTCTGTATATTTTGATGTATTCTATGACTATTTTCTACATCCTTGTGGTTTACACCTTGTAATGGATCTATGGAAAGAGAAATAAATTGAATTGAATACCTCATTCACTACACTGACTGTTATGATGAACAATTTTCAAACATACGCAACTTCTGACATGTTTCTTAATTGTAGAATATAAAACAACATGGCAGCCATTACTGAAAGAATGGAGCTAAGCACATAAAATGGTGGCGGGATGAGTCACAGACCATGGATTTCGCTGTTATTTTTAGCTATAAAAAGTACACTACTAAGAAGATGAAAAGAAAGTATAACCATGGTTGCAGAACAGGAACTACCAAATAAAATATAACATTACAAATATACACAGTACTCTATCAATAGCACACAACCTACCTTCAGGATTAACACTATTATCAAAAATTAGCTGTCCATTTCGGAGGTAATTCAAAATAGGCTCAAAGTATGTAGGGCTGCGATCAATAAGGTAGGCTCCATTTTTATCGACATTACTTGGTGTCATTATAAAGCCATCCTCCCCTTCTGCAAACATTCTGTTCAAAGAAATAAAGCACAAAAATTCTGTACAAGCAATAAAAAATGTCCCTCTTAATGACCATTTTTGTGTTTACATACTTGTATATTCAGGGTTGCTTGTGACAAAACAGATGAAACTTTGGATTTCATGACAACAGAAAAAGTACAAATCAGCTAAATGACTATCATCTGCACAAAAAACACCTTGCTGAGAATTAGTTACCACCAACCTTAACCCTGCTGTCATTTGAGGTGTCACTCAAGTGATAGAAAAATTCATTACCTTGTATAGAACTTAGAGATACACCAAAGCCCCCTATTCTGAGCTCACCTGATTCATTCATATTACAGTGTGATAATAATCCTTCTCTAAGAACCATTTTAATAACATCACA
>Ga0268261_10003957_pt1 | contig 11011 bp, 9 predicted proteins | sample TergutNc150P1_FD_190353 | JGI IMG/M metagenome (GOLD analysis project Ga0268261, IMG submission 190353) | Nasutitermes corniger P1 segment gut microbial community from laboratory colony in Florida, USA - Nc150 P1 (SPAdes) (version 2) | ecosystem: Host-associated > Arthropoda: Insects > Digestive...
ATTATTATTATTATTATTATTATTATTATTATTATTATTATTATTATCATCATCATCATCATCATCATCATCATCATCATCATCATCATCATCATCATCATCACCATCACCATCACCATCATCATCACCACCACCACCATCATTATCATCATCATCACCACCACCATCATCATCCTTGTTATTACCTTTATGCAGGGTATTTACAATTTGTCTGACATGTAATGTTATTTTGCCTGTGAAATATGTTTTTCATCATCATCATCATCATCACCACCACCACCATCACTATCATCATCATATTTTAATTTTAATAAAATATACTTTTAGGGAAAGTACTATATGTAGACATGCAAGGGACTGTAAGGTAAATATTGGTTAGGAGTCCTGAATAATGTTGTTATACCACTGGTAGCTTTCTTCAGATGACTGCATCACAAAAGCAATCACTGTGCCTTCTGTCTTATAGTCAAATATTATAGCTGGTATCAATGCTTTTGCAACAACAATTCTTTATTCTGGCCTGAAGTTATGGCTAATTACATGTTACAGTTCAACCATACTGCAGGATTTGCAGCAGTTCAGCAAGCTCCAACATTTGTGCTGAGCCTGTGCTATTACACTGACACCCGATTGGGTAGTGACCTCTGCCTAGTTTTGGTTATAGAAATACAGCTGATTCTTTCCCCAACACCAGGAAGAAATATTATCTACTCAGGTTTATTAGAGTTAATCTTTGTCTCCACACTGGGTACTGACAATTGTGAAACACGTTTGTATAACTGACAGCAGACTACATAATGAACAATATGTGTGTCATTTTGTGACTTTTATGTTTTAAAAGGCCATCAGAATACAAATGTGAATATAAGATTTGTAGTCACCCTTTGAGGAAAGAACTGAAGCCATGAAATATTTAAAAACTTAGCTTCTACCTCACAGAGAAATCCTTGATTCTCATTACAGAGTCCAATCAGTTATTGCTGTTTTGAAAATAATTTATGTTCATTCTGAGAATTATATGATATCTATAAACATATCTGTGGGCAAAATGCAGAACTTTTGAATAGTAAAGCATGTGATACATAACAGAAATCACTGTGCTATAAAATGTCCACTTTACCTGGACATTAACTTACATTCTTTAGACATTCATGGTTCATAGTATTTCTGAAAATTATTCATTTTTGCCAGAGGATGATTAATTTCATTGTCACAATATTTGTGTGTTTTTATTCCTATGTACATTTAAATGTAAATATGTTTTCCACATCATGATGGTTTGTCATATGGTGTTATTCCTACATGAAGTAAATGCCCAACTTCTGTAACCATGTGACTGCAACAAATTTTTAACAGAGTATGTGAATGTCTTACATTAACCAAAATATTTTCCAGACTCGAGAAAAATTTATGTACTATAATTATAATACTACTTATAACTAAATTTTTCATAACAATGTAAGATATATCTCCTGCGGGGTAAAGGCGGCCAGTGTGTAGGGTTGACAACCTTACCACCTTCATGTGCCGATTGTCTTGAAATCTGGGAGACTCAACCTCCTGGAAACCTCAGGACCTGTCCAGGCCTGTAACAGGATGGCTTTATGTAAGATATATGAATGAGGCATATTCACTAGAGGTTGCAACACTGTAGGTATCACATTAGTTTATAATTATCTCTGAATCATGTAGTGACCACACCATAAACTCAAGAGAAAATAGGTTTCCATTTTAATTTCTTTGTCTGGTAACATTTACTTGGATCTCTTTTTGTTGTGGAATTGTGTTGTAAATTTCATTTTTTAACAATATCAAAAAACATAAAATGGTATTAATTTGTGCATTCATATAGAAGTTTGAAATCTGAGTGATACATGCAAAACTGCACTACTGACTTCAATGGCCAGATATTCAATGTATATATGGCATTTGGAAAGACATTTCTAATCATTACAAATTCATGTAATCCACATTGATTACAAGCTCTTGGCCTGTCTTTCTGAAGGTGATAAGTAATTGTAAAATTTGACTTTGGGGTTAAAAGCCAGTGTGGAAGTTACCAAATTTGTAACATGTTAACCAGGGGTATATAAACAGCAATGATTGGCAAGCCAAGTACTCACATATACCATACCACAATAACAGAAGTGAACAACATTAATGGAATTCAAAATTTTATCTGACGTGTCTTAAATCTGGAATTGTATGAATTACTGTGTTACTGTTCAGTGTTTACCTTTTTTATCACATGGCCAGAATGAGGCAGGCCCTGCTCAGCAATAACTTTCAGCTAGATGCCATGTTTGAATCATGATTAGTGGTAGCTGTACTTATTTTGTATTTCTTTTAACGGTTAATATCAATACTTCAATCAAATCCTTCAAAAATAATTTATTCAACCAATATTCTTGTTGGATATTAGTGGTATTTCAATAATTATTTTTACAAAAGAGGATAAAATTCTTCAGTAGGGTCATAATATGTTTATCTTTGTCTTCAATTGCTGCTGACTGTGCCAATAATAGCTCTATAGTTCTGTTATTTTGTATAAAATTCAAACTGACAGGCCTTTTGTTAATTGATGTCAGGTTAACCCTCACTGCAGTACACATGTTGACAGCTAGGAAGAAAGATAAACTATAATAAATTACCTTCTTCATACTAACCAAAAATTAACTCCATGTCTGGTTTAGAGAGTGGGTATTAAACCAGAAAATCACATTTGTGTTATGCATTATAACGAATTTGAATTTACAATTTCTGTAAATTGGTTAGTTATTTTCTTTCTGTATTCATCCAGTCTGTGATACAGGTGATTTTATGTGTTTGCCATATGTGTATGGCTATTATCAGAACAAGGATACTGAAGCCAGAGATATAGGCCTAATTTTGAATTTGCTTAAATGTAGATTATATTAGCAAATGAATGGCATAATTCTTAGATCATTTTAGTTGACCTGTATAAGAAAAAGGAAAGTTAGTCCCTACATACTTGAGTGTTTCCTCACAGATGTCACTTATATTCTTTTTCTTCATTCACTCAATAACTTGTAGTACTTGATGTTTACAAAATAAATTGCTAAGAATTTGTAATTTTGGTTGTTGGGGTTTAGCCACATCATGTCTTGCATTTTTTCCAGGGTTTCAGCATATTCTGCAGTCACCATTTTAAGGGTAAATGGCAATTATAGTATGTACTGAAATGTTGGAAGAACTATAATACACAATGGGCTAAACCCAGAAAGTAGAAATTACACATTAGATGCAGACTGTGGGAACCTAAGGACATCCATATTCTAACAGTTTCTGTAATGGATCAGAAACAGGCATGACCAGTGCAGTTCATAACTTACATCTGAATTCCTGTTTTTATGTACTAGCACAATTATATCATTAAAATAGTGTAACACCATGCAGTCGTGTTCAAAGAAAACAAATTAATTAATTTATTCTATCCTAAAAACAATTCATATAGTATTATGTTTGGGTGAAAGTACATGAATTACCGTCATCCATTTCATCAATGAAATGGAAGGCATTAAAAAATGTAAATTATATCTTACATTAGCATCTGTATTAGCAATTAAAGAAGTAAGCAATATAATTTTGGATGATTAATCATTATGTAAGGGAGGCCAGTTGAAAAGATTTACGATCAAGAGAAAAAGGAAAACCTAAAGACATTTTAAATTGATTAGTTCAATTGATTGTAGGAATTTTCTGAAATTAGTCGGTTTATAAAAGCATTGGAATTTTGAAGTTAATGTGAGTCATCTGAGTTTCAAAGTTCATGATTTGTAACCATTTCTTAAGCTTCATCATTTTAGAAGCCTATATGCTTGTCTGTGTGTCTATAGCCCATGCAAAGCCAGAAAACCCCAAGCCATAAAAAGATACAATTAACCGATACTTTAAGAGCTCTATTGAGTGGAGTTGTGCCTTGTCATAAATGGAAGACCTTGAAACTGTATTCTTTTATTATTGATTTCTATAAATCTACTACATTCTTTACAGTAATAAGTATATTAATACAGGCAGGTTTCCTTTTACACCCAGGTTACGTTCCTGAAAAATGTCGTGCTGTTTGAACACAAAATTCCTATTTAAAATAGTGTCTTTCTTGGGGGTTAGGGGAGTGACAACCTCTTCCTATATAGTGTTTGGCTATACTACTAGTAGATATATGAACCTATAGATTGTATATGTACTATATATACAGTATATATACATTTCTGTATAAAATATTTATTTATTTCTAAAACAATAAAATTATAAGAGACTGACATCCGTAGCTTTTGGCACAATTTATTCCAGTCAGACTTTCATAGCCTTGCTAAACAAACACTTTAGTTCCTGACTTAGTATTTCCTGTAATTCTATCAGCATTATCACAAATTGTTAACATTATGACATATGTCAGTCATTTGTTCACCCCTTTCAGGTTGGCTTATTAAATCTAATTTCTCTTCATTTCCATTTGTTTTTCGCTGATTTGTTGCTTGGATTGCACTAAGTGATGTAGATTTACATTTCTCATTCATTTGAGTAATAAAAGGCAATGCCATTGAACGGAGAGCTGCATCACGTACGTGAATATATCAACATAATCAGTCCATACACATGAATGATGGCGTAACAGAGACTTTACTTTTGCTGGCCTGCAACACAAGATGAGCGGCCACAGATCATGTATGCCAAATCATGTTAAATTGAAAATTATTGTGTAAATTTGAAAAGTGGTGTAAGTTTTCTAGTCACATTAAAACAAATTTATGCAGAAAGAACTCACTTAAAGAGAGACTTGCTTATATGTTCAGATTGGAGTTAAAAAATCTGTTTGTCAGCACAGTTCTTTTTAACTTTTATTATACCAACACAGGAATACTGCATCTGGCAGGCCTTCATATTCTCATTACTCTTTCATAACGTTTAGCAGCGACATTGTCTGATTGAGTTGTACTGAACTCCATGATTGTGAATAACCTACATTGATAAAACATCTTTTTTTGGTCGAACACAACTAATTTTCTTTATTGTAACACAGCTACATATTTTGGTTGATAACGGCCATCAGTGGTCTATCAATACGAGATCTTAAAGGGAAATACAATATAAATTTTATAAAACTGTAAAAATCAAAATATTGGTTTGTAAGTCAAAAATTAAGAAAGTACATGTATATATATAAAATTGGTGACAAGGCATCTGATATGTGATTTGGAAATATATGTTATGTTCTTATCACACTCAAGCAGTAAGGTAGGCAGTATGAAGAAACTGCTTCAGCATGATCAAAACATACTGTCTATTTTTAAGCCATCTACCTGACCCCTTTAGGTCAATTATACATACATACATACACACACACACACACACACACACACACACACACACACACACACACACACACACACACACACACACACACACACACACATAAACATTTTGCTTTTATCATTTTTAACTTACAACCCAATATTTTAATTTTTACCCATTTACATCTAAAAGACTTACAACAACCAGTCTAAAATTATTCTTTACCAAGTTTTAGAATTTTGTGCAATTTATATTGCAATAGCATTTGTAAATTCATGGGATCCCTTGGAGTGGTTGTACCTGCATCATGTTTTATTTTACTTTGAGATCTTGTATTGGTACCCCTTCGTTATTGACCAAAACATGTAGCTATATTAAAAAAAAGAAAATTAGTGATTGTGTTCAACTGAAAACGGACTTTTGTTTTTATATAATAGTCACAATGAGATGTCCTACATTAAAATTGACTAAATTTGAGTTGTAATTCTTTTATATGTCCCTTTCCTTAATTCTCTTTGAACTTACTGCAATGTGTCTTTATCCCAAACATGTCAGCTTTATATAGAATGGTCAAATGAAATAGGTAAGTGTGCCATAAAAACCTATACTTCAGCTGAGTAGACAGTATTTGACAAAATTAGAACACTGCCATCTCACCATTCCATTAAGAATATAATAAAATTTTCTCTCTTCCTAAATTGGACCAACAATGATGGTGCAATGCACAGAACACAACAGACAAGTGTAAATGTGTATATTAATTTATGGGGTTTGGTTTGTTTCTTAGCAGTCAGTTATCGGAGAAAAAGAAAGACATCTCATTATCTTACAAGTGAGATAAATGTTTGTATTATTAAATTGTACAGCTTTCCATAAAATAGTTTTAGCTTTGTGAACACTGAACATTTCACAGCCAAAAATATTTTTAATGTTGATGTAAACTGTGATTCTTAAATTTAATTATCATTTTCTATTAAATTTGCATGTTCATTATATCCACACATTTCAGTAAGTGGCACAATACCCAACTGCACTCAGATCTGAAACCATAGTGGTGATATTGCTTGCAGGCAGACAGACAGGGAGAAGTGAAGTCAATGGTTACTCTTTGCAGTGCTTGGAAACATATCTGTAAATTTTCATGGCAGCATTGCACAGCAACACTTATCTGTGTGGCACAGGCACATAAAACACATTCTGACATAGTAAAATTCTTTAAGATTAAAAAGAATGTGGAAGGGGATGATGGCTTTTTTGTTCTTTGGTTTTGATGCAGTTGAATATATGTACACATATATCACTTACACTAAGTATACTTACATTGATGGTTACTGAGTTGTTCATATTACACAGATCCTTCTAGCATTATATGCTGTCATATGCTTACACAATGACTTTTAATTTGCAAACATAATGCCCATAATCTTATGCAATAAGTTACAGGTTTAACAAAGAGATGTGTGGTATCAATATGCCACTCTAATACAGTGATGAGACTGTGGAGCTGAAGGACAAATTGAAAACTGTATTGTCTGAAGGTACCACTGAACCAACAGGCCTTATTTTTTTAACACAAAACTACATTACTGAGTAATCATTATTTGTGTGGTTTGGTCCATAATTCTTGGGTTCTTGGTTTTCCCTCTTTTATTAAATTATGGATTTTGCTTCTTCAAGAGACAAATTGTTGACTGATTATCCCCTCTCCTGATCGTAACTGCCTATTTGTACATAGTCAGAATGTTAGTTCTGGAACTGCAGTGGTATCTGTGCTTGAAATGATATGACTGAGTAGAATTAGAAATTAAAGTTACTATTAAATGCAAATGTTTCTGGTAGTGTTTCAGGGATGTAAGAATGTAATTGCAAATGAGAACAAAAACAATTTTGTAAATAATATTATGTATGGTGCCTCAAGTCGATTATAAACAAGGGAAATGTAATAATACCAGATACTGTATAAACACTGAAATAAGAAATAATATTCTAAGTCTACCCCGTAATGTGCAGAGTCATATCACTTTCTACTGACATCGGTGTCCTACTATCATGTAAATAATCCTTGTATAAATGTGCATGATTGAGTGTTCACTGTACAGATAGACTCTTTTTTATTTGCTTGTCGTCATGGTGAAGGTCATGACATGGCTTGGCTGATCTGGACCAAACTGTTTAGAGTCAACTAAATTATTTATCTAGACAACTTGTGATAATTAAGTACTACATAAAATGATGCAGATTAAAGAGTTGCTGATTATTGCACAATGATCTTATGGTGTGTAACTTTATGTAAGTTTTGTTTCCATACATTGTCTCCCAGTTTTACAGGTACCATATATTCTGGCTGCTTAGTCAGGGTGTGTCCATCATCCTAATGAAGGTTCCCTGCACACAGCTGACATCTGTATGTGCATCCATTATGCACCTCTCTTAATGCATCTGCTTTATTATGGAGTATTTTGTCAACAGTGTGCAGTTTTCATGAATTTGTAGTCATCGTTTTCTTCACAGAGTATTATCTCATGTACCCTATTTTCCCAAATGTAAAATCAAGGTGAAGGTGTTCCTGTCCACGCTATGAAGGCATGTTAGTGGAGTGAGGGTATAACTCCAGTCATTCTTAATCTTGGCAGTAAATGGTGGTGAGTGGTCAGTCTTACACTGCCATCCACTTTAATCTTTCCCCTCCCCACCAAGAGAAAAGCACCCAGTACCCACTGATACCAAATGGGAATTCTTTTCCTACAGCGTCATCTGCAAAATGGAAGGTGACTATGTAGTCATGCATAAAACTAAGCATGTTCTATGCATATATTTTCCAAAAAATTCAAAATTTTGAGAGGGTCTCATGCAGGTCATGATTGTAACATTATTGAGTAGTTACTATCCTTGGGTGTTTTCTGGCTCATGCTGGGTGTTTTCTGGCTCATGCTGTATGTGGCAATGACCCTCTTTGATTGATTGGTGCAAACTGGCACTGAACATTGTGACAAGCAAGACTGCCTGTATCATTCCTTATAAGACAGCATACGCAAATGTCATTGTTTGTTACTGATGTCCCTGGGTGTGGTAGCAGCTGCTGTTTCATGGAGGTGCATTATAATAACTTCAGAAAGAAGAAGAAACCAGAAAAAGAGAAAGTAATGTTTTCTTGTAAGGAAACAAAAGAAAAGGGCTGAATGAGCATATTAAATTGCAACAAAACATAGATAAATCCCTCAACAATACCAGTATGCAGTCAAACATTCTATACTGAAATTTTAGTGTATAAGTGTTAAGTAAATATTTCAAAGGTTTACGGAGTCATTATGGGATGAAGCACGGTCACTGTAAATATCATAGATGGCTGCAATTCTAAAAGTACAAAGGACTGAATAAAGAATTAAGAGTTACATCTTCCTAATTGTCTACATTTTCACTTGAAGTGTGATCTTAGAATGTTTATATGTCCCTATTATATTTGACACAATTTTTTACTGAAAGTGTACTATGAAAACTTACAGGTACTTACTCTTAATTTAGATCAGTTAAAAAACTCCTCAGGACTGGCATTTGCATTGCACAAAAAAGAGGCGGAATTGATGATTATATAAAAATTAAAATAATTCAGCATGAAATATTTAAGGAGTTTACTCATGACTTGCAATGCAATTTTATAAAACTTTTGAGGCTTCATGTACTTTTAAAATACAAAATCTTGTAAATCTTAAAGTCACATTTTTAAATAATTTAGAACTCTCTAAAATATGATGTTAGGGCATACATTCACTGCAAATTAGTGAAAAAATTTTAAAAGTAGAACTAACATGTTCAAACTCTGAAGTTTCTTCGTCTGAATTGTGTAGGTGAACTGATTTTTAGGAAGGTTTGAAAATCACAGAGAGAAATGTTTCATAGTGTGTGATTGAATCAAACAGACCTAACTGTTGAGGGCACTCATGTAGAGATGTAAACATATGTAGTTCATCTCCATATTATTTTAATGTCATAGATATAAATAAGCAGAACAGGAAATTGCTGCCTATTACTGACAGCTCCTCTTGAAACCTACCAAAACATAAGTGAAGACATGATAGAACATGCAGATGACATTTGTATCCACTTATTCTTTTATGCATATTACATATTGATCTTCACTGTCTATGGATATGACATTTTAAGTCCCCACGTAGTACAGGGCTTGCAACCAGAGTTTTTAACATATGTGTCTTTGTGTAATATTGAAAGAAATCAAGGCTGGTAGTTTTATGGACATGGTGAATATACTGGAATGGTAATCAATATTGCTTGTTTAAGAGGGGCAGTCAGAAAGTTCTCGGAAATGTAGTACAGCCCTGTAATGGTAGGACATATGACAACGCTTACCTAATCACCTTCAAAGCAGTACCCCTTGCGCGCGCGCGCGCACACACACACACACACACACACACTTGCTCCATCGATCCTGCCATTGTTGGAAGTACCGGCGGAAGGCTTCTTCTGAAATCTTCCGGAGTTCGGCCGTCACTTTCGATTTGATGTCCTCCATGGTTACGAAACTCATCTCCTTGAGGCCAATTTTCAGAGTAGGGAAGAGCCAAAATTAACTCGGAGATAGATCTGGAGAGTACGGTGGTTGGGTGATGACAGGAATGCTTTTCTCAGCGAGGAACTGCTGCACAACAAGCGATGTGTGGCTCGGTGCGTTATTGTAATACAGAAACCACTCTCCCTGCCACTTGTCGCGCCGTTTCCTCCGAACTGCATCGCGCAAGCATTCCTGTCATCACCCATCCACCGTACTCTCCGGATCTCGCTCCGAGTGACTTTTGGCTCTTCTCTACTCTAAAAATGGGCCTGAAGGGGACGCGTTTCGCAACCATGGAGGACATCAAATCGAATGCGACGGCCGAACTCCGGAAGATTCCAAAAGAAGCCTTCCACCGGTGCTTCCAACAATGGCAGGATCGACGGAGGAAGTGTGTGTGTGTGTGTGTGTGTGTGTGCGCGCGCGAGCGCGCGCGCGCAAGGGTCCTACTTTGAAGGTGATTAGGTAAGCGTTGTCATATGTCCTACCATTGCAGTGCTATACCACATTTCCGGGAACTTTTTTGCTGCCCCTCGTAAAAATGCTCTCAATTTCTCGCATTATAAACCATCTGACAATACGATGATTAGTAACTAATGAAATGAAAAGGAAAAACAAGGTGTAGTGACCACATTTCACCTGTAAATACAAAAAACGACAAAAAGCCACCAAGGCAGGAAAGCCAGTCTCCGAATAAAAATTTGAAGCCGGTACTTCCCGCATAAAAAGTAAGAGTACCACCCACCCAACAGTGACATTTGATGGTTAATAAGTGGTATGGGACAGAAGCTAAGCCTCTCTCAGATCCATATAATATTCATTTACGTATTTATTATAAAACAAACGCGAGTACAAAATTCGACACAATGCGTGTAGATAAAACAGGCAGCATTTGTCGAAGTAACTGAAATACTTCGACTGTCCTGATTGGGCAGGTGGTAAATAAATGTCTAACCCGCTGCGTGCGTACGTTATCTACGGACGTAAAACACGTTCACGCCGCCCAACAAGCTCGTGGTGTGAGCGTACTCTAATCCGTGCCGTGCATCACAGCCAACTAGAAACTTAACCCTTAGGTGACTAATGTAATATATATATATATATATATATATATATATATATATATAT